>Ga0209723_1002986_pt1 | contig 21364 bp, 18 predicted proteins | sample BiotimSIPDNA_2_FD_185750 | JGI IMG/M metagenome (GOLD analysis project Ga0209723, IMG submission 185750) | Anaerobic biogas reactor microbial communites from Washington, USA - Biogas_R2 time_0 SIP DNA (SPAdes) (version 2) | ecosystem: Engineered > Bioreactor > Anaerobic > Unclassified | place...
GAGGAGCAGTTCGTAGAGCTGGCCCGCGCCCTGTTCACAGGCTACTTCAATATCACATCGTCGGGACGGCCCGAATTTGCGCCGATTGAAACCCTGCTCGAGCTCTTCGGCCGATTCAGCCATCCGCGTGAGATGGGAACTGTCCTGTTCGTCTAGTCAGGAGCCTGTCTATCGGGCCCGGACAGGCTCAGCGGCAGACGATCCTGCGGTGCGTCTGCGGTGCTCAAGGAAAATCCGGCTTGCGACAAAGAGCCACACCAGCGTGAAAACCACATTGAGCCACGAGAATCCCGCGATCCCGGCGCCTACGGAAGTACCCACATAAACGATCCCGGCCTGCAGTACGTCGCCTCCTCTCTGGCAGAACGTGTCGACCGCCGCCTTGGCCTTGTACTTGGCTTCTCGTGTAGTCGGAAGCCAGAGCGCGTGACGCACCGTGTTCATTATGGAATATTCCGTACTGTTTTCCGCGATTTTGGTCCAGCGGACCACCGCGAGAAGAGGCGCCAGCGCCAGCACCGAATAGCTTGCCAGGGCGACCAGGGGGAGGATGAACAGCGCGCCGCGAACTCCCATATAGCGAATCACGCGTGAAGTGACAAAGGCCTGGAGCACGAGCCCGAGCAGGTTCGTCATGAAATAGAACTTGGAATAAAACTGACTGATCAGGATCTTCGGATCTCCGGGTGTGTTTGCCATTTCCTCGACCACAAGCTTGCCCAGCACATACTCGCCCGTCGTATTCACCACGTTCAGCAGAACTACCATGCCGGCGATCCAGAAAAGATACCTGTCGTTGAGAAGCAGCTGAAATCCGCCTTCCTTCCCGAGCGGTTCATTGCTGCGCTTCACTATTTCGCGTGGCGCAAAACGGAGCTCGCGCGCATTCACAACCAGAATCAGGAACAGACAGATCAGCAGGATGCCGCAGGCCAGCAACATGAGGGAGTAGGGCCCGAGCGCAAATCGTTCGATCAGGATGTCCACCGAGGACGCGCCTGCAAGAGCGCCGACGCTCATCCCGATGCCGATGAAGGGAAACAGTCTCTTTCCCTGTTCTTCCGTGTAAATGTCGTTGGCGAACGCCCAGAACTGGGAAACCATGAACAGGTTGAAGATGCCAAGCCAGATGAAGAACACCACCCCTTCACGCACTCCACGGGTGCCGAAAAACCAGAACAGCACCAGATTTCCGACGAAGAACAGCGTCAGACCGCTCAGCAGCCGGATCCGGCTTACCTTGCTCGCAACCCAGCCGTACAAGGGAACGAGGCCAAGCAGCAGGACCGCCTGTCCCGCGGCAGAGTACGATTTCACTTCGGCCCCCTGCTCACTGAGAATCAGGGCTTCGCGCACCGGCTTGAGAATGTAGTAGGCGCCAAGCAGAAGAAAGATAGTAAGCGCCAGAAGCAGCGCGCTCGTGACCTCTTCCGCCCGCACTTCCGAAAAAAGCGACATCAACCGCTCGACCGGATTCTTCTTCTCAGGCACTTCCATGTTCTTTACCATGTACGTTCCACTCCGATCACCTCTTCATTCCCGGCACGTTTGCGCAGGTAGACCCGTATCGTCTGCCTCGGGCGCCGAGGAGACTCGAGTGTCGCCACCGCGTACCCGCCTTCCTTCATTGTGGGCAGCTGTGCCGAGGTTGCACCTGCAATCCCGCGGCTCACTTCTCTTTTGTTATCGAACTCCGCCCAGCGGATCCGTATTTCCAAAGGTTCGCCCAATCCATAGAGAACCGGTAGGTCAACCCATTCCAGGAAGCCGCTATTCACTTTGAAACGGTCGAGCGGAAGCACCTTGACGAAAACCGATCGCCCGATCTTATCCCTGCGCTCGATAAGGCAGCGCGTGATCCATTCGGCGGCCAGAGGATCGCTGTATTCGGCCGTCTCCACAATAGCACTGATATCTTCGTCGCGCAGATTCACGATCTGCTTTGCCATCCAGAATTCGTCATCCGGCAGTCGATTGAGAAACGCGGGATTCGGATACTCCGGGACCCAATTGTCGGGATCGAATTTCTCGCTCTCGAAGCGTCCGACAGCCTTGATGTCGGGATAGTGGGCGCGCGCCCACGGCTGTACCGCAAACCCGAGAGTCACCAGCTGCACAACGGCCTTTTTCCAGTCAAACAGGTACTCGCCGCCGGAGCGCGGGCTGTTGATCTTGTCGCTCGCGCTCCCAAGCGTCGACCCGAAATCGAGCTGGTAGTGCTTTATGTATTTGCCCGAGGGGCCATCCTCGAGCACATCGGTTGAGTTAATGGAACGGGAATCATCATGGTTCACCAGAGCGCACGCAAGATGCATCGCCCGCAGATCACGCCGATGCTCGTGCGGCACCGTGTCATTTGGATCATCCCGGCGCGTTCCATAGTAGCGGTAAGGGCCGATCGTCTTGCCGGGAAGCGCCAGGCTGGCCGTGACGCGGTAGCGGCCGTCATCTCCTCTGTGCACGCGGCTCAGGATTTCCGTGAGATGGCGACCCGTCATCTTGTGCTTGCGCCCCAGCCGGTCTTCCACCGTGACATCCTCGCCAAGCTTCAGCATTTCGGGAGTGAAATAAGCAATGTAGTTTTCAGGGACATGATAGCCGAGCGCGTAGAATATTTTTGAAGCTATCTGGTCAGCGCCTGTCGCCATCTCCGGATTTGACGGGGGATCAAACTTGATGAAATAGCGGCGGTTGTACCGGTCGAGGATGACGAATCCGGGCGTAATGCCTTCGGTCTTCGCGGAAACCACCGTCCAGGGCCCGTCGGTTGCAGGCGGCCGTTCATTTCCGGGGCCGCGCTGAAGTTCCTCGGCGGACATACGGCGCCAGTAGTGCCGGCGTTCCCACCAGGCGCCTTCCATCGGATCACCAAGCGTATTGACTCCCTGCGCGGGAATGAGCACACCTTTGGTGTGCTTCTCGCCGGGGGTGGCAAGGGTATGGCTCAGGATATCGTAGTAGTCGCTCAGTTTCCTCGAGGCGGCATTGGTCACATGCAAAGGAATCGGCTCGCGGATCAGAGGATCATCTTCATAGAACTTCTGGCACAGCCCGTCTGCGGCGCATGCCAGCGTTATCATCAGAATTCCTGCGAGTCGCTTCATGCCTTACCTCAATACTGCGGCTGCCGGGTCGCGGCGCCGAACAGAAGCGGCGTGAAAGGATCGTTGAATTTGAGCCATACGGCGGTCCCTTCATGGCTGAATCCGACGTCCACACGCATGAAGGTCCTGTTTCTCGCATTGAACCGGAATCCAAAACCGGGCGAGACTTCCATGTCGGAGAAAGCGAGATGACCTGCGCGAGACATGACCTTCCCTGCGTCGACAAACAGCGCGCCGTCGAGTCCGGAGAAGATCTCCCACCTGTATTCGGCGTTGTACACGACCGCATTCGGGCCTGTGAAACGGTACGGCCGGAATCCTCGCAGATCATCCGAACCGCCGACGGACGGCTGCAGGAAAAACGGCACCCTCTGTCCCGCCTTTGCATCGGTCATGGTCATGCGAGCTCTCAGGGCAATGCGCCGGCTCCGGTTGAAAAACGGGATGTACTGCTGCACGTCGACGTCCCAGCGGTGGAAGCCGAATTGGCCGAGAGACCTGTCATCATACAAGGTGTACTGGGCCACATAGCTCCCGCCCGATTTCGGTCCCGCGGGATCATCGCGATAATCAACCTGCCCGAAGAGGCCAGGACGCAGGAAGTTTGCCTGGCTGAATAGGCCGGGAGCGGACGAATCGTCGAACAGCGTTTCCGTTCCGGGCAGCTCGGAATCGTTGCCCCGTCGGATGTCTGTCCACAAACCACCGAAACTTCCCCCGACACGCACATGCCTGGCTACCCAGAAGGCCGCGGTTGCATCGACGCTGGTGTCTTCGAGACGGTAGTCGCTGCGGTTCCGGCGGCTTGAATCAATGCCCATGCCGTAGAATTCCAGTGAGCGGTAGTCTCTCCTGGCTGCGTCAAAGCCGAGTGAAAAGCGGCCTGCGCCAAGACGGGGAAGGACGATGCCGGCCTGGTACTTCTGCCACAGGTTTGTCGAAATGGCTGCCGAGCCGCTGATGCGGATCCGTCCGTCGGCCAGATCCTCCCGCAGGAAATCGGGACCGGCGGCAAATCCGCTCCCGGTAGCCATGCTGCCGATCTGGGCGCGCAACCCGTTGTATCCCGCCGTGACGCGCTCCATGATCTTCCGGTTCTTGAACTGGAGCATCACGTTTTCGAATGAGGAAACCCTCTCGGGCTGCACACTGGCTTCCTTTTCCCTGCGCGCTCTTTCAATCTCTTCCGTCCGGGTCTGCGCATGGGCGCCTGAAGCCGCGATTACGACTGCCATAAAAACCATCCGAAAGAGACTTGTTCTCATTGCACTTGCCCTGCACCTGAACCCGTCTCGGCACATCCCGAAACGCCGGTCTCGAGGTTCACCGAAAGGGGAAAATGATCTGAGGCCCTGATTTCCCGATGAACCTTCCCCTGTGTGAAATTCAGCGGACCGCGAACAAACATCCAGTCGAGGGCTTTGCCTTCCGAAGTCGTAATCTCCCGGCCGACAGCCCGTCGAAAATTCGAGCGAAGCAGTGCCTCGACGGCTGGAGGATTCTCCTGCCGCGTATTCAGATCCCCCGCAATCAGTATCGGTGTGTCGGCCGGATATCTCGCGGCATCCTCGATAACCTGCTCGATCTGGCTGAGCCGGAGACGCTCGCTGTTGCGGCTTTCCAGATGCACGTTGTAGATGACGACCTTCCGGGATCCTGCCTGGAGTTCGGTTACAAACGCGATACGGCCCCCGGTTCTCCTCTGGAACATACCCCAGTTAGGTATGAACCAGCGAGGTTTCCAGAACCCAGTCTGGTTCTTGAAACGAATGATCCGCGTCGAGTAAACCGGGAGTGCCGTCAGTACCGCCTGGCCGTGATATGCCGGATCTTTCCGGCTGCCCTGACCGAGTTCTTCGAATTCCCGGGCGAAATAATAGTTCATCCCCAACGAGTCTGCCAATTGCCCGGCAATATTCAGCCTTCCCGTCCGCTGGGCATTCAGATCGACTTCCTGCAGCAGCACGACCTCAGGCTTCATTTTCTGAAGAGCCGCCTTGACTGCCTCGAACTGGAGCCCGCGCTCGATGTTCCAGCTTACTACCTTGAGATTACAGCCGGCGCGGACCGGAGCCGCCGATCCTCCCTGGAGAATCTGATCAAGCTGAATGTCGGGAAACCACAGTGCGGTAAAAGCCAGGAGAAAAACGAGGGGTAGTCTGTACATAAATCCGCCAGTTCTTGGCTGCGAGTCTGCCAGTTGGTCACGAGATTTTGACCACAGATTTCACAAATTACCCTAATCCGTCACCCTGTGCAACTAACACCATCCCCAATACGGCTGAAATTCTTACGGAGAAATTCGGTGCAGCTTGTGGATAAGGGTTCGTGAATGGCAGTCGGAAAGGGGGGAACTCCGGGCACGTCATTCTTTCGGCGTGGCAGCAGGCGGCTTGGGCTCAGTCGTGACACCGTCAAATTCGGCTTCGTTGGAATCGGCCTCTTCCTTGGTATCCCGGACTATTCCATCTTTGTGATGGGGTGGTGAGTAAATCGTGTACAGCTTCAGGCTCTCGTGCTGCGAGGTATTTACGACGTTGTGCCTGGCTCCCGCAGGCACGACAATGGCTGATCCGTCCCGGACCTCATACTCGTTCCCATCGATGATGCATTTGCCCTGGCCCTTTTCGAAGCGGAAGAATTGGTCGGTGTCTTCGTGAACCTCCATACCGATCTCTTCGTTTGGACGCAGACTCATCAGTACCAGTTGACTGTGCTCACCGGTGTACAGAACCTTTCGGTATTTCTCATTCTCCAGCGTGATTTTCTCGATATCGGTTTCGAATCCCTTCATTGAGTTCCCCTCTGTTCCGCGGGACTGCTTTGCCGGTCCCACTGTTGTCAAGCTCACTAAGAAGACGAGGCCCAGACTCAGTACGCTGTGGATAGCTTTCATGCCTTTGCTCTCCTGGCATCCGGTTCGACCTCGTGGATGAACCGTTCCTTTAAGTCCTCGCTGCCTGTGCTGCAATTGCCGTTCCCAATCCAGGGGTTGGGGATGCAAACCACGCGTCCCCAACCCTGCACCATGGGACGCTTCACGCTCCTCCACCGAGAACCTTGTAGAGAGTCACGAGGTTGCTCAAGCGGGCGAGGCGTGTGGCGACCAGCTGCTGCTGCGCGGCGTAAAGCGAGCGCTGCGCGACAAGCACGCTCAGGTAGCTGTCGATCCCGCCTTTGTACCTTGCTTCCGAAAGCCTGTAGGTTTTCTCCAGTGAGTTGACCAGCGACTGTTGTGCATTCAGCTGCTCCGTCAGGGTTGATCTCAAACTCAAAGCATCACTCACCTCCCTGAAGGCTGACTGGATGGACTTTTCGTACTCCGCTACCGCAATATCCCGTTCGGCCAGGGCGGCTTTCACGCCGGCGTCCCTCGCTCCGGAGTCGAAGAGAGGCAGTGCGATGTTCGGCACAAAACTCCAGGTGCGCGAGCCATACTTGAACAGATCAGCCAGATCACTGCTCATAAACCCGGCCGCGCCGGCCGTGAGCGAAATGCGGGGGAAATAAGCCGCCCGGGCCGCTCCAATGTTGGCATTGAAGGCTTTCAGCTGATGCTCGGTCATCAGGATATCGGGCCGCCGCAGAAGAACATCGGAAGGGATCCCTGCCGACAGCTCCTTCAGCGGAGGGAATGCTTCCAGCCCTTGCGGAAGAAGGTTTACCGGCACGATGCTCCCCGCCAGCAGATTCAAAGCGTGCCGGTCACGGGCGACGTTCCCCGAATAGCGGGCTATATCAACCCGCGCGGCTTCCACCTGGGTTTCGGCCTGGATCACGTCCAGGTCGGACGCGATTCCGAGGTCGCGCGTTTGACGAATCAGGTCAGCGTATGCCTGCTGTGCCTTCATCGTCGCTTGCGCCAGTCTCAGGTTCTCGCTGTCGGCCGCGTAGGCGGAATACGCCTCCGCCACCGACGCGACGAGCGAAATCTGAGCAGCCGATCGCGCCTGCTGAGTTGCGAAAAACTGCTCCAGGGCAGCGCTTTTCAGACTGCGGATGCGCCCGAAGAAATCGAGTTCCCAGGACGCAATTCCAAGATTCACGCTGTGCTGCTGTACGGTCTGGGAGCGCCCGGCAGGCGACATGTTCTCCGGAGCCCGATAAAACTCGCCGCCGGCCGAAGCTCCTGCTTTCGGATACTGCTCCGACCGCTGGATCCGGAACATCGCCTGCGCCCTGTCGATGTTGAGCGCCGCTATCCTGAGATCGCGGTTGTTCTCCAGCGCAAGCTGTATTACAGACTGAAGCCGCTCATCCATGAAGAACTCTCTCCAGTTCACGTCGTACGCCGCTTCAGCATCGGGCCCGTCCGGCTGTCCGGAGGAGTCTTCGGGCCAGGCATCTGGAACCGGCATCTGCGGCCGGCTGTACCTGGCTGCCTTCGGACAGCCGCAAAGGAAGAGAGAGGCAGAGATAAGAAGGAGAATTGTGAGTTTACGCATTGTGGTTTCCTCCTTCCGGCGCAACCCTGCCGTTTCTGCCGAACAGCTTGCTCACCGTCACGAAAAAGAGAGGGATAAAGAAAACTGCCAGGAAGGTCGCAGTCACCATTCCTCCGAGCACACTTGTTCCGATCGCTTTTTGAGCTCCGGCTCCGGCTCCTGTGGCAATCGCCAGCGGCAGAACGCCGAAACCGAACGCGAGCGAAGTCATGACGATCGGACGCAACCGCAGCTTTGCTCCTTCGAGTGTCGCCTCGAGGAGTCCCATCCCCTGCTCTACCCTTAGCTTTGCAAACTGGACGATCAGGATTGCGTTCTTGGTGGTGAGCCCAAGCACAGTAAGCAGTCCGATCTGAAAATAGACGTCGTTGGGCAGGCCTCTCATGGATGAGGCCGCCACACCGCCGATCACTCCCAGCGGCAGCGCCAGCAGAATAGAGATTGGAATTGTCCAGCTCTCGTACAGAGCCGCCAGGACAAGGAAGATCGCCAGAATTGAAAACGCATAGAGAAGGCCCGTCTGAGATCCCGCCATTCTCTCCTGGAAGGAAAGCCCGGTCCATTCGTGTCCGATTCCTTTAGGGAGCCTCGCCGTGATCTCTTCCATCGCCCTCATGGCATCGCCGGAACTCCTACCCGGGGCCGGTTCGCCAAGGAAGTTCAACGCCGGAAAGCCGTTATACCGTTCGAGCTGAGGAGAATCATAGAACCATTCTCCCGAAGCGAGAGCGGATACCGGAACCATCCCACCCGCGTTGTTGCGGACATAGAGCCGGTCCAGGTCATGAGGAAGCATCCGGAATGGGGCGTCGGCCTGCACGTAGACTCGTTTGACACGTCCCCCCTGGATGAAGTCGTTAACGTAGGCGCTGCCGAACGCCGTGGATATTGCACTCTGGATGGAGCTCACCGGTACCCCGAGAGCCCCGGACTTGTCCCAGTCGATATTGACTTTGTGCTGGATGACATCAGCCATACCGTTGGGCCGCACTGACGTCAGGCGTGGATCGCGGGAGGCTTCAACAAGAAGCTGCAGCCTTGCCTGCATGAGCTTCTCATGTCCCAGCCCGCCACGGTCCTGCAGCATGTAGTCGAATCCCTTCGCCGTACCAAGCTCCGTCACGGCCGGAGGCGGGAAGACATAAACCGTCGCATTCCGGATGGCGGCGAATTTGGGATTTGCCCTGCGGACGATTGCCTCCACACGAAGTTCCGGAGAATCGCGCAATTCCCAGTCTTTCAGCTTCACATATGCCAGACCCTGATCCTGACCGAGACCGGCCGGGCTGAAGCCGGCAACGGTAAGGCACGACTCGACCGTTTCCTTTTCATTTTCGAGAAAGTGACTCCGCACCGAGTCGAGTACCTGCATCGTCTGCTCGAGAGTCGAGCCGGGAGGAGTCTGAATCAATGCAAGCAGAGCCCCCTGGTCTTCATCGGGGAGGTACGCTGTCGGCATGCGCAGGAATAAGAATCCCATCAGGCCCACAATCAGAACAAAGACCGCCAGGTAGCGGAGCCTGGCTCCGAGGACGTGTCCGACACCGGCCTGATAGCCGTCGCGCAGACGACCGAACACACGGTCAAACCAGAGGAAGAAGCGCCTCAGGGGGCGGGAACGTGCTCCGGCTTTTTCGTGTTCTTTGTGTGCCGGCTTGAGCAGATGCGCGCAAAGTACGGGAGTCAGAATCAACGCCACCAATACCGACAGGAGCATGGAGGAAATGATCGTGATCGAGAACTGACGATAGATAATGCCCGTAGATCCGCCGAAGAACATCATCGGGCAGAAGACGGCAGAGAGGACGAGCCCGATTCCTATCAAGGCACTGGTGATCTCGTCCATCGACTTGCGCGTGGCTTCCATCGGCGAAAGTCCTTCTTCCGACATCACGCGTTCGACGTTTTCGACCACGACGATCGCATCATCAACCAGGAGTCCGATCGCCAGGATCATGGCAAACATCGTCAGCATGTTGATGGAATAACCGAATGCCGCAAGAACACCGAATGTCCCCAGAATCACCACCGGAACGGCAATTGTAGGGATCAGGGTTGCCCGCATGTTCCCAAGGAATAGGAACATGACCAGGAACACGAGAACTATCGCTTCAATCAGCGTTCTTACCACTTCCTTGATCGCCACCCGCACAAATGGGGTCGTGTCATAGGGATACACGACTTTCATCCCGGACGGGAAATAACGCGAAAGCTCGTCCATCTTCGCCTTTACCGCGTCGGCGACATCCAGGGCATTGGCGCCCGCCTCCTGCCTGATCGCCAGGGCTGCGGCGGGATGGCCGTTGAAGAGCAATTTGTAGTTGGAAAACTCTGTCCCAAGTTCAGTCCGGGCCACATCACGCACTCGCACGACAGACCCATCCGGGTTGTTGCGCAGCGGGATGGCTCCGAACTCTTCGGGAGTTTTGAGAAGCGTCTGCACGATGATAGAGGCGTTCAGCCGCTGACCCGGCACCGCCGGGAGCCCACCGAACTGTCCGGCCGAGACCTGAACGTTGTGCGCCCGTATCGCCTGGATGACATCCCCGGGAGTCATGCTGAAGTTAGTCATCTTGTTCGGGTCGAGCCAGATGCGCATCGCGTACTGCGAGGCGAGCGCCTCCACCTCCCCGACTCCCGGCACGCGGGCAAGGGACGTCTGGACCTGTGAGACCGCGTAGTCGGCAAGGTCGTTCTGATCCAGGCTGCCGTCTTCGCAGGTAAGTCCGACAATGAGAAGGAAATTCCGCGTCGACTTGGCGACTGTCAGTCCCTGGCGCTGTACCGCTTCGGGAAGCATCGGCATCGCGAGCTGAAGCTTGTTCTGGACTTTAGCCCAAGCCAGATCCGGGTCGGTGCCCGGCGCAAACGTAAGTTCAATTCTTGCGGTTCCGGCCGAATCGCTCTTGGAGGACATATACAGCATTCGGTCCAGTCCGGTCATCTTCTGCTCGATGATCTGGACGACCGTGTCTTCCACGGTCTTGGCGGAAGCCCCCGGGTACATGCCCCGAATGCTGATCGATGGCGGTGCGATGGGAGGGTATTGGGAAATCGGCAGGTTGTAAATCGCCAGAACTCCGGCCAGCATCATGCCGATTGCGATGACCCATGCAAAAACAGGACGATTCAGGAAAAATCGAGCCATCATCCTCCTCCTACTTCATTGCCGCGGAAGGCTGCGCATCCGCCGGAACCATATCGAAGGGAACCGCTCTGACGGTGTCGCCGGGACGTACGTTCTGGACGCCTTCGATAATGACCTTATCTCCAGGCGTCAGTCCGGCAATGACGAGCCACTTGTCTTTTATGGCCCGGTCGAGCGTGAGCATTCGTTGCTCAACCTTTCCGGATCCATTCACGATATAGGCAACAGGATTACCCTTCGGATCACGCGTAATCCCCTGCTGTGGAACCAGGAGGGCATTGGTGTTGACGCCTTCCTCGACAATCGCGCGAACGAACATGCCGGGAAGAAGAATCTGTTTGGGGTTGGAGAAGACCAGCCGGACGCTGACAGATCCAGTGGTCGGATCGACGGTCACGTCGCGAAACTGCAGCGTTCCTTCGTGAGCGTATGGAGTGCCGTCCTCGAGCAGCAGCCGCACCTTCTTCCCCCCTGCGCTCCCCTTGAGCTCACCGCTCTCGAGCCTCCTCCTGAGACGCAGGAGTTCGGCATTCGCCTGGGTAACGTCCACGTAGATCGGGTCCAGCTTCTGAATGACCGCAAGCGGCGTCGGCTGATATGCCGTCACCATGGCCCCGACCGTGATGTTCGATTTTCCTATCCGGCCCGAGATCGGCGCCCGTATGGGGGTGTAGTCGAGATTGATCCGGGCGCTCTCCATGTTGGCGCGATTCACTTCGACGGCTGTTTTCTTCAGCGCCAGAGCCGCTTCAGCCTGCCGCAGCGCGGCGGCGGCATCATCGTAATCCTGCCGGCCGACCGCATTGATTTCGACAAGCCCTTTCAAACGTTCTGCGCGTGACCTTATCGCGGGAAGGTTCGCTTCGGCCACCGCGATCTCAGCCTGCGCCATCGAAAGCGCCGCTTCGGCCTGATCGTACGCGGCCTGGTAGGGAGCCGGATCGATTTGATAAAGGAGATCTCCTTCAGAAATATCGGTTCCTTCCTTGAACTGCCGCTTCTGGAGCAGGCCGCTCACCTGCGGCCGTATTTCGGCGACCAGACAGGCGCTTGTCCTCCCCGGCAACTCCGTCGTCAGCACAACACTCTCCTGCCGGACCTCGACGAATGCAACCTCGGCCGGCCCCCTGGTCTGAGGCTGCGCATTTGACTTGCAGCCCGACAGGAACACACAAATCAACAGAAGGCCGGAAATCGAAAGACCCTCACGATAGTAGCTGAACCGCATTGAGCAACTCCTCGCTGTGATTCGAAATTTCGAAAAATGAGCCTGCTTCACAAACAAGCGGTCTAAATTTGCAATCTCCATGCCATCCGCCGGCAACACAAACCAACGCGGATCCAAAATCATCAGAATTCCTTACGATCAGTGAGTTCCCACAGGGCGACGCCTGCGCGGGCCGTGTGCTGCCGACGCCGGCGGCAGGCGCCATTTTTGGCATTTGCCAATGGCATATGCCAATGGGTTTTATGGAGCTGCAGTTGAAATCCACGCACGGCATGGAATCGTGGGGTATTGCGCTGGCACATGTTTTGCGATACCAAGGAAAAGACAGAGGGATTGAGGTGCTTCGCGTACAGAGATCAGAGAGGAATCGCGGCGTCTGCCTGACCCTGGAGGGGGAACTCAGATCGAAGAGCGTTGCGGCCGCGGAATCGGCCTGCCTTGAAGCGCTGGCGAACCACAGCCGGGTCACCGTCATCGTAAAGAACGTAAGCGAGATCGATGAGGATGGCTATGCATTCCTGAAAAGGCTGGTCATGACGAGGGCACAGGTACGTGCGATTGGAATTTTCTCAAAATACGTATTAGAAAATACCAGAACAGGCGGGCCGGCAAGGAAGTCCGAACTATCGGCACACGACCGGAGGGGCCGGCAAGGAAGTCCGAACTATCGGCACACGACCGGAGGGGCCGGCAAGGCGAAACCATCTACAGTGGAAGGAGAACCGAACACCAGTGAGACAACAACAGAAGACTGAATTGCGCTATCGACTTGATGATCGGGTTCACGATTCACTCGTACGTGACAGGGAGCCGGAGAATCCAACTCCGCAGCCGGGGGAACTGAAACTGCCGGAACCGGTGTTCCCCCAGTTTCCGGAACTGCGTGGCGAGGTCGAACCGGATCCCAAATTCCTGCCGCAGGATGGGAAGCACTATCGCACCCGCATCACTCCCTTCATCCTGAGGAGAGCGTTCCGAGGATGGCTCTACCCGTACATCAGATCAAGGGTTTTGCCCGGTGATTTCCATCCGATCATCTCTTACCTGTTCACAGAATGGAAATGCAACATTGAGTGCCATTACTGCTGGGCCTTCAACAACCAGGTTCCAGGCATGACGGAAGACGTGGCACGCAGGTCGATTGATTGGCTGCACGAGACCGGATGCAGGGTTCTCGCGCTGATGGGCGGAGAAGTGCTCCTTCGGCCGCGCTTTGTCCATAAGGTCGTTCATTATGCGGCGAAGAAGGGATTTTGGGTTTATGTCCCCACCAATGGGCGGCTGATGCGGGAGGAGGTGATCGACAGGCTCGGGGACTCGGGAGTCGCTACCGTCAATCTGGCGGTCGATTCGGTGGACGAACGGAAGGAACTCCCGAAAGCTCTGAATCCGATCCTTCCCTATTTCAAGTACCTGATCAAGAAGCAGTACGTGTACGGCTTCAGTGTCTTCTTCAACATCAATATCACCCGTATCAACATCGAGGACGTCAAGCAGCTGACGGAAATCGCATACGACTCCGGCATAGCCACCGATTACCATATCAACGAGTCGCCGATGATCGAGCAGCCGCATTATCGCTACCTTGACGGCAACAGCACGTTTATAACGGAAGAGGACTGGCCGAAGATCGACGCCCTGATCGACTGGCTGATGAGCAAGAACAGGGCGGGCTACAAGATGGTCAATTCGGTGCGCCGGCTGGAACAGATGAAAGATTTCATGCGTGGCAAGCTTCAGGAATGGGACTGCCGCGCCGGCCAGAATTCGATCGTGATACGGACAGATGGGACGCTTGCACCCTGTTTCCCGATGTATTCGGCGACACGAAACTGGGGAACCGTGGGAAGGCCCAATTTCGAGCCTCGGGGGCTGGCGGATCTGAAGCGTGAATGCCAGCCTCATTGTTTTTCGACTCTCAACCACAATCTCGCGTATTGCTACCGCGCAAGTCGCGCGATCAAGTGGATGCTGAAACAGGCCGCCAACGGCTTCCGCGGCGCCACCGGCAGCTTCGATTAGCTGTCCCGGACACGGCCGGACGGAACGACCCGGCGGCAGGCGGCCAAGGGGTCATGCAATCCGAACTCGAATAGTTGTATCATGCTCTACTATGAGCAGTGACAAATCGGCGCTTTACAAGGCTCTGGTTGAGCTCTCCCAGTCGATCTCCGGGCATGCGGATCTGGACGGTCTTTGCCATGCTCTGTCGGACTCGCTCCGGCGGATCATAAGTTTCGACATACTCGGCCTCCTTCTGCACGACTCCGGGGCTGATGGTTTTCGTCTCTACGGTCTCGACCTGTCGGGCAAAGGAAGCCCCGAGAAGGTCAACCGCAGCTTCACGGGATATGATCATCCTGCCGGCTGGGTCTGGAAAAGCCAGAAACCGCTTGTAGTCCCGCGCCTCGATCAGGAGACACGCTGGTCGAAACTGTTCGAACCGGCCAGGCATTACGGTCTGTCTTCGTTCGTGCTGGTCCCGCTGACGACAGGTGAACATCGTCTGGGGGTACTGGCCCTGGGATTCTCGAACCCTTTCGACGCCGACCGCGGGGAACTGGAATTCATTCACCGGGTCGCTTCGGAGTTTGCCGTTACGATCGACTCACACATTACCAGGCAGCGATACCTGCGCGAGCGGGACCGTCTTCAGCTCCTGTTCGACCTGACCAATGCCCTGGTATCAAAGCTTTCGCCCGACGAGCTCTTCTCGGCCATCTCGGAGCAGCTTCGCAAAGTGGTGGCCTTCGACGTGGTCGCGATGACGCTTCTCGACACAAAGACCGGTGAACTCCTGCTGAGCAACTATCGATTTCGGGAAAACCTGACCTGGGAATTTGAGCGGACGCGCGGAAATCCTGAGGGAATCCCTTCTGCGGAAGCGCTCGCTACCGGGAAACCGGTTGTGACCGATGAAATTGATTTCGAACGCTTTCCGTCTTCCACCTACAGGCGCTTTGTCGATGCGGGCCTCCGTTTTTCGTGCTCCATTCCGTTGATTTCGCCCAACGCAACTCTGGGGACGCTCGAACTGGCGCGGACCGGCGGAGAAAAGTTCAACGACGACGATGTTGAACTGCTGGTCCAGGTCGCGCGCCAGATCGCGATAGCGCTGGAAAACTCGCTGGCCTACCGCGAACTCGCCGAAATGAAGGAGAGACTCTCAGTCGAGAAGCTGTATCTCGAAGACGAAATCCGCTTTGACAGAAATTTCGGAGAAATGCTCGGCCAGTCGCCGGCATTTCAGTCGGTGCTCAAGAACATACAGATCGTCGGTCCCACTGAAGCAACGGTCCTTATTCTGGGAGAGACCGGTACCGGGAAAGAGCTCGTGGCGCGTTCAATTCACCAGCACAGCGGCCGCAGCCAAAACAGTTTCATAAAGGTGAACTGCGCAGCCATCCCTTCAAGCCTGCTCGAAAGCGAGCTTTTCGGCCATGAAAAAGGGGCTTTTACCGGTGCGCTTGCCCGGAGAGTCGGACGTTTCGAACTCGCACACCAGGGGACGCTCTTCCTCGACGAAATCGGAGAAATCCCGCTCGAGCTCCAGGCAAAGCTCCTGCGCGCCATCCAGGAGCAGGAATTCGAAAGGCTGGGAGGAAACCGGACAATACGGGTGAATGTACGGTTCGTAGCGGCGAGCAACCGCAACCTGAAGGCCATGGTCGATGCTGGGGAGTTCCGAAGCGATTTGTACTATCGCCTCCACGTATTTCCGCTGGTAGTCCCGCCGTTGCGGGAGAGACGCGACGATATCCCGCTTCTGACCCGCTATTTCATCCAGAAATACGCTCAGCGCATGGGGCGGAAGATCGATTCGATTCCATCCTCCGCCATCGATACCCTCACCCGTTACGACTGGCCGGGAAACATTCGGGAACTTCAGAACGTCATTGAAAGATCGGTCATCCTGTCGCGAGGCAGGATTCTGGAACTGGCGATGCCTGAAACCGACTCCCGTCCGAAACCGGTCAATGGAGACGAAGCTGAACGAGAGAGAATCATCAGAACCCTCAGGGAAACCAACGGCCTGATTTCCGGCCCGCGCGGGGCCGCAACCCGCCTCGGACTCAAACGGACCACACTCCAGGCTCGCATGAAGAAGCTTGGAATCACCCGGCAATTCACATAGCGCAGAAAAATCTCTCGCTGGATTTCCCGTTTGCCATCTGTTGGTTCATGTTGTTACTATCGCGTGGTTGATCAAGGCAAACTTGGGGAGAACGGAAGATGCGCTACGACGAGTTTCGTGACCAGCTCCAGGAAGCGCTTTACCAGGTCAGGCTAGCAGCACGGAATTTCAGCCGTCCTCTGGAGACTGTCGACGTCGCCAGCACAGAACGACGCTGGCAGGTCTACCTCTGGCAGACGGGACAGCCGGGCGCCGAACCCTTCCAGATCTCGGCCAGGATAGCTTTCGACTGGAGTCCGGTTGATTCGGCGCGCGCATACACAACCGAAGAAGACCTGCTGATTGACCTCGTCGGGAAGAAGGAAATCCCGGCAAAGACAGAGAACCGCTGGATGCGCGTCGACTTCGTTCTGCAGGCCGCACTCCCTTACGGATCGACCACTCCTTTGCCCGACCCGCACACTTTGGGTTCATGGACTTACGCTGTCGGCGAGAAAATGGACCGGCTGTTCACCGAGGTCCGGGAGCGCAAGGGTAGGATCGTATCGATCAGCGGCGGGAGAGAAGACGTTAAGATAGAAGTCCGGTGCAACTCTGCCGGCGCGCTTTCGCTGGATGCATTGTCGTTGTCTGCATTCAGAATAGTCAGGTTGCCGCGCGTCTGGGATGATCCGGCCCGCCGTCAGACCGAAAAAGGAATCGGTAACCAGCTCGTTCATCTCGCCAGAATATTCGAACAGGCGCTGGAAGAATGGACGAGAGCAGTCGGCGAACTTGGACGCTGGATTCGTTACGCGCCCCCTCCGCCGGAAATGGATGAGATGGAATGCGGCCTAGGGGAAGAGGGGGAATTTGAAGACGGCGATGAAGAAGGGCCCGAGACCATCCACTGAACTCCGGCGGAACCTTCCCCGGTACTATCTGTTTTTCACCTTCTTGTCGTAATAACCCGCTTTGGTGCGGGCGACGAGGTCCGGTCTTCTTACTTTCACCTCTATCTTGCGAAACTTACCGTCCCCCTTCAGATTGCCGGGATAGTACCCGATGCTGTACTGGCTCGCCAGCTCCTTTGCCACCTGTTCGAAGGCATAGCGAAGATCGTCCTTGCCGTCGAACACCAGACCTCCGCTGTATTCTGCAAGTTCCTGAAGATATCTTCTCCCCCTTTCGGCCTCTGCGGGTGTAGTCCGGGGACTGGAACCGGGTCCGGGGTATGGAGGAAAACTGATGATGGGAGGAAAGGTCTGTCCGGGCAAACCGCCGGGAGTGACGCCGCCTGTCCGGTAGCGAGTGAGGGAAGTATCATAGAAGACGCTGTAAATTGTGGCACGAGTCTCCTTCGCCAGGTCGACCGTCTCCTGCCTGTTCGCTCGGGAACTGTCGGTGTCTACGCCGTCGCTGAAGATAACGAGGGCCTTGCGCTCAGTTTTCGGTTCGAGCACTTCCTCGAGTGCAAGCCAGACGGCTTCGTACAGGACCGTACTCCCGCCGGGACGGGTCTTCTTGATGCCGTACTCGTTCCTTCTACGGTCGATGCTGAAGTCCTGCTGGAGCACTACTTCATTTGAAAAAGAGAGGACTGCCACTTCATCGTCCGGGTGGAGCTCCCGGGTAAAATCTATGGCCGCGTTCTGAATCCGGGCGAGTTCTTTTTCGGTGCTTCCGCTCGTATCAAGCATAAGGGCAACCGCCAGGGGCTCGTCCGTCCCCGAGAAGCCGGCGATTACCTGCTCTACTCCGTTCTCGAAAACCTGAAAATCCTCCTTCGAAAGATCAATGACTCTTCTGCCGTCCCGGGTGGTAACGACGACCGGAAGTGAAACCATGTCAACTTTTACCCTAATGGTCTGATCGTCGTCGGAAGACTTGGCGGTGTCGGCCGAGACGCCGTTGAGCAGAATGATGAGGCCGAAAGAAAGAATCAAGAGCCGGTGTCGCATGTCTGATCCTTTGTACCAGCAGAACAAATCTGTCACAAGAAGGGGCTATGTCGTTTGATGCGCCGCCGGCGGCACGGGATCATTCCGGCGCGCATTCTTCAGTATGGGTAATCCCGAAGGCCGTTTATAATCACAGGGTCTCATCGAAAAACGGTACCGACAAAGGAGTCTCCGACAATGGCAAACGACATGGGTTACCCTGATAACTGGTCGCAACTTACTCCCGCGCAGAAGAGAGAATACCGAATCAACAGATTTCTCAATCCTGATATCGAGTTTGTCAGCCCGCAGGCGGCAGAAGCCTACAAAATCCGGGCAAAGCGATACGTCGACGCTTTCAATATCACCGAACCCGACCGGGTGCCCCTCAGCCTCCCCGTGGGCAACCTCCCCCTGATTATGGCCGGTGTCAGCATGCACGAAGCAATGTACGACATCGAGAAGGCGATCAAGGCATGCAACGAGTTTAACGAGAAATATTCGGAAGAACTGGACCATTACTCATTTCCGTTTGTGGCTCCCGGAAGGGCGATGGAAATTCTCGACTACAAGCTTTATGCCTGGCCGGGTCACGGCCTCTCAAAAGACGCTCCCAACTACCAGTATTGCGAAGGGGAGTATATGAAGGTGTCGGAATACGACGACCTCATCCGGGACCCGTCCGATTACTGGCTGAGAACATATCTCCCCAGACTTTTCGGTACGTTCGACGGCTTCCGCGCCCTGACTCCCCTGACCGATATTCTGGAAATCCCGACGGCGCAACTTATGCCGCTGGCCCTCCCGCAGGTACAGGAGACTTTCCAGAAGCTGATCGATGCGGGCAAAGACCTCCAGAGGAGGAACGAAATCAGCGCAAAGCTGATGAGATCCGGTCCGGCGCATGGCTTCCCTTCCCCGATAGGCATTCTTAACGTCGCGCCGTTTGACGCCATTGGGGATACGATGCGCGGAACAAAAGGAATCGTGATGGACATGTTCCGCCATCCGGACAAGCTGCTGGAAGCCATCGACGTGATGACCCCGATCATCATCCACTCGATTCTGCACAATCCGGTGATTTCGAACTGCCTGTCGGTCTTCTTCCCGCTGCACAAGGGGGCGGACGGATGGATGTCCCCGAAGCAGTTCGACACGTTCTACTGGCCGTCGCTCAAGAAGGTCATGGACGCGCTTATCAATGAAGGAATCATCTGCATGATGTTCGCCGAAGGAGGATACAACTCCCGGCTGGAATCAATCACCGATTTCCCCAAGGGGACAGTGGCGTGGTGGTTCGACCAGACGGACATGGTGAGAGCCAAGAAGATCCTGGGAGACAATTTCTGTATCGTGGGAAATGTCCCTTCATCCCTGATGGTCACCGGCACTCCTGAAGCGGTGAAAGAAAACTGCCGCAAACTGATCACTGACTGCGGCAGGGGGGGCGGGTACATCCTCGCTGCGGGCTGCGTCGCTGATGATCCGAAGCTGGAGAACCTCCGGGCGATGTTGTCCGCCGTGAAGGAATATGGTGTCTATCGCCGATAGGAAGACGCGGGTGCCGGGAAGACGGCTTTTCCCGGCACCCCCGCTGTTTCTTTCCATTTGTGCTCCTGATCACGAATAACGATCCTATTTCCTTATAGTATTAGCCCGGCATGCTTGAACTGGAAAAACTTCCCGGGCTATACTGCTGCCATTCGTTTTGCTCGTGCGATTTCCCAAGCGCTCCGCCGTAATGATGGTTCGCCCTGGAGGGGTAAAACAATCATCTGGCGGATGCTTTTTCCTGAATAGGAGTGATCACATATGTGGAAGAAATCACCAGAGCCGGAGGAATTTCGGCCCCAGGCAACCCCTGCCACCCAGCCTTCAACTGCTCCGGCACCCAAAGCCAGCTACCCACAGGCCAAGGATTACGCCACAATAGGCTCAACCATTTCGATTAAAGGCGATCTGAGCGGTGAAGAGGATCTGTTGATAGAAGGAAAGCTCGAAGGGAAGATCGAGCTTCGCCGCCACTGCGTCACTATCGGCAAGAACGGACGCATCAAAGGAGACGTTTTCGGCAAGATCATTACCGTGGAGGGGACGGTTGAAGGGAACCTTTATGGAGAAGAGCAGCTGATTCTGCGCCAGGCCGGCACCGTCAGGGGAAACATTGTCGCGCCTCGGGTCGCTTTGGAAGACGGCTCGAACTTCAAGGGAAGCATCGATATGAGCCCGAAGGAAAAGCCGGCTACCGCGCCTCAGGACAAAGTTGCAACCGCAGCCAAGAGCTCATAGATCAACCAAGGCCAGGCATGATTTGGACACCTCGGAATGAACCGGCCTTTCATACATCTCTTGGATTGCAGGCGTTGTGCCGCAGGATCCAGGATGTCGGCGCCTGTGACATACTGGAACTCGGCCCGGTACGGAACCGGAATCTCGATTTCTGGTCACGGTTCCAACCGTCCATTTACATAGCGGATCTGAGATCGAGTCTCCCGCTGCCGGATTCGGGCGCTGCCGAAGAAGCAGAGCCGGAGCCTGACTGGGGGCAAATCCTGGGCCTACCGGAGCGCACTTACAACGTCATCCTGGCATGGGATCTGCTCAACTACCTCGACATCTCGTCGGTTTCAAGCCTGGCCCGGCATCTGGCCCGCTTCTGCGGGCCGGAAGCGCTTCTGTTCGCCATGATCTATGACCAGAAACAGATGCCGGATCAGATCACGGTCTACAAGATCGCCGACGAATCGCACCTCGAGTATGAGAACGGCAGCACCGCGACACGTTTGTGCCCGAGACACCAGCCTCGCACCCTTGCGGCCGCAATGCCGGGGTTCAGTCCTGACGAGTCTTTCAGGATGAAGAACGGAATCGTCGAGTATCTCTTCAGGTACGCTCCGTGATTGCCGAACGGGTAGCTGGCTATGCGATGATCTCGCTGACCTGGAACTGGGGTTTCACATCAGTGTAATTGACTCCGTCTGCGGCAAGCTCGGGATCGTGTGCCTGCAGTCCCTTCTGCATGTCCTCCGCAGTGTTGAAGTACAGGTGCCCTGCAGCCATAAACGGAGAATCGTCTCCAAGGCTCCTGTCCACCTCGGTCTTCACCAGCCCGTACGGATCAAGCAGCTTGTGAACAAGTTGCATGTGACGTTTGACGTAGTAGTCGAAATCAAACTTGGCGCCTTTGGGATACAGAACCGATACGCGAATCATAGTAGCTCTCCTGTCTGGAATTCGGTGTACAGAATACATGAAACCGACTGCCGTTGTGAGTTCTTAGTGTTCCGCTGCTGCGTCTTTTTTCTTGACCTGTATGCCGGGAACGATGAAGCTATGCCACAAACCGAAGGCGGCTGGAATATGTGTGGAAGGGATTTTCGACGGT
>Ga0209723_1002987_pt1 | contig 21352 bp, 12 predicted proteins | sample BiotimSIPDNA_2_FD_185750 | JGI IMG/M metagenome (GOLD analysis project Ga0209723, IMG submission 185750) | Anaerobic biogas reactor microbial communites from Washington, USA - Biogas_R2 time_0 SIP DNA (SPAdes) (version 2) | ecosystem: Engineered > Bioreactor > Anaerobic > Unclassified | place...
TTTCAGGCATTCTTCCTGGTTTACTGCCCAGTTAAGTGAATCCTGTATTAAATCTATTGAATCTGACGGTACCTGGAGTCTTACCTTTTTAACCATAATCGGATTCTGCATCGATATCTCATCCACCGTACCAAGTACATACGATCCGTTTGTTTCAATATTTCGGAGACTCACTGTTTTAAACGTATCTACTGTAACCGTTCCCGTATAACCTGTATAATATACTGTAAATGTACCTGAAGACAATGAATCTGCTCCTGTAAGAGCAATATCAGTTCTCACCCTGGCATGGTTTCCTCTGCTATAAATCATCCCGCCGTCAAGATATGCAACTGCCCTGTTAAGATTTTTAGTTTTCCTAAGCAGCATTATGGATTTTACATCACTATCAACAACCACCTCCACATAACCGGTTTTTATCGATGTCGGTGTAACTACCTCATAGGTATCATCCTTTTTTACTACAAGTACATCCATATCCCCTTCAACAAATACTCCCGCCTGAAAAGGAATAGGTACCGTTAGTTCACCTGCCGAAACAGTATCAAACTGTACCTGAGCGAAATTCATGCATAAACCTATCGGACTGTAACCGGCAATTTCCGGTAATTCTGTAAAACCCTCCGGAAAACTGCGCATCTGAAACAGAGGCGCTATAATCCCTTTAAGTACATTCGCGTCTATTTTAAATGGAACGCTGTCTGATTCCGGATAATGTTCTCCATAAAAAAACTTATAATCTAAACTTATATTATTCTCAACAGAATAATCAATAGCCGTAACGGACGGAATAACATAATCCATGAAATCGTTGGGATCCAAAGGGTTCGTAGGATGAGGTCCATTAATCTCAATACCGTTAGAAACACCATCTGTGTCAGAATCTTCGTTAATGTTAATCAAACCGCTGTATAATTCGATATCAGGTTCTATTATCACCTCACGAGCGTAAATTGCTCCATCACACTGCGACCGCGAAAAAAATTGTACTGCAGCATGGGGAGCAGTTATAATACCTGCAATTGACACTTCGCATCCAATACGTATCGTATCCGGATCGTTTGTGTATATTCTCACCGCTGGAGCATAAGTGAATCCTGAAAATTGAAGAGTGTCACGGTCTGATATGAGCATATCCCTGTCAATATCAATTTCGATAAATTCTGAAGGATCTGTTTCAAATACAACCTTTGCATCTGTTTCCAGTTTAAAATCCCTGAAAACATAATTTCCCGGCTGCAGTTTAAGTGTTGCGTATCTATCTACAAAAATATCCCTGTAGATACCCGGATCAAGAATAACCGTCTCGCCCTGATTTATAGTTGTATCTTTTGTACCCTGAGTAAGTGCCTTTTGCGGAATGTTTATAATTGCAACTGAATCATATTCTTTTATTGAATCCCGAACATAAGCACCTTCATGCATATCTACTGTATCATTTACAGTTACACGTCCATTTATTTGACAATTCGATCTTAAATATGCAATTGCACCGGAAACCACATTTCCTTCAATAACAGCATCTGCCCCTATTTCTACAGGACCATTAGAGCCAACCGCTCCGCCGCCGTTAAATACAGATGCATTCCCTACTTTTGTTGAATCACTGGAGTATAAAGCAAAACTCATTAGTTGTATTTCTGCATTTGAAACACTTCCACCTCCGGAACCTCCTCCGCCGCCACCGCCTCCGCTGGTGTCGAAAGGTTCTGTTCCATATATGCGTGTACCATTTACATACACTGCTATTTTTTCGTTCTCAATATACGTGGATTGAAAATTATTTGAATAATCGTTACTTTTGTCCCATGAAGACCAGTCATTGTAATGCAAACCGAGAGAATTTCCCGGCGGATACGGAATGTTCTGTCCGGGATATATTGTACCGGTTAATGTATAAACAAGCCTGTACAGTGAATCTTCAACATGTTCCAGAATTACATTCTCTTCGGGTAAATAATATGAATCCCATACCGGAACTTTCCCATTCTCTGCACAGAAATAATATCTGTAAAAACAGTTTGTAACAGGTTCGGTTCCTGTATTTGAGATATAAATTCTTGGTTTTGATATATTCGACTCTGCAAGCCCTTCATCGTAAGAATATATTTTGACAGAGATTTGCGCATGTACTGTGTTTTGAATTAATAATAAACACACCAATAATAATGCAGTTTTAATTAACGACGAATTAAATTCTCTTTTTTTATACATACATAAGTCCAATAAAATAAGCTTTTTTATTCCTGACTTTCAATTTTCAAAACTCTGTTACCGGAAGCATCGTACAGCATATAAACTGTTGAGAGTAAACTATAAGCAGAATCCTGCTCTGATTTCATTGCCATATAGCTATATATTAATGAACCATCATAGGCAGGGTCATTTATTACATATGTACCATTTATATCGCAAGAAATTTCAGAAGGAATTCCGGTATAAAATCTGAAGGCCATTGGAAGATTCCTGTAATCATACTCTATTACCATATTTTTAACTGGATCTACAACCATATTCCCTTTGAAATCATATAGATATTTGCTTGTATTATCCTTTGCATATTTAAGCCGGTTTGTCTTGTTATGATAAGTATAATCGGATATATTGCTGCTGCCTTCTGTTTTGGTTTTAAATCTACCAAGTGCATCATAGGAATAACTGGAAACATAACCGCTTTTATTTGACTCCACCTGATCAAGCCTGTTTATGTTATCGTAGATATAACGGTTAACAATAGTATCTGAAATTAATCCCTTGTATATATATTTTGCGGTATCAACATTACTGTTTGGAAGATAACTGATTTGTTCTTCGAATCCGGTAAATGTACCTGAATTCATACTTTTAATCTGATCCAGAAATGTGTAATTGTATGTTATTTCGTGAGCAGATGAGTTGAATGATTTTTTAATCAGATCGCCATAATCATTGTACTGGTGTTTAACAAGTTCAATGTTTCCATTGTTCTCGTGTATAACAGCACGAAGTCTGCCATGTTTGTCATATTCATATTTTCTAACGATAAGGTCTGTTGCGCACATTAAGCTGTCTGATATTAATTTACCATGAATATCGTAAGTATAGGCAATCTCCTGTACAGGCATTTCCGGGATTATTTTATATTTTCTGCAAACATTACCCTCATCATTATAAGAATAAACATCTGTAACAACGTAAGAATTTCTCTGTGTAGAATTAATTTCTATACTGGCAACAAGCTTTCCGTAAATATTCTTCAGATTATCAAGAATTTCATCCGGAATTTTTGTCCTTCCCCTATCTTTTTTCAGCCGGTCAATATTATCATAATTATTAATTGTACAATATCCACTGCCGCCACTGCCGATATTTAAAATTCTTTCGAGCCTCGACAGCTTGTCATAAAAATAAACTATATGTTCCTTTAATATTTCAGAACTGTCATTTAAATTTACGTAGTATAACTTTTTATCTGTTAAATTACCGGCAATATCATATTCCATTCTTACGATTGGTCCATCCGGAGATTCTTTACGTATTAATTGGCCAAGGGTATTGTAGAAATATTTTGTGTTTGATATCAGTTCCAGGTCTGTTCCTGCCAGATCTTTTGGAGCTATCTCTTCCAGCAGGTTGCCAAGTATATCATATCTGTATTCGGAAATAATTTCGTCTCCTGAAACAGATGACAAATCAACAAAATCTGCTACAGTTCTCCCGAAACTGTCTTTTAACTGTTGAGAAAGCTTTCGTCCGTTTCCCATAGTAACGGTAAGGTAATGATCTGGATTAAGAAACGAGCATGAATCATGAACAAGAAGATATTCATACAATTCATCAAGAACATCTGCAGTATCTTTCAATACTCCACCAACACTGTTTTCTGTTATTTCTGTTATAAAACCGTTTTCAAAACTGATTTGACCATTGGTTAATTCTGAGGGTAAACTTAGATTATCACGCGATACTCCGAAGTACCATATTCTGGTAATATATTCTGAATTGATATTGTGCTGCTCCCCGGGAAGACTGGTTTTTCTAACTCTACCTGTGGGATCATTGTAATAATCTATTTGTGAAAATGCATAATCCTTGTCGGATGGAAAAGATGAAGCGTATTCATCAGACAAACGTTTTTTTACATCTGTTATTGATCCGCATACACCCGTATTATCAAGATACGGTTTTGTTTCCAGGTATTTTCTTCCGGTACTGTCATAAAAGGTAGATACAGCAAGGCCATTTACACTATCAAGTTGTACTTTAGATAATACCTGCCGCCCTAAACCGTCACTATATTCAGTAGAAACCACATTGTTTCCATTGCCGTCAATGTTATACACTTTTGTTTTAACATAGTTGGGCATGACAGCAGAAACTGATATAGCAGAACAAAAAACGAAAAGGCATTTTTTTATATTGTTCTTCATTTTATGATCCATAATTAAACATTATTATTTACAATTATATTATAATAAATATAATTAATTTTTTATTATAAATCGTGCTATTAACAAATCATTTATCAACATTACTATAATACTTATAATTTATTATTTCATCTGCTTTATAATTATACTTTTAATTTTAGTTTTTAATTTCGAACCTTAGCCCTATTACATCTGATGTTGGATCACCAGGATCTTCGAATACTCTTTCTATACCAATATTATCATCACCACCATCGCCTAAAAAACTATAGTAATCAACAATCGAAGCAATTAAATATTCAAATTTCATTTTTTTTTCGGCTGAATCACCAGGTGATAATCTAAAAGTTACAGGCGGCTGACTAAAACCGTCCAGAAATACCTTTAATACTATATCTTTTGACGGTTCCTCTTCATACAATCCAATTCCCTTATCGCAAAATTCATTACACCACCTATGTGCTTTGTATCCATACTTAAAAAGATACATTTTTTCTGTAGGTTCATATGCAATTTCATCTGCATCATGATGCATATTAATCAGTCTGGCCATAACATATTCAGTTAATTTAGATTCAGGATCAATAGGCAGCGTAAAAGTCAAACCTTTTTGACTATAAGCTTTTACAACAGGTATTCCTGCATTATCTGTAATTTCATAATACCTATAACCCCCAAAATCATATCCATCAGAAAAATTAATAATACCTGTAACAAAGATCAAAATCTTTATAATTTTTTTATACATAATAAATCTCCTTTTACTATGGTTTTCACTTCCATTGTGGACGCATAAGATCACATTGATATTTTCTTATAAATTGATTATTAATAATAGTAAATTTTTCACTTTCAGCAGTTATGCCGTTTCCTTCGATTGAAATTATATGGTTACTATTTGGCTGTATATCACCAGGAATACTCCATAAATAAATTCCTGTATTCTTTACAGTATCAATTGGTAAACCGTTAACTGTAATAATTATGTCAACAGATGTATCGCCCATTATGAAATACTTTATTTCTTCACACATACCAGCCAGTAAACGACTTCCTTTTTCCGGATAAAATACCTTTCCTTTGGCTATGGAGAAAATCATTGTCTGGTCATATACATTTTGTTCCGCTATATCAACAATTTTTATTCTATATTGTTCACTTTGCTCTTGTGAAACAGGTACATTCCATATATAACTGTACTCTTTTTTATCCGAAACAGCATTAACAATTCCAAGAGATACCCATGGTGAATCAGTTGCTATAGAATAGAATATCTCCACATCCCTTTCATTATCATTACGCCATTTTATTTCCAAAGGATTTGAAACTGCATAGTAATCTCCTTCTTTTGGAGATATAATACAGATACCATCATATTTCGTGAAATAGTCTTTTTCCTTAACAGTAACAGCAAACCCTGTTTCACCAACACTAAATTGCGGGTTTATCTTTTCCCATAGGATTGGTCTTCCAAATCCGCCATAAGAAATACGAAGTCCGGGTTTATTATTCTCATCGATGGATAATATCGGCTGATGCCATAGAGAATCATAATAGCTTGATGTAACCATTGCTTTTTCCGGGTAAAACCGTATATCATCAATATAAACTTCACCGCCTTTATACGGCCCGACAAACATTCGGGCATACCAGTTATTATCTTCAAAATTTTTTGACCCAAGCAGTGAATCAGCAGGTATCTTTAATTTCAAAAGAACCCACTTCCCTCCCGTAGGACCCTGTTTTATTCCATTGAAACTGACACCCATAACAGTGTTAAGTGCTGACGGATGTACCGGCCAGATGGTATCTTGTGTTTTTTCTATGTATCGAAAATCTCCTGTCATATATACCGTATCCGAAATCACATTTACCCATGCAGACATGATATAATCACAGTATTTTGTTAACTTGAAATTACGACTCGGCCCGAATGCATTAACCACATGCATACTTGCATTCCCAAAATGTTTGATTGACTTTTCAAGTTCTACGGTTGGAGGCAAAGAATCACCCGGGCATACATTACCAAGTTCCCATCCATTGTTTTTATCAATATAAAAGTTTTCGTCATTATCATTATAATCACATGTAAGCACGCCGCTTTCCTTGAATTTTGCATTTTTTAAAGAAGCAACTGGCAGTTTATCATTGTGGCCATAGTTTACTGCCGAATATACGTTGTAACTACTATTCAATGGTTTTACGCTTTCTTTAAGTTGACTATGCTCTGTGTATTCTGTAATACTGTCAGTTAAAAGCCAATAAGGATTTGATGCACCATTGGTGTAATCAAATGGTGTATAATTTGTATCCGGTAATCCACTTGAATTCATTGTTACATTCCATATATAATTTGCCTGTGGTACAAAAACTCCGTTTATTTTATCCCAGGTAGTTGCTATTGAACTCACCACTCTGTCAGAATAAATTGAAAGGTCGTCTGTAAATACCGAATCAGCAGTACCATGAGGGAAATGATATTGAATTGATCCACATTCATTATTTAATATATGGTAGTCGCCAGAATCGCTATCACTAACCATACCATTATAATGGAAATAAGCCGGAATAGAATTTGTTAACATAATAGGTTGATTACTGCTGGTTTTTTGAACTGTTCGGTTTGGCATACCATCGTAATCGCCTTCGTAATAAACGGGAAGATAATCAAGCAGATAAAAATGGCAATTTACATAAGTTTCTTTACGCTGCTGAAAAAATACAAATGTCTGTTTATCTTCACTTTCTTCAAAATAAGCAATATGCCTTGTATAATTCCAACCATCATTTTCTTCTCCACCTCCCGGGTTTGCATTAAAAAGAGTACCATTACTTTTTTCGTTGCAATTTTCGCAAGGTTCATCGAATTTGACATATCCATAGTCTTCAAGATTAATATTCTTAAAAATCTGGTAAGCAACATGCCGTGATATATTCAGCGTGCTGCTCTCACTAGTAACAGCACCTGGTCCTACCAAAATAAGGTCATTTACAACACCGTCATCATCATTTGCTTTAAAAAATCCTGTATTACCATAAAAATAATATGGTTTATCCGCACCTCTTCTCCAGATCTTCATATCACCATTTATTGTATAATCAGCACCGGGCGGTGGTTCTACAAAATCCATAAGAGCAAAGATGTTACGGCCATAAGGCGAATCCATTCCATTACGACAAATATCACCTCTGAAATAATGGATATTATCAATATTAGTTAGAATTAAAATATCCGGCTTATTTCCGACATCCTGGTTATAGTTTGAAATAACACAACCTCTGGGATAATTATATCTACTACCACCAGGAATATCATTTGAACTGTCTAAAGTATCTAAATATTTTAAATCGTTTTTATCTAAAAATATTTGTGTTCTAGTTGTTAAATCTGTATCCCAAACAACCTTGTTATTTATAGAATCAAGTCCTATATTGTGCAAAACAGTTACATATAAGTAAGGATAAGTAGAAAGGTAACCAGGTGGTGAAGAAACAATAATAAGGTCTTCATAATCATCTCCATCAGGCATTTTATATAAAGCTATACCGACAAGGGATTTATCTACACCCTCTCCATAAAGTGGATCTTGCTCATAGTCTGTCCATGCGTCATCTGACATCCCTGGTCCTAAATTGCTGCCGATACAAACAAATGCTATTGAAGTTGAAATCGATCTCACGACAATGTAATCGTAGCTGCTGTCTGTCTGGTCTGTTCCCTTCAGTCTTTTTACTCTACAAGTATAAACCTGGTGATCACTTGCCATATTATCATCACCCCATGGATTCATACCATCACCGGCATCAAAAATTTCAAATTCCTTTCTCGAAAAATACTGGTAATCTGGTTTATTAACATTATTCACTTCATCAGCATACTTGTGCTCTATTGTTTTATTAACTCCATCGGAATATGTTTCGACACTTTTTAATTTAACCCAACCACAGCGGTGTTCATACAGGTAGCTATACAAGGAATCAAGGATAGTTAGTACCTTATAGTCTGACTTTTTATGTTGTTCAATAAATTCATAATTGTACTTTTGACTTGCGATTATTTTATTGTTTTTATTAAAAATACTTTTTTTCTTTAAATGGCCTCTTTTCCAGCTATTATCGACTTCTCCGTATTTTCCTTCATTTACAAATATTTCATCAGTAGAATGGCAATGAGGTGTAATGTACTCGTAAACGGAATATCCATTTGGAGCAGGATATTCCGCAGAATAATTATAATTATCAACTACCTGAACCATTTCATACATTACCTGGCACGATGTATAAAACCCACCTCTTGCTTTTTCTTCACGATTGTCTGTTCCTGCTATACTAATATATGGATATGGTTCTACTGTAGCATGCCCTGATGAATTTTCGTCAGTTTCGACAAAACATCCTTCAGAATTTGTATAAAAAAATGATCTTTTAGCAACAGTGTCAATCCCATTGTTAATAATCATATTTTTTACACGAATACCACCTCCAAATTTACGGTTTGTACCATTAGGGCCATTTACCGGGATATTATTGGCCATATCATAACGATGCGGTTCATATTCCCATTCAATTTTTAAACCGTTAGAAAATTCTATTTCGTTCAATGACCAGAATGATCTTTGTTCAGGTTTGAAATTGATACCAAGTTTATTGTAATCTCCACATTTAATATTTATATCTCTATCTGTATCAACATAAAAACAATATCCCCAATAATCTTTCTTTTCAGAATAGAATATAGCTTTTGGAGAAGGTCCTGAAGGTACACCTGTTTTAGTGGAGTCCCACACTATTAAATCAGTTTCATTGTATTTAAAATAGACATTATGTGTAATCGAATTATTTTTGTCTGTTATTTCGATTCTCTTAAGTGTAAGGCAACCTGCATTATCATTTCCGGGAATTGTAATAAAATTTCCATATTCATCTTTGGAATATGAATGAAAACTACCATGTTTAAGAGAATAATCATGATTAAAACGAACTCTTTTTAATGTATCGTAACTTTGTGAATAGAATAGAATGCTATCCAACCGAAGCTTTTTGATATATGGATCACCTGCTCCAACTTTTTCCGGCTTCAATTTTACAAGTTTTGCAGGAATATCACCTCTTTCAAATTCGTGCCATTCCATATAATCAGATTTAAACCATAAATTATCAAGTCTTGATGATGAATAAAAGCATTCAGCTGATTGATTGGGAGTTATAATCCGCTCAAGTTGTACATCAACAAATATTGATGCATTTTCATCAACCGGATCGCATCCCTGTGTGCTTATGATAGTCTGCGAAAAGCCTCCAATTGAACTCACAGGTAATGGCCTTGCATTTATTTTTGGTGTTCTCTTATATTTATAGACTATCCATGATCCTTTTGCCAAATCTGAATTTGTAGTTGGATCGTTATCATTTGTATCATAATCAACAAAATCTGGATATAAAACTTTGGTCAATAACCATTGTACTGGAACACGTTGTATTTGCTTATAAGTATTAATAGATCTTGCTACTGTACCACCACCCACATCTTGCTGCCAAAATACATTTGATAAACTGTTTGTACAAACTGTATCCTCAAACAATAGTTTCATTCCATTTTCAAGGGTAATTGTAAACACTTCTTTATCAAGATCATAATCTACAATATTAGTAATCTCACCTTTTTTTGCACCCCCCTTTGTGTTTTTAAAAACAAAATAACCTCCCATTCCATTTTTATTTATTATTGGATTGTAACCACTACACCATACAAGTTCTCCCGTAACAAAAGGAGTGTTAACAAAATAAATATCAGGTTTATCATAATGGTTCTCATCTTCTCTGAAGTATCCTCTTGCTTCAATTTCAACATTTTCTGGTGGATCGTATCCGCTCAGATGCGTTCCACCTGCGAAATAAACATCTTGGTATAGTGTAATCATTGTTACTGCAAAACTAACTCCCGTATACAATGCCCCTACAAATCCTGTTAGTACACTTGCAGGTGGACACCAAATGGAAATGACTGATATGATTGCCGTCGTACCAAACTTTATCAGCGGACCATAAGTTTTCCACCATGGATCCTCGTAATCCGGATAAGGTATTTTGTAAAGAGCGTTCCCAGGGCCGCCTATATTATCATCAGGTACATAAACTACTTTTCTTGAAATACTTCCAGCTCCAAAAGAGAAACCTAAACCTGCAGCTGAAGCTTCCTGGTTAACCTTAATACCAGACTTGTAATTAAGATTCACACCTATTTCTTTACCATTTATTCCTTTAACAGTTCCTAAAGGAAGAGAAAAGCCCATTTCACCTGTAGCAGTATTTACAGTCTGCTCCGGGTTCAAAGCAGGTGCTTGCGAAAAAGCAGTTTCTACAGATATAAGTAATAAAGTAAAGCAAAAAATAATATTTAGTTGAAAACTAATTCTAACCCATTTCCGCAGCCTCATAATATCCTTCCATATTATTTCACAAATTATTCATTACACCTGATTATTTTGAAACAGGTGTGAAAAACATTCACTTTTTACGCTTTATTTCCCGCACTTTTGTTCTTTAATAAAATTTTTTTTGACTGGAATCAGGCAAACACGGTTAATTTTTCCTGCTCAGCTGCCATCAAAGCAGCAACAAAAGTGAAGTTGTACGTATATTCAAGATACGTTATTTATTTTATTAAGCGCAAGAATATTTTAATTTTTTAATAAAATTATTGGAGTTGCAGACTATAATAACTTAAATATTAATGATTTCCTTACATCATATCTGTTTTTTGACTTGGCATTTCGTTATATATTTTTATTAATACATAATATAATGTTCATGACAATTTATTTCAATACAAATTTCATAACAGCTTCTCAAACTTACTCAAGAACCTCGTTTACAATATATCCATCACCTGATTCACAACTGAAACCAAGTGCCATTTTGTAACATTTTCCTCTTTATTTTCCCTCTCCAATCCCTTTATTTTTTTTCTCTCTTTATCCTACCTCTGCGCTCTCCGCGTTTATTTATCTTATCCCATTCTCTTTCTTCTCTTCTCTCTCCAACCCTATTGTTTTTTTTCTCTCTCTTTATCCCACCTCTGCGATCTCTGCGTGCTCTGCGTTTATTTTTTCCCCTTCTTCTCTCTCTCCAAAACCCTATTTTTTTTCCTTTCTTTATCCCACCTCTGCGACCTCTGCGTTTTTAATGTTTCCCCCCTCTTCTCTCTCTCCAAAACCCTATTTTTTTTCCTCTCTTTATCCCACCTCTGCGATCTCTGCAGCTTCTGCGTTTTTAATTTTTCCTCAATTTCCTCCAGCAATCAGTTCTCACAAAAACCGGCATTCCTCCCAACATAGGAAATATCTCCTCTTCCCCACCCTTTATTTTACTTCTAATAATATAATTAGTATAACTCTTCCCTTCATCATTACACACAACAGATCTTACCCATACATGCCCCATGATCTCAACATCCATAAACTCTATATCCCTGTCAGTAACCAACACCCCATTTACAACTGACTTTTTGCCTATAACAATTGACGGTCCGGTGATAATATTTTTTGATACCGTTTCCTGGCAGCTTATAACTGTTCCTGTAATTGAGCATCCGTTCTCAAAACATATCCCTCCCTTTACCGCAGTATCTCCTTCAATTTGGCGGTATCCGGCAATTACATTCATTCTCTTAAATTGTGCTTTATTTTTTACGATTACAGAATCTCTGCAGAAAAACTGTGAATTATGTATTCCTCCTGCAATCTGAAGCCGGTTTGCACAGTAAAAAAGGGATCTTTGCGTTAATCCGTTATAAATTACTGTTTCTGAACAGTATATTTTTGAATCATTCACCGAAGCGCCATCATTTAATACAAGTTTTCCAGAGATAAACAATTCATTGTTATTTACTATACTATCAATAGTAAAATCACCTTTTATAATAATAATTGTTGATTTTTTATTATCATTTGAATCCGGATTAACAGTTTTTTTATACTTATTTGAAAGCATATATTTAAAATCCTTATCCAGATTATTCATTAAATCCGGTATAACTGTGGAATCAAATGGTAATGAGGGGGATATTTTGTTAATCAGCCGTTTACGGTAATCAGTAAGCGGTTTACCCCGTTTTTCCCGATAGATTTCTCCGTGATGAAGCACGATGAGGTTTTCTATATCAGAACCGCCTTTAAGAATAAGTCCACCCACATGTCCTGTGAGTGTCAATGAGGGATTTAATATTCCAGGAACACCTCTTCCATACAAACCAGAAAGTGTATATTCTGTGTCAAGTTTTATTCCTTTTGATATTATTCGAGAGAAAAGGCCGAATTTTTCAGCTTTTATCTGAATTTTCCCATAATCATCAATTTGTTCTTCGTATTTATCTGTTTCCCAGTTCATATCATGCCCGTCAGCACCATTAAGAAAGTATTCTGCACGAGTGATACCTGATTTAGCAAGAAGTTTTGCCTGGGATTCATGATTCTGGTTAATTGTTTGTTTTTGTAAGTAATGTATATCAGTAAGAATAGCAGAGAAATAAATCGTTACTATTGAAATAAGTATAAGAACCGAATAAAGTGTAAATCCGCTTTGTGATAACACAGGCTTTGTATCATTTTTCTTTTGGCGAATCAGTTTTCCCATGCTCCGCCTATCCACTGTCCATTCTCAAGTTCACAATCCCAGAGTATGGCTTTTTTTCCCGTTCCGTATTTGCTTTTCTCATTTTGTATCAGGTTTACACTGAAATCTTTAACTCCTTTGCAAATTATTCTTTTATCATCATAGAGAGTCGAGTTTTTAAATAAAAGTTCAGAAACAGTAAATTTATTGCTTTTATAGAATCTAATTGAATTTTTTGAGCATGTTTCAACTGATTCCATTTCTGATAAAACCTGATCTATCTGTTTTTTGATCAACAACATTTTACGCACGTTTTTTGCATGATTTGTTTGAAAATTAATTCCTCTGGTAAGATCAGTAAATACAGTCAGAGAAAGTGTAATTACTATTGAAGAAACAGTAATTGCAATAATCAATTCTATCAATGTGAATCCACTAACCAACTTTTTTTCATCCGGAATCATTTTTCTTTTCTCCCGTAAAAAATGATTTTCCCATATTCTTTATCTTTATCAGAAACTGTCATCTGGTATTTTACTACCCCTTTTTGTTCTTTTTCTGTTCTTATTACCCATTCATTTCCTTTTATTACCCTTCTTTTCACAGGAATCATGTCTGAGGGGATAGTTTTTATAATAGCTGCTTCCTGTTCCAGTATACAGATTGCAGTTATTTTCTTTTGTGTTTCTGAAACTGAATTGTTTTTGTATACCATGGAAACAAGAGGGACGAGAATTAGTAAGAGGATGGCAAGAGAGATGATGGTTTCTACGAGGGTGTATCCGTTTTCTTCGGAGGGCAGAGACCGCAGAGGGGGGGAGAAAGGAAATGAGAAATTTTTAAAACACAGAGAGCGCAGAGAACACAGAGGTAGAGAGAAATAATTGGGGGGGGAGAATAAGAATAGGAATTTTTTAAAACGCAGAGTTCGCAGAGGACGCAGAGGTGAAGAGTGGAAAAGGGAGGAGGTGAAAGAGAAAGTGAGATTTTTAAAACGCAGAGAGCGCTGAGAACGCAGAGATAGAGAGAAATATTTGGGGGGGGAGAATAAGAATAGGAATTTTTTAAAACGCAGAGAGCACAGAGGACGCAGAGATAGAGAAAATAACAGGGGGGGAGAAAAAGAGAATGAGAGATAATTAAAATGCAGAGATGGAGAGAGAAAAAGGGGAAAGAAGAAAAGAAAAGAAAGAAATTTAAAACACAGAGAGCACAGAGAACGCAGAGATAGAGAGTGGAAAAGGGAGAAGGAGAAAGAGAGATATTTAAAATGCAGAGGAAGAGAGAAAAATAAGATAAGGGGAAATATGAAAGGTGAGAATTTTGGACACTGGGAAAAAGGCATAGTATAGTATAGTAAAGAGTACAAACAGTAAAATATAAACATAATCAGGAATTCAGTGTAGCAAAAAGTTTATTAATACATGTTGATTAATGATAGTCATTATTATACGGAATTGATGATACGTTCGATGCCATTTTTTAACTGACATACGTGAAAATTTATAATAAGTCCCAGGCGTTTATTGCTGATTTTTAAATATGTCAAAACTTTCATACGGTCGATACCGGTTACGGTTTCTTTGGCTTTAAGTTCGACAATTAGAGCATTCTCGATTATGAGGTCCAGTCGTAAATCATTACCTAATTTTATTCCTTTGTAAGGAACCGGTATTCTTTTTTGCCTTTCAAATTTTATATTTCTAAGAAAAAGTTCATGGCACAAGGCATCCTCATAAACTGACTCAAGCAAGCCCGGTCCCAAAATCCGGTGCACTTCTATCGCAGCACCTATTACCTTTTCAGAAATTGAATTTTCTATCATACTACCCAGCCCTGCCTGACTTATTTCTTTTTCTTTTTTAATCTATCTTTCCAGACACAATTTTTCTCTCTTCACCTTCTGTCTTTCTCTTCTCTCACTCTCCAAAACCCTCTTTTTTTTTCTCTCTCTTATCCACCTCTGCGGTCTCTGCGTACTCTGTGTTTATTTTTTCTTCTCTTTCTTCTCTTTTCTCTCTCCAACCCCTATTATTTTTTTTCTCTCTCTTTATCCCACCTCTGCGCTCTCCGCGACCTCTGCGTTTTATTTTCTCTTTCTTCTCTTCTCTCTCTCCAACCCCTATTTTTTTCTCTCTTTATCCCACCTCTGCGCTCTCTGCGGCCTCTGCGTTTATTTTTCCCCCTCTTCTCTCTCCAAAACCCTATTATTTCTTTCTCTCTCTTTATCCCCCCTCTGCGCTCTCTGCGTACTCTGCGTTTATATTTTCTTTTTCTTATCTCTTAATCCAGAACACAGTTCCTTCACTAACCACAGCCACTCTGTTTTGCTCAATCTTTTTTATTTTGACATTCCCGAATTCCTGCCCGTCTTTTGCTACAACACTTGATCCGTCCGGTAGAGACAGCATTGCTACCGGGCTTTTGGGATTCCAGATAATTCCTGTGATTGTAATTGATGGTGGTTTTGGGGGTTCTTTTTTAATTTTTGGTTTGACTTTTTTTACAGGAGTAGGTTTCTTTTGCACAACCGGTTTTTTCTTATATAAATCAAATGGATTTTTTCCGATATTACTCTCAAACTTTACAGGTGTTGCATTAAGTACAAGCTGATCCAGGGAAAAAGATTGCTCTTCATGAATTTTACCATTTTCTTTGCTTTTCTTTTGCAATCCACCAACTAAAACCAATATATTGTAAACATATAGCGGAATGGCAATTATTATTAATATAGTAACGGTTGTTTTTTTCATAGTTATTATTTCTTGAGTTTACCAGCTATCACATCCTTAACTCTAATTCTCTCTGTATTTATTTCTATTTCTCTTTTCCCTCTCAACCCCTATTTTTTCTTCTCTCTTTTCCTACCTCTGCGCTCTCTGCGTACTCTGCGTTTACTTTTCCCTTCTCTCTTTCTTTTCCCTCTCCAACCCCCTATTTTTTCTTCTCTCTTTTCCTACCTCTGCGCTCTCCGCGGCCTCTGCATTTATTTTTTCCTCTCTTCTTTACTCTCTCCAACCCCTATTTTTCTCTCTCTTTTCCTACCTCTGCGCCCTCTGCGTACTCTGCGTTTATTCTCTTTACTCTCTTCTCTTTTCTCTTTCTTCTTTACTCTCTCCAACCCCTACTTTTTCTCTCTCTTTCCCCCTCTGCGCTCTCTGTGGCCTCTGCGTTTATTTCTCTCTTTTCTCTTCTCTCTGTGTTTTACTCCACTATCACAAACTCCACGAAAGTTTCCAGCTCCTTTTTTTCCCCTTCCCTTAAAACGATCTCTCTTATCCTCGTTGACTTATTACTATTCTCTATCAATTCCACAAGTTTTCCGGTTTCCGTGTATGATCCATTGCCTCTTATACATACGGATGTTTCCTGATAATTCAGGACAGGTAGTTTTTCGCCGATTTCGACTTTAGAAGTTTTAAATCCTGCTGAATCGGCCATTGAATATATCATCTCCGCAAAATTTACTTTAATACTATCCTGAGTATTCAATCTGGTTTGAAACAGGCTGTCGAGAACTGTAATTTCATTTTTAATCCTGCTCATTTTTATGGGAAAGTTGACTGCATCTTTTTTCATCCGGTATTGGTAATGTAAATCTTTTGCTTTTTCGTACACTGTTTTTCCGAAAGGAATATGGATAAAAAAGACAGAAACAATGCACAGTGCAATAATTAACAAATTAAAAGCTGTTGAAAGCGGCAGTATTGAAAAGGGGGATATTTTTTTCACTTTTTTAACTCCTGTACTATTCCCATATACATTCCACCTTTAACCTGATACCGTTTTTTTGTTTATTGATTTCTGCCTGTTCGCTATAGAGCATCTGGACATTGTTTACTCCATTGATTTTATTGAGGTTACTTAAAAAGGAACCTATAAGGGAACTTGAAACTGTGAGAGCACGGATATTTACTTTCCATTTTTTTCTTCCGATTTCCGAAACAGAAATTTCTTCAGCTTTCATTCCTTCTGGGAACACTTCCTGAAAAGCACTTATCAGGTTTGTCAAAACTGATTCCTGTTCCAGATAAGCTGCTTTTTCTTTACATTTATTAAAAAGTGAATCACGCGCGGCAGATTGTGATTCAAGCAGGCCAATCTGATTTTTGACAAAAGAGAGGAAATGATTTGTTCTGTTTTCGATAACAAGTTCAGTTATGAATGTACCAAGTAGAAAAATTGCAGCTATCAATATTGAGGTAACTGCTGTTCGTGACAGAAATAAAGTTTTTTCCCATAAAATTTGTGATCTTTTTGATTTTTGTTCATAGTTATATGGGAGGAAATCTGCTGTAGTTTCTTTGTGGCATGCAGCGGCGTAAACTTCATGATCATGTATCTTTACGCCGTTTATAGCTGGAGGCGGTATTATCTTGTATTTACCGACCTGGTTTATTTTGGGTCTAAAGAGAACTTTTTCTGTAGAATGAAGGACAACCGGAATATTTTTTTCACCCATGGAGAGAGAGTCGAATAAAGATTCGGCATCTTTAATCGCGGATTCATTATTTACAAAAGAGTTATCAGATTTTATCCAGTAATTACAGAGGTTATAGATAATATTTTCTTTTACGAAACCGATTACTGAACCGCTTTTTCCTGTTTTCCACAAAATGAAAGGGGTCTTGATATACTTGCTATAAAGAACAGCGAGATCCCACAGTGGAGGGCTTAGTGTTTTTAGGTATATTTGTGAAGGATTTGAATTAATGAATGATATCAGGTCTTTTTTAGCAACTGAGTAAGAGATCACTTCATTTCGGATCACATAATATTCTGTAACAATTTGATCGGGGTTAAATCCAGGTATAGTATTTTTTTCGCTGTTTTTCTCAATCCAGCTATCAACATCTTCATTACCTGTCTGGAAACGGGAAACAGAAACAACGGTATCACCCAGATCTGTACAGGCGGCTACTGGTATCAGCATCCGGACATATAAGGGAATTTTTTTTCCACTTGACAGTAATTGGAATTTTCCTTGTTTATCCTGCCAGACGAGTGCATATCTGAAACTGGAACCGGTATAAGATATTCCGAGTTTCAGGAAAGATTGTTTGCGTATAATATGAAGTAGATTCATTTTGGTTTTTCCGGCAACCGTAGTTCTATTCTCTTATCAGCACTTCCAGGCTGTTACTTTCGGCAACGAATACGGTATCTTTTTGGGCATATACCCGAAACCAGTATCTTTCGTTAAAATTCAGATTTGATATACTGCATGTAGTATCCACATAAACTGTGTTTGCAAGAACATCATGATTATCAACGTCCCGGTTTGTATCCATAAAAATCAGGTATCGGTCAAAAGGGTTTTGGCACCTGGTCCATCGGATAACCACTGAAGAATCGGTGATCTGAACAGGAGAAAAAAGTTTAATGATACCAAAGGTGGTATCTTCGAGTGTAATTGTATCTACAATATTACTGACTGAGAATTCTCCATTGAGTGCGGTTGTAATAATCCTGAAATAGTATCTGGTTCGGGATTTAAGGTTAAAAACTGTTTTTGTTGTATCAACCCGGAATGTAAGCGAATCGGAGAGAGAGTCTGTAAAATCGACCACATCGTTTAACGAATAATAAACCTTGTAATTATTAAAATCTGTATAGGCGCACTGGGTCCATTTTAATGAGACGGAACTGTCTGTGACATCAGTAATTGAAAGGTGTACCGGTTCGATTTCCACATCAAGCAGATCATAATCGGCGCAGGAGGTAATAAAAAGGGGCAGCAGGAACAGCAATTTTTTACATGTTTCCCATTTAAAGAGGTTTACTTTTGTCTTCAATTCATTTGCAGTCATTTTTAATTCCTTGTGTTTTTTACAAAGCAGGTTTCTTTTAATACTGTTGGCAGATATGATTATCTGAACGGTTTTAATTTTTATCGTCCGTCAGATCTGTTTCCTGATTATAATTTAATGAATCTGTATCGTTTGAATCTTCTTTGGATTTATCTTTATTTCTTTGCCAGAACCATCGTATTTTTCGTTCCCGTTTTTTCTTTTCGGATTCTTCTGTTTCATCCTGATCATTTTTTACATTTTTCATGTTATCTTTAATATCTTGTTTCATTTTTTTATTGAAATCGTATTTATCCAGAATTTTGTTAACTTCTTTTCCGAAATAATCATCGGGTGACACAGCGTTATCATCACCGTAATACACATGTGGTGTCAGAAAAATCATCATTTGTGTTTCGTTTTTTGAGATTGTTCTGCTTGAGAACAGATATCCCAGTATTGGAATTGAGCTTAGGAAAGGGATACCGTCTCTGCTTACAACGTCTTCGGTTTGTCGCTGTCCGCCGAGTACAATAGTTTGGCCGTTACGAAGTCTGACCATGGATTCAATGACTCTGGTATCCACATTTGGCGGAGTGGAACCGTCACCGCCAGTTCTGGGGATATTAAATTCCGGACGTATTTTGACCATCACGTAACCGTCATCCATGACCCATGGAGTAACATGGAGCTGGGTATTGAATTTTATAACTTCAAACCGTTCATCGGTACCGATTACAGTTGAGGAGTATTCCACAGGAGCTTTTGTTTCTTTTTGGAGTTTGTAGTAGCGTGTTTCTCCGATGGTTATAGAAGCGGGATTACCGTTAATAGTTGCTATTTGCGGAGTTGAATGGACTTTGACGACGTCGGCATGTTCCAGGGCTTGAATTCCTGCCCTGAAATTTTCGGGCAGTTTGACTATGCGATTCATTCCCAGTTCATTGAAAATCGAATTAAGGATACGTTCGGTTTTTTTTCTTCCGGGTTTCAGGTCAAGTGAAGGGAGGAATTTTTCACTCATCCAGTTTCCCGAAGAGTCCTTTGTGCCTTGTGTGAATATTGATATGCCGTAATCACGGATTTTGCTTACATTGAAGTCTACGACAAGAGCTTCAATAAGTACTTGAGGTACGGGTTTATCCACTTTTTCAATGAAATCCTGAGCCTGGGCGACGACATCAAAGGAACCTATCACAATCAGGGCATTCTGTTCGCTGTTGTATTTTACGACAGCATTTGAGCTTATTGTAGGTGGGAGGATTTTTGATATGGCTGTTTCTTCTGCCATGATATGGCGCAGTGGTATTATTACTGTGGTTTTTTGCTGGTTCATTTCCCTGGAACCGACAAAATAGATCTCTTTTTCTTTCCAGAAAGTGAATTTGGTATTCTGGAGAAGAAATCTCAGTGCATTATCTATGGGTATTTCGTTTAGTTTCGCGCTTATTTCACCTGTAAGGCGGTCGTAAATTACAATATTTATTCCGCTTTGTATTGCGATTGAGCGTATAAGCTGATCAAGTGATGCGTTATTGACTTCAAGGGTGACCAGACCATTTTTAACAGTTAAAGACAGGCGTTTCAGTTCGGTATTTCCCAATGGTTTATCTTCACCCCAGTTTTGCGCAGATATGTAATAAATACCATCACTGACTGAAACAGCAAGTCCGTTACTTTCAAAAAGTGCTTTTACAGCTTTGTCGGGTTTCATGTTAACAAGCCGTGCAGTGATTTTTTTATTGACATTTCCTTCAATAACAACATTGACATCGGCAGAATCGCTGAACATTCTGGCCAGTTCCTGTGCGGAAACGTCTTTTAAATCGATATCAAGTGTACCGTTTTTGAAGTTAAAAGCACATGGTGGTTTTGGAGGAGGAGGAGGAGGAGGTTCTTCGTACTTATAAACTTTAATGATACCGTTATCAACTGTATAGGCAAATTTGTTTCGTTTAATTATGAAATCAATAGCTTGTTTTACGCTTACATCTGTAAGATAGAGTGACACGGCTCCGGTGACATCGGGTTCGACATAGATATTTACACCATACTGCATCCCCAACCCTCTGAGGATATCTCTTATATCGGTATTTTTGAAATCCAGAACCGGAATTTTTATTGAATCGGGAACCGGAATCTTCTCAACAGGATATAGATCTGGTTTTTCGTTTTTTTCTGTTTGTTTCTGGTTGTTTTCAGCCTTGGTAATTGTTTCCTGTGCTGATACCATGGCTGTAAAAATGATGAAAAATGAGATCAGATATGCTGACAAACTGTATTCCTTTCGATACATTAACTTACCAAAATAGTAAAAAACACAATTCGCGTATTATTATAAGAACTACTTATATCATCTCCGAACCTGTTTCTTTATTTCTCTCTTTATCCTGCCTCTGCGCTCTCCGCGGCCTCTGCGTTTTATTTGGGAGTGCTGAAAATTTTGTGTAAACTATCAAAAAGGTAGGTGTATTTCACTGAACTATGATTTCAAATATAATAAAATACTACTGAATCACCACTAATGTTTATTGTTAG
>Ga0209723_1002991_pt1 | contig 21323 bp, 10 predicted proteins | sample BiotimSIPDNA_2_FD_185750 | JGI IMG/M metagenome (GOLD analysis project Ga0209723, IMG submission 185750) | Anaerobic biogas reactor microbial communites from Washington, USA - Biogas_R2 time_0 SIP DNA (SPAdes) (version 2) | ecosystem: Engineered > Bioreactor > Anaerobic > Unclassified | place...
GGGCAGCTGCCCGATGAAGTGAGGTATTATGCCAATACCTTCTACGGTACGGCGTACGTCACCGATACGGATCTGACGCACGCCGTCACTGTCGGCACGGAGGACGGGACGCAGGGGGTCGCGTTGAAAGAGCGGTTCCTTAACCGCGCAGGCTCTGCGATCTCCTTCACTCCCTCGGGCGAAGAGCCGGCCGATACACAGGCCTCCTATTTCATCGGGAACGATCCGGCAGGGTGGCAGACCGGCCTTGCAACGTACAACCTCGTCTCGCTCGGCGAGATCTATCCCGGCATCACTGTGAAGGCGAAGGCCCGCAGCGTAAACATCGAGAAGCTCTTCTACGTTGCACCCGGCGCCGCACCGGACGAGATACGGATCGAGATCCTCGGCGCCGAGAGCCTCCGGCTTGCAGACGATGGAAGTCTCGTCGTCGTCACCGGTGCAGGCGAGGTCAGCCTGACTGCGCCGGAGGCGTTCCAGGACGGGCATGGGGTCGCGGTCGCTTATCGAGTGCTGGGCGACGATACCTACGGGTTTGAGGTCGGAGAGTACGATACGGGCAGGGCCCTGCTCATCGACCCGACTCTTGCCTATTCGAGTCACCTCGGGGGAAGTGACCGGGACTATGGAGAGAGTATTGCGGTGGATGGAAGCGGCAATGCCTATATCGGCGGTTATACCAAATCATCCGACTTCCCGGTGACTGCCGGTGCAATACAGGCTATTAAAGCCGGTTCTTCCTCTTCATATGATGCATTCGTTGCTAAAGTGAACGCCGATGGTACGGGACTTTCCTACTGCACCTATCTCGGAGGAACCGGGAAGGAGAATTGTTATGGTATTGCGGTGGACGGCGACGGCAACGCCTATATCACCGGGTCTACCGGGTCAAGCGACTTCCCGGCGACGGTCGGCGTATTTCAAACCGCCAATGCCGGAGGGAGCGATGTATTTGTCACCAAGATAAACTCCAGCGGCACCGGCCTCGTCTACTCCACGTATCTTGGAGGAGCCGGAGCAGATACAGGGTATGGTATTGCGGTGGACGGCGACGGCAACGCCTATATCACCGGGTCTACCGGGTCAAGCGACTTCCCGGTGACGGCCGGCGTATTTCAAACCGCCAATGCCGGAGGGAGCGATGTATTTGTCACTAAGATGAACTCCAACGGTACCAATCCTGTCTACTCCACATACCTCGGGGGTATCGGCGGTACCGAGCAGGGGTCCGGGATCGCCGTCGACGGGTCAGGAAACGCGTATGTTGGTGGTTACACGTTATCCGCCGACTTCCCGGTTACAACCGGCACTGTTCAGTCGACCTATGGGGGGGGGATGTACGACGGATTTGTCACCAAGGTGAGTCCGGGCGGATCCCAGCTCACGTACTCCAGCTACTTCGGAGGGAGCGAAAGTGATCAGGTCAATGGAATTGCGGTGGACTCCGCAGGTACCGCGTATATCACCGGCCAAACCAACTCCGACAACATACCGGTGACAGACGGCGCCTTCCAGGCGACCAGAAACAGTCCCGACAATGCGGAGGCTTTCGTTGCCCGGATACTCCAGGACGGTTCCGGGCTCCTGTACTCGACCTACCTAGGAGGAAGTGGCGCTGACGGTGCAAGTTCTATCGACGTGGACGGTGCAGGGAATGCCTATGTGGTAGGCCAGACCAACTCCAATAATTTCCCCGTAACAGGCGACGCTTTCCAGACAGCCCATGCCGGATCATATGATGCATTCGTTGCCGGAATAAATTCAGATGGTTCCACGCTCGACTACGCAACCTACTTCGGGGGAAGCAGTGGCAATGACTACGGGCAGAGCATTGCGATGGATGATTCCGGAAATCTCTACGTCGCCGGATATACCACATCGTCCGTCCCGGTGACGGACGGTGCGTTCCAGGCGAGTAGCGGCGGCAGTTACGACGCCTTCGTAGCGAAATTTAGCGGTTCTGCCCCTGTCCTGACGACCATCGAGGTCTCGCCCGCGACGGCGAACCTGGCGGTCGACGCCACCCAGCAGTTCGCCGCCGTCGCAAAGGACCAGAACGACGACGAGATGACCGGCGTCACGTTCGACTGGTCGAGCAGCAACGAGACCGCCGGCACAGTGAACGCGACCGGGTACTTCACCGCCCTTGCGGCAGGGACGACAACCGTCACCGCTGCTGCAGGGAGCGTGACCGGGACGGCAGAGGTGACGGTGACTCCGGCCGCCCAGATCGACCTCAACATCACCGGCGTCGTGAACCCGTATCCCGGCGTCGCGGTCTTTGCAAGGGAACCAAACACGGTTCAGGTCAGGGGCATCAAGAACGCCGGGACTGATACCGCGACCAATATCGTGGTCGCCCTGTACGTGAGCGACGTCTCCGAAGGTACCGTCCCGGTCAACACCACGACCATCGAATCTCTTGCGGGCGGAGCCCAGATCGCCATCACCACCATCGTCGACCCAACGATCCGCAACCTTCAGGGCGGCACCGTGAGATACACCGCCATCGTCGACCCCGATAACCTCATCGCCGAGACCGACGAGGCCAACAACGTAAAGGTCGGCTTCGCCGCTAAACCCGTCCTTTACAACGGCTATAAGGGCAAGATGTACTGGGAGGGCGGCAGCAACGTCACCACGGTGCGGACCTACGACCTTCGCGGCGACATCATCCACTCCTTCGGCGACAGTCAGTACATGTCCGGCAGTTTCGGCAGCGAGGGCTGGACGAACTACACCGTGACCTGGACGGCGGGAGACCTCCCGCTCCCTGAAGGCGCGGCGGTTCACGATGCCTGGCTCTACGTGCCCTACTGCTGGGACAACACCAACTCTGCACCCGACAACGTCTCGATCGACTTCAACGGCGTCCGGATCCCCTACGTGAACTGGTACAACGATGTCTCGAACTTCGGGGCGTATGCCGACCATTACTACGGTCTGCTCACCTACAACGTGACCGACCTCTACCAGACGGGCGCTAACAACACGGCGCTTTTCGCACGGACGGACACCAACGCCAAGATCTCGCCGGCCGGGTTCACCCTCGCCGTGATCTACGAGGACACATCCGCCGCCAGAAAGCAGATCTTCGTCAACGAGGAGTTCGATATCCTCGGCGCCGACGAGGGGAACTATGGCACGAGCATGGCTGAGGCGACGGCATATGTCCCGTTCTCCGGCGCGATCATCGATACGGGGAGCGTCGCCCGCGCGAACCTGACGACGTTCGTCCCGTGGGGCGCCGGCCCCGAGGGCAACCTCTTCTTCAACGGAGAGCAGATCGGAACGCAGGTCTGGAGCCACGGCGGCAGCGGCGCGACCGGTGAAGCCGACGGCACACAGGTGGGCGTGGACGAGCGCGAGGTGACGGCGTACCTGAACGCGACCGGGAACGAGGCGGCGATCCAGAGCGACGATACCTGGAAATCGCCGGTGATGGTTGCCGGACTGACTTTCCTCGTGGTGGAGTACGCCGACGAACTCATCGCACCGGTCGCAAACTTCACCGCAACTCCGCTGAATGGGCTTGCACCCCTTGCCGTCACCTTCACCGACACCTCGACGAACTCCCCCACCACATGGTCGTGGGAGTCGCGGCTGTCCGGAACCGATGAGAACTGGACTGCATTCTCCACCGACAAAAACCCGACCCACACCTTTGAAGCGGGAGCCTACGACATCCGGCTCACCGCGACCAATGCCAACGGAAACGACACCGTAACGAAGACCCAGTACATCTCGTCCTCCGCAGGGGCAAAACGCCTCGCCACTGTTCAGAGCGGCATGGTCTCCGGCGATCTCTACGTGGGAGCATACGGAGAATTTAGCTCCGGGATCTCGGGGGCAACGAACACGCTCAACCAGACGTTCACCCTCCCGGCATACACCGATATCCAGTGGGCACGGCTATACACGGTCGTCTACGCCGCAGGTACGGACAACCGGGCGGGGACCGTGACCGTCAGGTTCGACGGCAACGGCACATACGAGACGCTCGGCATCGAGACCCTCGCCACCGCCGGGGATAATACGGCAAACGTCTACCCGGTCAACGATCACGTGAACCGCCAGTATTCGGACTACCTGCTCTGGTACGACGTGACCGACCGGATAGACTCGCAGGACCCGAAAGCAGAGGTCGTCGCAACCCCGGTGGCCTCGAACTTCGACGGCCGCATCAAGGAGCTCGTCCTCGTGGTCGCGTACAACGACGGTGACGGCGATGAAGTGCACTACTGGGTGAACGACGGGCACGACTACCAGGCAAACGGCGCCGACGGGGTGACCTCGACCTTCACCACCGGCGGACTTACCACCGGCTGGACGGATGCAACCCTCCGAAATGTCATGCTATCTTCCAAGGACGCCCTGTACACGTTCAACGGTGCCGCCTATGCAGGTGCCAACTCAACGATCTCCTTTGGAACAAACACCTGGGACGTCAGGAACAACCTGACTGCCGGCAGCGACAGCAATTTCACGTACGTGCCGAACGGCGGGTCGTACAAGACCACGCTCGCAACACTTGCCGTGAAATATCCGGAAGCCCCCTTGCCCTCGGCACCTGTCGCGAACTTCACGGCGAACGTGACCGCCGGTGATGCACCGCTCACGGTGCAGTTCAACGACACCTCGACCGGCTCGCCGACCTCCTGGGCCTGGGACTTTGAGGATAATGGTACCGTCGATTCGACCGAGCAGGATCCGGTCTGGACCTACGCAGCCGCAGGCACCTACACCGTGAATCTCACGGTTACGAACGCAGCCGGCAGCGACTCCGAGATCAAGACCGGCTACATCACGGTCAGCGGCGGCTCACCGGGAGGAGAAGCACCCGTTGCAGCGTTCACCGCAACTCCACTGAACGGACTTGCACCCCTCGCCGTCACCTTCGCCGATGCCTCGACGAACTCCCCCACCGCATGGTCGTGGGAGTCGCGGCTGTCCGGGACCACCGAGAACTGGACTGTATTCTCCACCGACAAAAACCCGACCCACACCTTTGCAGCGGGAGCCTACGACGTCTGTCTCATTGTGAGCAACGCCTACGGCAGCGATACCGTAACGAAGACCCAGTACATCTCATCCTCCGCAGGGGCAAAACGCCTCGCCACAGTGCAGAGCGGCACGGTCTCCGGCGATCTCTACGTGGGGGCGTACGGAGGATTCGGCTCCGGGATCCAGTATACAACGAACACGTTCAACCAGACGTTCACCCTCCCGGCATACACCGATATCCAGTGGGCACGGCTGTACACGGTCGTCTACGCCGCAGGTACGGACAACCGGGCGGGGACCGCGACCGTCAGGTTCGACGGCAACGGCACATACGCCACGCTCGGCGCTGAAACCCTTGCCACCGCCGGGGACAACATGGCCAATGTCTACCCGGTCAACGACCACGTGAACCGCCAGTACTCCGATTACCTGCTCTGGTACGACGTGACCGATCTCATCGGTTCAGAGGACCCGAAAGCGGAGGTCGTCGCAACCCCGGTGGCACCAAACTTCGACGGCCGCATCAAGGAGCTCGTCCTCGTGGTCGCGTACAACGACGGCGACGGCGACGAAGTGCACTACTGGGTGAACGAGGGGCATGACTGGCAGGCAAACGGCGCCGGCGGGGTGACCTCGACCTTCGCCACAGGTGGACTTACCACCGGCTGGACGGATGCAACCCTCCGAAACGTCATGCTCTCCTCAAAAGACGCCCTGTATACGTTCAACGGCGCTGACTATACGGGTGCGGACTCGATGATTACCTTTGGAACGAACACCTGGGACGTCAGGAACAACCTGACCGCCGGCAGCGACAGCAATTTCACATACGTGCCGAACGGCGGGTCGTACAAGACCACGCTCGCAACGCTTGCCGTGAAATATCCGGAAGCCCCCTTGCCCTCGGCACCTGTCGCGAACTTCACGGCGAACGTGACCGCCGGTGATGCACCGCTCACGGTGCAGTTCAACGACACCTCGATCGGTTCACCGACCTCCTGGCTCTGGGACTTCGGGGACAACACGACCAGCGACCAGCAGCACCCGGTCCACACCTACACCACCGCAGGCACTTACTCGGTCAACCTGACGGTCACGAACGCGGCCGGCAGCGATTCCGAGGTCAAGACCGGCTGCATCACGGTCAGCGACCCCGCCGGCGGGGACGCCCCCGATCTCGCGGCCAGCACCCTCTCGTCGAACAACGGCGAGGTCTTCTCCGCGTCCGAGAACACCTACACGGCAACGATCACCAACATCGGCACCGGCGACGCAGGTGCGTTCGACGTCAAATTCAACGTCAGCGGCGCGGCCGGCACGGTCGCCGTCGACGCCCTTGCGACCGGGGCGGGCACCACCGTCACCTGGACCGACGAGACGATCCGCAACGCCGGCGACGTCGTGACGATCACCGTCACCGCCGACCCCGACGGCCTCATCGCCGAATCGAATGAAGAGAACAACCTGGCGAGCATCGAGAAGACCGTCGTCCACAACGGCTACCGCGGCATGCGCTGGACCGACGGCGGGGACATCGCCACCGCCGTCACCTACGACATCCGCGGCGACTTCCTCTGGTCGGCCGGCGACGGCGCCTACCTCTCCGCCAGCACCTACCCGAACTGGACCACCTACACCGTGAACTGGACGGCAACCGACCTCTCGGTTCCCGCAGGCGCCACGATCGCCGGCGCCCGGCTCTACGTCCCCTACACCTGGGACAAGGGTCCGATCTTCCCTGAAGATGTCACCCTGACCTTCAACGGCGAGACCGTTGACCGGTCTGCCTTCTACGAGGATGAGAAGATGTGGGGCTCCTCGTATCCCTACGGCATGACCGTCTACGACGTCACCGACGCTTTCAGCGCCGCCGGCAACACCGCCGTCCTCACGAACACCTTCCCCGGCGGCGGGAACGTCTCGATCCGCGGGATGCTGCTTGCGGTCGTCTACGACGACGGCACCACCGCCCCGCACACCATCTTCATGAACGAAGGCTTCGACCTCCTCTACGGCGGCGAGGCCCAGGGGACCACGCCTGAACAAGCGACGGCCTACGCGCCGTTCTTCGGCGTCGAGACCGATGACGTCCTGAGCGCCGCCCTGATCACCGTCGCCCCCGGCGCCGGACCGGCCAGGGGCGACCTCCTCATCAACGACGAACGCCTCGCGGATGTCTGGAGCTTTACGGGGACGAGCCAGATCGGCGTCGACGAGCGCGATGTGACCGCACTCCTCCGCACCGGCGAGAACCTGGTCGGGTTCCAGAGCAGCGCCGACTACATGGAAGCCGCCGCCGCCTTCCTGGTCCTCGAGTACCCGGCTCTGCCGGGCAGCATCCTCGTCACCTCGACCCCCGCCGGCGCGGCGGTCTGGCTCGACGACGAAGACACCGGCGAAGTCACGCCCATCACGCTTGAGGACGTCCTGGCCGGCGACCACGTCGTCACCCTGAAACTCGGCGGCTACGCCGACGCTTCGAAGTCGGTCACCGTCGTCAGCGACGAGACCGTAACCGTCGACCTCGAACTGACCACCCTGACCGGCAGCCTTGAGGTCACCTCGACGCCCGAGGGCGCCGCGATCCTCATCGACGGCGCAGACACCGGCGAGGTCACCAATGCTACCCTTGACGGGATCGGCGTCGGTGAGCACACCATAACTCTCCGGAAGGCCGGCTACGCCGACGCGGTCGCCGAGGTCACCATCGCGGAGAATGAGACCACCACCCTCCACCTTGACCTCATCGAGGCCCCCGGCAGCATCGCGGTCGTCTCAATGCCCGAAGGCGCCGCAATCTTCCTTGACGGCGCCGACACCGGCAAACTGACGAACGCCCTCCTGGAGAACGTCGCGGCCGGCGAGCACACCGTCACCGTGAAACTCGCCGGCTACATCGATGCTTCGAGGACCGTCACGGTCACTGATAACGAGACGATCACGATCAACTTCCTCCTGACCGAACCGGCCGGGAGCATCGCCGTCACCTCGACACCCGACGGCGCCCGGATCTTCCTCGACGGCACAGACACCGGCGAAGTGACCAATGCCACGCTGATGAACGTCGCGGTCGGCAAACACACGATCCGTCTCGAAATTGACGACTACCTCGATGTGGAGGAGATCGTGACCGTTACCTCGGGCGAGATCGCCTCGGTTCACTTCACCCTTGATGCTTCGGCGATCACCCTCCAGCCCGGCTGGAACTTCGTTTCGACCCCGAAGCGGCTTGCCGACGGCAGCAACACCATCGCGGTCTTCGACGGCGTGGACACCAACGGGCGCCCGGTGCTGTTCTACAACGGAACCTGCCAGTGGGAAGACCTGAGTCGAGAGGATGCGTTCCGGCCACTTGACGGGATCTGGATCTACTCAAACGGCACCTATGAGATCCCACTGTCCTTCGCCGCCGCTTCGACCTCCCCACCGCCCACAAAATATCTCGATGCGGGCTGGAACGCGATCGGGTTCTCCGATACCGTCCCCGAACCGGCGGTCACCACGCTCCGATCGGTCGAGACGGCCTGGGCAAACCTCTTCGGCTGGAAGGCGAGAGAACAGGCCTACGACGACTCGATCATTCGCGGCGCGACCGGCAAGCACGGGGAGATGCGGGAACTCTCTCCCTTCCAGGGCTACTGGCTCTACATGAACAATGCAGATACCCTCGCTGCCATCGGGGCGTGACGATGAGATACCGGCATGCGACGACTCTGATCCTCCTCCTGGCCCTCACGATCGGGATCGCGGCAGGAGAGGATGTACCTCCCACGTTCCCCCACGATTTCTGGGGCGGCGTGACGATCGACGGTTCCCCGGCACCCGCCGGGACCGAGATCACCGCACTGATCGGGGATACGGCATGCGGTTCAATCAAGACGACAAAAATCGGGGAGTACGGCAGTTCCAGCCGACATGAAGGGGGCCGCCTGGTGGTCAGTAGGACCGACGGTCAGTCAGGGGAGACGATCACCTTCCTGATCAACGGACGGACGGCGCGGGAAACGGCGACCTTCACACCGGACAGCACGACCCGCCTGGACCTCTCCGTTGCCGGAGGGAGTACGCCCCCGTCTGGCAACGGCGGTGGGGGACCGTCAGGGTCCTCCCCGGCCCCTGTTGGGACCTCCGCCCCGTCCGCACCGACGGTGCCTGTCGGGCGGGCGTCCCTCCCCCTCTCGGAGACGGGTGAGGTGAGCGAGTCCGTGACGGTCGGGACCGCCGACGGCGCCGGTTCCCTGACCGTCGGCAAGGGGACGGTTGCCCGTGACAAGGACGGTAACCCACTCGGCGAAGTGACCATCGCGCGCGCCGACGCCGCCGGGTTGCCCCCGGTCCCGCCGGGGGCGACGATCGGGTTCGCCCTCGACTGCGGGCCGGCCGGCGCCACCTTCGACCCCCCGGCCACCCTCACCTACACGCTCTCCGAAGAGGAGTGGGGGAGGATCGGCAATTCCGCCACCCTGCGGGTGATGTGGTACAACCCCGGGACCGGCGAGTGGCAGGAGGTTCCCGCAACCGTGGATCCGGCAACCCGGACCGTGACGGCAGAAGTCTCGCACTTCAGCCTCTTCGCCCTGACGTGGGCCGCCGCATCCCCGGCGGAGGCGACCACCGGCCCGGCCGGCACCGCGCCCGGTGATGTCCCGTCCGGTTCGGAGCAGCCCACAGGAGGCGAGACCCCGTGGGCGCTCATCGCGGCCGGAGTTCTGGTCGTCGCCGCGGTTCTGGCGGCGGGGTGGTATCTCCTCAAGAAGAGATGACCGGTCCCACCCTCTCTTCTTCACCCAAAAACGGGCGGCCTCAGGTCGGCTTCGTGAAATAGTCCGGACGGCCCGGAGCGTCTCAGCATCCCAGGGTATGACGACGCCCGTTTCCTTTCAGAGCAGAAGAAACACCCGCTCGCGGCCATGCTCGAAGACGTACCGGTCGCCCCGTACCCGACCGCCGACCGCCATGCCCGACCTCACAGGGAATTGAGGGAACCCGCTTCCCCGATTTTTTCCCGGGACAGACCAGCGCGCGGGGTCCTGCCGTACGCCGCTCGATCGCGAAGCTCCGTGCGGCGAACGATGCGCCCGCAGCACACCATTCCGACAGGATAATCATGCAGGAGTACAAACAGAGAAATGGCCCTGTTTCCCTTCAACCATCTCCATGTTAAGGTTTACGGGGCCATCTCCCTGCGCCGGGATGAGTTCCGTCACTTTTCCCGGCGCAGTTACACGCTTGCAAAGATCCGTTGAACAGAGCGAACCGCATCGCCCCCTTCACCCCTGGCAAGTTAGAACGCGCTGTGGCTGTTCATGGTGATGCGCGATACCTGGTATGGGCGCCGGACCTCTCCTCCCTGTTAAGTCCCGGTACTTCCAGGTTTTTCAACCGACGGAGAATCGCGGATTTGGACATGCCCAGGGCACGAGCAACCTCGCTGCTTTTCGAGGGGTCGCGGACTGCATTCAAAGGTGCTTCGTAAGACCGGCTCAGTCCGATGTGAGCGGCCTCTCGTGCATGAATAATCGAATCATCTCCCCACCCATTCTTTTTTAGGCGTTTCGGAGAGCAGCTGCCTCATCCTCTCGATAAATCGCTCAGCATGCAGAACGGCAGCCGAGACCTCCGCATCGGTCGGCGTCGGCCCGAATGAGTACTGACTTTCATGGCGCTGTGCCCTAATTCTGCCGAACATCAGTACCCACTCATCTTCGAGGTCTCCCGATCGTACATACGTTTCGAGATACAACTCGATGCAGTAATGGCTCTTCTCACGGATACCGTCACGGAAGAGTACGGCACGGGCGGCATGGAACCACGCCATGTACGCTCCCGCCAGGCTCATCCGGTTCGCACCGATCCCGGCGACCTGCCGTGCCTCGCAAAGATAGGAGGAGGCCAGGTTCAGTGACTCGTTCGCCTTCTCTCTGGAAGGCACGACCCTTCGGATCAACTTTTTCGAGAAACAGTCCTCAATCGTTGCCAATGGACGCACCCCCGATCGTTATACCCCACCTCATGAGGCCGGCATAGAACGGTGTATCAGCCTCCCGAAGTTCTGCTAGCTTCTCCGGGGTGAGGATGAGGATATGGACCTCAGTCCCTGATGCTACACTCACGGTTTTCTCAATCCTCGCTGCACAAATCTCAAGTTTCGGTGTGTATTCGTCGACGAATACCCAGAGATCGATGTCGCTTTCGGCCGTATTCGTCCCTTCCGCATAGCTCCCGTAGACGCCTATCCCCCGGGCCCATTCGGGGAGCGGGACCTGCGCCCGGAGGAGATCGATGTTGAGCAGACGCTTTGTTGCCAGGCTTCTGGCATTCTCCTGCCAGATGTACATCCGGCCATGCCGTGTACAGAACTCTTCCCTGACAAGCAGGTGCAGGTACCGTGAGACGAGAGCTTTTGATGTCCCGGTCGCTTCGACAACCGCCGTCGCCGTTACCGTCCGCTGCCCTGCCACGTACCGGAGGATGCGTATCCGCTCCTCGGTCTTGAACAGTTCGCTTAATCCCGCCTCTCTCATGCAGTTTCTATTCCGTGAACAAAATGTTTCCATTGTAGAAACAAAAAGTTTCCGATCCGGGAACATCTTCCGAACAGCCCGAGATACTTCTCAGTATCCCGGGGGTATGCTGACTTCCGTTCCCCTTCAGAACAGAAGAAACACCAGCGCGACCGTGATCACCTTCGCGGCCATGCTCGCTGCATACGTGGCGAGCGAAATCCTGACGCCGAACCGGCCGAAGAGCGAGAGATAGAGCGGCACGGAGTACTTGACGTAGATCATGGTGATGACCACCATGCTCCCGATGACGAGCGTCACAAGCGCCGTCTCGAACGTGAGAACGCCCCCGTCGAGCAGGGACGCAACGATCGCATACCCGGCCGAGAAGTGCAGGAACTGGGCCACGAGCGCCGCAGCGCTCTCGCCGGGGAGGCCGACGGCCCGGAGGAGCGGATCGAATGCGGTGGCGACGCCGTCCATGACCCCCGTTGCGGAGAGGAGGGAGAACGCGACCAGCGCGGCCAGGGTGACGGGAACGACCCGCCGGAGCGTCGGGACCGCCTTCCTGCACCCGGAGATGACGACCTCCCGGTTGAGCATAAGAGCGGCCGCGGAAGGGACGGGGAGAGGCGCGCGCCCGGAGCCCGCGAGGAACCGGCGGCTGTAGATGAGGGCGAAGAGGGCCTGGATGCCGCTTGAGAAGAGGTTCAGCCCGGTGTAGACCCCCCCGACGACGGGGCCGAGGAGGACCAGGGCCGTGGGGAGCTGGACGCGGAAGAGCGACTCCCCGAGCACCACCGGGAACGCACCCATGATGAGAACCGGGATCACCTCCCGCTCCGTCACCTTCCCGTCACGGTAGTATTCGGCAAGCATCGACTTTCCTGCCGTGGCGTTTACCCCCATCGCGACGATCGAGAGGACGCACGCATCGGAGAGGCCCGAGAACCGGCAGAGCGGCCCGGTGAACGACGAAAGCCGGGAAAAGATCCCGGTCTCGGCAAGGATGTTCGCAAGAACTATCCCGGCGATGACCAGCAGGACGGCGTTTACCACGGAGGAGATCACCGGCATGCCGGATACCCCTTGTACCTATCTGCCGTTCCCTGCACCCCCAAACGCCTCTGCTCAGTAATACAATCCACCACAATGTATACAACAAGTATTACTTTTCTGCAATTAATAGATCTCCATTCTGCCGGGGCCGTTGCGGTGGCCATGGAGATCGATCGTCATCGGCACTTGTCGGCAGGATGAATTCGGGATCATGGGTCGAGGAGCCCCCGACCAAGGTCAGGAGTAGTTGATGGTTATTCCGTCCCAAAAACGCGTATATCCCGATGGTGAACATCACCGCATCGGAGGCGCGCAGTACGCCGATGTTGACGTACATCGGGAGCAGGGGCGCGTGCCCCCCCATCATGACGGTTCTGAGTGCGTCGACGCCGTACGTGAGCGGATTAGAGTGGCTGATCCACAACAGCCACTGCGGCACGTTCGACAGCAAAAAGAGCGCCCCGTTCAGGAAGAAGATCGGCAGGTTGATGAACGTCTGGACAAGACCGAACCCCTCGAAACTCTTCACCAGGCTGGAAAACGTCAGGCCGACGGTGTTCAGGAGCATGATCGGCAACGCCTGTACAAAGACGGAAAGATCCGTATATGCACCGATCAGGAAGGCAGACGGGAAGACTATAACGCTCTGCAGCATTGCATCGGTGCTGACGCCGAACATCTTCCCAAGAAAGATGGACCCTGCTTTCCGCGGTAACAACTACCACTTTCTGAATTAACCAGCCGAATCAGGCTAACCTCAGGCCAGGGCACTATATTTAAAACATCGAGCCAAACGATGGCCTCGAGGTTAATCCAGCCCCGACGGGATCGTACAACGCAACAATTTTCACTCAATATACCAGAGACTCATCATGGCGCAACGCACCTATCCCGGGCATACCCTCATCGGGAATATCGCAACCACAAAGCGAAGAGCTAAGGGCGATGTCATGCGGCAACTCAAACAGGAGCGGCAGGCCGACCCGGGAGCAGAATCATGGCTTCTCATGTTCCAGGGAGAGTACCAACCCGGATACTGGATCACCCTTCTTGCAAGGAAGAATGCCACGCTGAAGGCGATAGACACCGAACTCAGGTATGTCTGGCTCGAATGCTGCAGCCACCTCTCCGCCTTCACTATATACGGCGAGGAATACTCCTCCTACCCGGACAGATGGACCACAGAGAAGGGCATGAATGTCCCCCTGGGAGAACTCTTCTCGGTGGGCCTGACGGGCAAATACATCTATGACTACGGCGACTCCACCTATCTCACCTTCAAGGTGCTCGATCTCGTCCCGTATGCTCCGGCAGGCGGGAAAGATATCGAACTCGTTGCCCGAAACGATCCGCCCGACATTCGCTGTTCCGTCTGCGGGAAACCGGCAACCACGATCTGCCTCGAGTGTCTCGATGAGTCTCCCGGTGACGCCTTCCTTTGCGACGACTGCTTCGGCGAGCATGAGTGCGATGAGGAGATGTCGCTCCCTGTCGTCAACTCGCCGCGAATGGGCCAGTGCGCGTATACCGGATGACCACAACGACGTCTGGTCTGCATCTGCCGCGGTCTTCATGAGGAGAGAGAGCGTCGAGTACAGAAACCGTGATGGGCGCTCTTCACAGGTGGCCGGCGCCCCCCTCCGCCGCCCCGTGCAAGGGCGCTTACTCTCCGCCCTATCGCCCCGTCCGGTTCGAGGATGCGAAGACCGCAGAGGAGCCGGCGTGAACTCCTGCCCGTGAGCAGTTCTGGCAGCATAGATCTCGCAAAAGTGTCAGGGGAGGGCCGGACCTGACCCGGAGGGGCGACGCGTGGGCGTAGTGCCCTCCGTGGTCTCCTCCCGGGCGCCGGCACCCCTCCATTCAGGATCGGGGCCGCAACCCTGCACCCAATACGGGTGCTTATTCGGCGGAAATCACTGAAATACCGTGTTTTTCGCGCCGAACCCGGTGCGTATATTTATAGTTTAACAGTATCAAATATTGATACTGATCCGCTTTTTTGAGGGGGCCGGGTACTGCGGCAGCCTCATGGCAACCACCTGCCGGATTACAGACGAGCGACCATGAACCTGAAGGGCTGGATAGAACGCGACGGCGTGCGGCTCTCGCCGGCCGACGTGGAGCGGATGCTCCGCGAGGAGCCGGCGGCCCTTGCCCGGTGCGGCGGCGAGTTCCTGCTTGAATGGGACGACTGCATCGCCCGCGACACCTTCGGTATCATGCCCGGCCAGATCGCGCCCGGGACCATCTGCTGCGGCGGGCGGGAGGCGGCCCGGATAGCCCCCGACCCGCCGCCCTGCGGCCTCGAGGAGGCCATCGTCACCGCGGTAGGCCTCCGGAGCAACGAAGGGGCGGTGGCGTTCTCCGGCGGCGTGGACTCGGCCCTCATCGCCGGACTCGCCGATCTCCCCTGCGTGGCGGTGGGGCTCCGCGGGTCGCACGACATCGCTCGGGCTGCCGCGGCCGCACGGATGATGGGGCTAGACCTCGCAATCGTCACGCCGACGGAGGAGGAGGTCGCAGAGGCTCTCCGCGAGGTCGTCCGGGTCATCCCCGACCCGACGAACCCCATCGACGCCTCGATCGCAGCGACCCTCTCCTTCGTCGCCGCATGGGCCGGCGAGAACGGCCACACCCGGATCCTCGCCGGTCAGGGGGCGGACGAGCTCTTCGGCGGTTACGCCCGCTACCTCTCATCCCCCGACCTCGCGGCGGAACTCGAGCGGGACGTCATGGACCACGGGCGCCAGAGGGCGCGGGATCAGGCGGTGGCGGCGCTGCACGGGGCATACTTCTCGATGCCCTACATCGATACCCGGGTGGTGCGCGCCGCACGGGCTATACCGGCAGGCGAGAAGGTGCGCGGGGGGGTGAGAAAGCATCCCCTGCGAACTGTCGCAGAACGTCACATTCCCGCCGAAATAGCCCGTGCAGAGAAGAAAGCGATGCAGTACGGAAGCGGAATATGGCGGACGATGCACCAGCTCACCCGTCAAAACGGTTATAAAAAGTCGGTACAAGGGTACTTAACGGAGATCAGCAGGGCAGAACATGGTAACTGAGAGCGACATAGAGCATATAGCAGAGCTTGCGGATATCGGCATATCACGAGACGAGGTGCCGGAGTTCACCAGGCAGTTCAACGCGATCCTCGAATACTTCGAGATCCTCGACACCGTAGAGGGCGAGAGCGCTCCGGCGGGCGGGATAACGAACGCCTTTAGAGATGACGAGCCCCGGCCCTGCCTCTCGCAGGAGGCGGCCCTCGCGAACGCAGGGTCGACCGAGGACGGGTTCATCAAAGCACCGAGGGTGATGTGAGTGGCGGGAACTCTCGACTTTTCACCGGACGACCGGTACAACGCCTTCATCACCACCTGCAGCACAGCGCCGTTCTCCGGCGGCGCGCTCGCCGGGATCGCCGTCGCGGTCAAGGATAACATATCGACGGCGGGTATCGAGACCACCTGTGGGTCCCGGATCCTTGAGGGCTACATACCGCCCTACGACGCCTACGTCGTCGAACTCCTCCGGAGGGAGGGTGCCGCAATCGTCGGCAAGACCAACATGGACGAGTTCGGCATGGGCTCGACGACCGAGACGAGCGCGTTCGGCCCCACCAAAAACCCGATAGATACGACACGGGTCCCCGGCGGTTCATCCGGCGGAAGCGCCGCCGCGGTTGCCGCGGGCCTCGTCCCGATGGCGCTCGGCAGCGATACCGGCGGATCGATCCGGTGTCCTGCGGCATTCTGCGGTGTCGTGGGGCTCAAACCCACCTACGGCCGGGTCTCCCGCTACGGTCTCATCGCCTACGCCAGCTCCCTCGAACAGGTCGGGCCGATAGCGCGGACGGTGGAGGACGTATCGAGGTTGATGTCGGTGATCGCACGCTACGATCCCCGCGATGCGACGATGTTCGACCGCCCGTACGACCACCGGCCGTCGGCCGATATCGGGGGGCTCCGTGTCGGTATACCGGAGGAGTACTTCGGCGAAGGCGTTGACCCCCGCGTCGCAAAGAAGGTCCGCGACGCCATCGGTGTCATCGAAGACCTCGGTGCCAGCACGGTGCCGGTGAGCATACCCGGCATGCGGTATGCCCTTGCGGCCTACTACGTCATCTGCACGGCCGAAGCCTCCTCAAACATCGCACGGTTCGACGGCGTCCGCTACGGCCCGGCGGTCGATACCCGGAAGTCATGGCACGAGGCCTACCAGGACATCCGGCAGGAGAAACTCGGCCCCGAGGTCCGGCGCCGTGTCATGCTCGGCACATTCGCCCTCTCGGCCGGCTACGCCGGCAGGTACTACGCGAAGGCCCTGGGGGCCCGGCAGAAGATCCGGCAGGATTTCGAGCGGGCCTTCCGCGACGTGGACGTCATCGCCGGCCCGACGATGCCGACCGTGGCCTTCCCCCTCGGCGAGAGGACCGATCCGGTCTCGATGTACCTCTCGGACATACTCACGGCGCCGGCGAACCTTGCCGGGATACCGGCCATATCGGTCCCGTGCGGCAGGGTGGACGGCCTCCCCGTGGGCCTCCAGTTGATGGGAAGACAGTTCGAGGAGGAACGCATCATCGACGCGGCTTATGCCTATGAGCAGGGGGTGAAGGCATGAAGACGATCGTCGGGCTTGAGATCCACGTCCAGCTCGCGACGGCGACGAAGCTCTTCTGCGGGTGCTCGACGGACTACCGCGACGACGGGCCCAACACCCACTGCTGCCCGATCTGTCTCGGTCTGCCCGGGTCGCTCCCGCGCCTGAACAGAAAGGCGGTCGAGTACGGCCTCCTGGTAGCAAAAGCCCTCGACATGCGGGTGCTGGAAGAGTCGGATTTCGCCCGGAAGAACTACTTCTACCCCGATCTTGCAAAGGCCTACCAGATCACCCAGAGCGATAGGCCGCTTGCGGTCGAGGGGACCGTCGAGATCGAGGACGACGAGGGGCACGAGAAGATCGTCCGGATCACCCGGGTGCACCTCGAGGAGGACCCGGGGCGCCTCGTCCACGTCGCGGGCGCATCGAAGTACTCGCTCGTCGACTACAACCGGTCGGGTATACCGCTCCTTGAGATCGTCACCGAACCGGATATGCGCTCCCCGCAGGAGGCGCGCCGGTTCCTGAACAAGCTCAGGACGATCCTCGAGTACCTGGGAGTCTTCGACGGCGAGCGGGAAGGCGCTCTCCGTGTTGACGCAAACATATCGATCGAGGGTTCGGCGAGGGTCGAGGTCAAGAACATATCCTCCTACAAAGGCGTCGAGAAGGCCCTCACCTTCGAGGCGACCCGGCAGAGGAACCTGCTCCGGCGCGGCCAGACAGTGGCAAGGGAGACCCGGCACTTCATGGAAGGGCGCGGGATCACCACATCCGCCCGCGGCAAGGAGGAGGCGCACGACTACCGCTACTTCCCCGACCCGGACCTCGGGCCGATCCGCGTCGCGGACCGGGTCGCGGCGATCGACCTCCCCGAACTTCCCACCGCGCGGAAGAACCGGTTCATGGCGCAGTACGGCATATCGCTAAACCACGCCCGGACACTGACCGGCGACCCGCGGCTTGCCGACTTCTACGAGCACGTGGCGCCCGCCGATCCGATCCTCGCCGCCACCTGGGCGGCAGATATCCTCCTTGGGGAGCTCAACTACCGCAACATGAGCATCGCCGCCGTCCCGGCCGACCGCATACGAGAACTCCTCGCCCTCCTCAGGGCGGAGACGATCACCGATGCGGCCGGCGTCCAGGTCCTGCGGGAGATGCTCGATGCCTGCGCCGCAGGCCGGCCCTGCGAGAAACCCGCCGATATCGTGAAGCGCGAGGGGCTTGCCAGAGCCACGGGGGACGACTTTGTCGCGATCGTGCAGGCGGTCATCGCCTCAAACCCGCAGGCAGTGGAGGACTACCGTGCCGGCAAGAAGGGAGCCCTGAACTTTATCGTGGGGCAGGTGATGAAAGAGACCCGCGGGCGGGCGGACCCGCGAGAACTCGGGCGAATCGTATCCGAATGTATCGAGAAAGGCGGGGTGTAATCCGCAGTGCACCTGATCATAGCAGAAAAAAACATATCAGCAAACCGGATCGCGCAGATCCTCGCCGGCAGCGAGAAGGTGAGGGCGGTCAAGGATGGGAGCGTATCGACCTACTCCTTCGATACGAAGACGGTTGTGGGCCTCAAGGGGCACGTGGTGGAGGTGGACTTCGAGCCCGGCTACACGAACTGGAGAAGCGAGGTCCACACACCGCGAAGCCTCATCGACGCCGGCATCGTCAAGAAGCCGACCGAGAAGAAGATCGTCAACCTCATCCAGAAGCTCTCGAAGAAGGCGGACCTCGTCACGATCGCCACCGACTACGATACGGAAGGCGAATTGATCGGGAAGGAGGCCTACGAACTCGTCCGTGCGGTGAACCCCACGGTCAAGATCAACCGGGCCCGGTTCTCGGCAATCACCCCTGCAGAGATCCGGACCGCCTTTGAGAACCTGACCGATCTCGACTTCGCCCTCGCGGCCGCCGGCGAAGCCCGCCAGACGGTCGACCTGATGTGGGGGGCGTCGCTGACCCGGTTCATCAGCCTTGCCGCGCGGCGGGGCGGCAAAGACATCCTCTCCGTCGGCCGGGTCCAGAGCCCGACGCTCGCTATGATCGTCGACCGCGAACGCGCGATCGAGAACTTCGTCCCCCAGACCTACTGGATGCTCTCGCTCCTGACGGAGAAGGACGGCGTGCCGGTGGAGGCGCGGCATACCGCCGGACGGTTCACCGACCACGATGCGGCCCTTGCCGCCGAGGCGGGGACGAAAGAGCCCCTCACGGTCACCGACGTCAAGGAAGGGCAGAAGACCGACCGGGCGCCGACACCCTTCGACACCACGACGTTCATCGTCGCGGCAAGCCGCCTGGGCCTCTCGGCGGCAAACGCCATGCGGATCGCCGAAGACCTCTACATGAACGGGTACATATCCTACCCGAGGACCGACAACACGGTCTACCCGAAGTCCCTGAACCTGAACGGCATACTCGAGACGCTTCGGGGAGGGGTCTTCGATGCGGACGTCGCCTGGGTGCAGCAGCACCGCCGATCGGTCCCGACCCGGGGCAAGAAGGAGAGCACCGACCACCCGCCGATCCACCCGACCGGAGCGGCGACCCGCGAGGCCCTCGGCCAGGACCGGTGGAAGGTCTACGAGCTCGTCGTCCGGCGGTTCCTTGCGACCCTCTCGCCGGACGCGACCTGGACGACGACGAAGTGCCTCTTCGACGCCTCCGGCGAGCCCTACACCGCGACGGGCGGGCGGCTCCTCTCCGCGGGATGGCGCCGGGTCTACCCCTACTCGGAGGCAAAAGAGAACATACTCCCGGTATTTGCCGTGGGCGAGCGTCTGCCGATCCGGAAGGTGAATCTCGAAGAGAAACAGACGCAGCCGCCGGCACGCTTCTCCCAGAGCCGGCTCATCCAGGTGATGGAGGAGCTCGGCCTCGGCACGAAGAGCACCCGGCACGAGGTGATCGGGAAGCTCATATCCCGCCGCTACGTGGAAGGAAACCCGCTCCGCCCGACCCTCGTCGGGAGGGCCGTCACGGATGCGCTCGACAACCACGCGGAGACGATCACCGAGCCCGAGATGACGAGAACGCTTGAAGAGCATATGCAGCTCATCAAGCAGCGCGAGCGCTCCCGCGACGACGTCGTCGACGAATCCAGGGAGATGCTCCATCGGGTCTTTGACAAGCTCGAGGCGCACGAGAAGGAGATCGGCGATGAGATCATGGGCCAGACGGCGGAAGAGCATACCGTCGGCCCCTGCCCCGCCTGCGGCCACGAGCTCCGGATCCGGCATCTCGGCGCTTCTCAGTTCATCGGGTGCACCGGCTACCCGGAGTGCCGGTTCAACATCAGCCTGCCCGGCAGCACCTGGGGGAAGGCGATCCGGACCGACGAGGTCTGCAAGACGCATAAACTCACCCACGTTCGCCTTATCCGGAAAGGATCTCCCCCGTGGACGATCGGCTGCCCGCTCTGCAGCCATATCGCCTCGAACATCGAGGCGCTCCGTATGATGCCCTCGATGACCGAAAGCCTCGTAGAGCGCCTGCACGCACACCACATCTACACGGTATCCGAGATCGCGGGCATGCAGCCCCACGACCTTGCGGGTGCCGCCGGCGTCGGCGCGGAGGAGGCCGGGCAACTCATCCGGGAGGCCGGGGGCGCGCTCGATATACTCCGGCGCCGCTCGGAGCTCCGGAAATTCATCAGGAAGATCGTCCCCCCAAAGAAGGGCCGGAGCCACGCGAAGATAACAAAAAGCCTCGTCGAGCAGGGGGTCGGGGATATCCGCGCGCTCTCGCGGTCTGACTCTGCGGTCCTGAAGAAAGCCGGTATCGGCGAGACGCCGGCGGCAGAGCTCCTCGCGGCGGCCCGCGGCCTTTGCAACGAGCGCACCCTCAGGGAAGCCGGCATTCCCGCGGTCAGCCTGAAGAAGTACCAGGCAGGGGGCATCGCAAGCCCCGACGACCTCTGCTACCTCCCGGTTCCCTACCTCGCAAACAAAACCGGCATTAATCCGGAGACCGTACATAAACATGCTGATATGGTCTGCAGGCACCTCGGGCGCCCCGCCCCGGCAAAGGTCACGAAGACCGCGCTTGAGCGCGGGCGAAAAGAGCTCCTGGCGGTCCCCGGCATAGGGGAAGCCACCGTGGAGAAACTCTACCTTGCGGGCATATACGACGCCGCGACGCTCCGCG
>Ga0209723_1002992_pt1 | contig 21316 bp, 33 predicted proteins | sample BiotimSIPDNA_2_FD_185750 | JGI IMG/M metagenome (GOLD analysis project Ga0209723, IMG submission 185750) | Anaerobic biogas reactor microbial communites from Washington, USA - Biogas_R2 time_0 SIP DNA (SPAdes) (version 2) | ecosystem: Engineered > Bioreactor > Anaerobic > Unclassified | place...
GCTTTTTCATTTGGGCTCCTCCTTCAGTAGATAGGTTTTGAGCATATCGTTTCCCTGCAGGCAGCAGGAAGCCAACTCATTGACAGCCAGCAGCAGCTGGGCGATGTTGTGGCGGCTTGCGGAAGAAAGCACTTTGCACATAGCGTCCATGACGCGGCGCATGCAGCGCATGGGCGCTTCGCCCGCGGGCGCGCCGGCCTGGTAGTATTCCGTGAAGGCGTCCACCAATTCCAGCACGTCGGACAGGGTGAAGGCATAGGGATCTGCGACGGAGAGTTTTTGGAAGGGCTTTACGGTATCGGCATTCTTGGGAAGCGGCTCGTTTGTAAGACCGAGCAGATAGTCAGCGGATACTTTGAAGAAGTCCGCGTATTTTGCGATCATTTCCGGCGGTATATCCCGCCCGTTCTCATAATTCGACATGGTTGAGCGTCCAATGGAAAGCGCGTCAGCGACTTGGCTTTGTTTCAGGTCTTTATTTGTACGCAGATCTCGCAGCCTGGTGCTCAATATGTCCACCGCTTCTCCTCCTTTGCTGTTTTTAATATTGTACATTGCTTTGAAATAGAGCGCATCATGATTCCATTAATTTGTGAATTGTGTCATTTTGGTGTTTACATTCCGCACATTGTGGAGTATACTTTCCACAGTACCACAATTTCCAAATTCAGGATATTTCATCCGACGCCACTGCGCCATGGCAATCAGTACGAGATCTCATCACAAAAAACGGAATTGCATCCCGGACACAGCGCCAGGGATGCGGGAAGGGAGACAAAAACATGGCAGACATTGAGAAATTCAACGAGGACCGGGGCTGGGAGTTTGACACGTACGATGAATTTATGGCGGCCTTTGATCGGATGGCGAGAAGCGAGAACGGCATTTTGATCACAGAACAGGATTTCATGGCGGAGGCTGATGACAACGAGGAGACTACCCGGAAAGTATACCGGAAGCTGGAGGCATTGGTGGAGGCCGGGAAACTGAAGGCCTGGGATGTGTACATGTACGCCCGGTACGGCTGGTGCCTGGACAAGCCGGAGGCCATCCTTGCGTACCAGGTGGGTCCACATGGGAATCGGTGGGAAGTAAACAACTGCTCCCAGGAGGCGAACTGGGAGGAGGCGATCATGGCCGTCAACCGGGAGTTTGGCTTTGAGGCCAGCCAGATCCGGATCGTTGGGGTCCCCTACTACGAGGCCACGGATTACCAGTTTATTCGCTTGACTGCGCGCATATGGCCTGGCTGTGGAAAAACGGCGAGCTGTACCAGACGTGCCAGTAACGCAGCGGGAGGGAGAAACCATGCAGCACGCCGGGATGGAGGAGCAACGAGCTGTGGAAGAAAAAGCAGGGCGCTTGCCCTGCTATATCCATCACGTGGAGATGGAGCAGCTGCGCAGGCTGAAGGAAGCGTACCGCTGCCACCTGCAGGGAACCGGGCGCACGCGCCTGCCCTGGCTGGAGATGGCCATTGACAGGCAGCAAAGAGATGCCGCCAAGGCCAGGGAGGTCAGGAACAAGGCCAGGCCCAGGGGATGCGCCGGCTGCCCGGGTCGGGAAGGGTGCAGCTACACGCCTAACGGGGACAGGCGCAGGGTGCTTGACAGGAAATGGGACAGGTAGGAGGGATCAGTGATGGATGAGAGCTTCGGGAAGGCAGTACAGGAAGCGTACTGGGCCCTGCATGCTAGCGGTGAAAATCTAAAAGCTCAGGCTTTCCGCGATGTGATGGATGGAGTGGCCGCTGAGGTGCGGGGCCTGATCCAGGAGCGGGATGCCCAACAGGCGCGGGCCGATGAATGGCGCACCGTTGCCGCTGAATTTCAGGCCCAGTGCGAGGCAGAGAAGAAGCGGGCGGAAGCGGTAATGCGAGACCTTCAAAAACTCTGCGAGCATGGAGGGGATAACTGTACAGATTGGGCGTGCAGCTTGTGTAAGCACTCGGTTGGAAAGCCACCGCTTGGGAGCACCGACGATTGTGAGCTCCTGCGATTCGACGATGAAACAGACGAGATCGTCGGGGAGTGCAAGTGGGAATGGCGTGGATCATGGCCGGTTGTGGAAGCAGACAGGAGCAGATGATGAAGCGAAACGATAATTTTTACTGGCTGGCCCGGATGGACGCGGCGGCCAGGAATCCCATTTTCAGCAGCCGCGAGCGAGCGGCGGAGGCCGTGTTCTGCAGCGTGGACAGCCTGGCCGACTATGAGACCGGCAAGACCATGCCTCCCTGTGCGGTGGTGCAGCGGATGATTGAGGCCTATGGCACGCCCTGGCTGCGCGCCCGGCATGTGCGGGAGTGCTGCCCCATCCTCACCCACTGCTACGGCCAGGAGGAGGCGTGCACCCGAACGCTGCAGCAGAGCGCCATGGGCTGGCTGCTGGCATTCCGGGACATGGAGGCCACGGCATGGGGCTTTGCGGAGCTGCTGCGGGACGGATCTGTGAGCGCCGACGAGCGGGAGGCCCTGGCGGGCATCCGGGCCCGGGCGGTGGAGATCCGCGGCCTGATGCAGCAGACCCTGGATGCCATGGATGATCTGGGCAGAAGGGAGGCGTGAACCGGCCATGAAGATGATGACCACGAACGAGGCAGCGCAGGCGCTGGGCATCTCGGCGCAGCTGATCCGCAACGGGATCAAGACGGGGCGCTACCCCTGCCTGCGCCTGGGCAGCCGCATGATGGTGGACGCCGACCTGCTGCAGGAGATCCTGCGGCGGGAGCAGGCGGCCCGGGGCCTGACGGTGGAGCAGGTGAGCGAGCTGACGGGGCTGAAGATCTCCACCCTTCGCAGCGGAGCCAAGGCCGGATGGATCCCCGCCACCAAGCTGAACGGCAAATGGATGTTTCAGGCCAATCAGGTGATCGCCGCCATTGCGGACAGGATGAACGCGGAAGCTACCGATGAAGAATAAAGGGGGCGCCGGGAAATGGAATTATCCGATTTTTTGGCGCTTCTGCGCGTGGAAAGCGGACCGAACGCCAGCGGAGAGTATATGGCCCGCTGCCCGGTCCATGACGATAAGACCGCCAGCCTGTGCGTGACCGAGGGGCCGCTGGAGCGCGGGAAGAACCGGGGCGCGTGGGCGATCAAGATCTGCTGCCAGGCCGGATGCAGCAACCAGGACATCCTGCGCACGCTGAACGTGCAGCCCAGGGACCTCTATCCTGCCAGCCACGCGGATCCGGCCCGGAAGCCCGCGGCCCAAAAGCAGGCTCCCAAGCAGCGCAAGAATCTGGGCGAGCTGGTGAAAGTGTACCCCTACACGGACGAACAAGGGAAACCGCTTTTTGAAGTGTGTCGCTTTGAGTTGACAGAGACGGACGAGAACGGCCGGGAAGCGCGGAAAAAGACCTTTCTGCAGCGGGTGCATGATCCCAAGAATCCCAAGGCCAAGCGGGACGGGTACGTCTATGAGGCCAGCCAGGTGCGGCATCCCTTGTACAGGCTGCCGGAAGTGCGGGCGGCCATTCAGGCCGGGAAGCCGGTGTACCTGGTGGAGGGCGAGAAGGACGCCGATAACATGGCCGCCCTGGGCTTCACCGCCACCACCAACCCGGGCGGGGCCAGCAAGAAGGGCACGGCCACCAAGTGGCGGGAGGAGCACACCCAGGCCCTGGCCGGCGCGGATGTGGTGATCCTTCCGGATATTGACGAAACGGGCACTTATGACCGCCGGAAGGTGGCCAGGCTGCTGCTGCCGGTGTGCCGCAGCGTGAAGCTACTGGACCTGCGCAAATGCGGCGTGGATCTGCCAGAGAAGGCGGATATAACGGACTTATTTACCGCTGTGAAGAAAAAGCGGGGGCTGGAGATCCTGCGGCAGCTGGAGGAAGCGGAACCGGTGCTGACCACGGAGGCGCTGAACGCCCTGGAAAAGGCGGACGGCGCGGAGGTCGGAGAAGGATCCGGCGACCCGGACCGGGACATGGCTATGGATGCCCTGAACAGCATCCCGGGTTTCTGTGTGGAGGACGGCTGCATCTGCAAGTGGGAGAGTCAGGAGAACCACCGCAAGCTGTGCAATTTCGCTTGCATACCCATGGCGGAGGTGAAGCGGGACGACGGCGTGAGCGTGGAGACCGCCATCCTGATTGACGGATGGAGCCGGCACGGCATGAAGCTGCCACGGGTGACGGTGAGCAGCAAGAGCTATGACCGGATGGGCTGGGTAATGGACAACTGGGGATTTTACGGCACCATCATGCCGGGCAGCACCACCAAGGACTACCTGCGCTATGTGGTGGCGGCCGCGGGCGAGAAATGCGCCCGGCGCTACACGGAGTACACCCATACCGGCTGGCGGAAGATCAACGGAAAGTGGGCTTTCCTGTACCAGGGCGGGGCCGTGGGGACAGAGGACGTGAGCGTGGAGCTGGGCAGCGGCCTGCAGCGCTACCGCCTGGACGGAGGAGACAGCAAAGCGGACTTTGATGCCATTTCCCTTGATGACGCCATGATCAGCAGCTTCAGCCTGCTGGACAGGGCCAGCCACCACATGATGGTTCCGCTGCTGGCCGCAGCCTACCTGGCACCCCTGCGGGAGCCCATGCAGCGGGCCGGCTGCACGCCCGCCTTCAGCGTGTTCCTTGTAGGTGAGACGGGCTGCGGCAAGAGCGTGTGCAGCGCCCTGGCCCTTTCCCATTTTGGGGATTTTTCCTTTGACAGCCTGCCGGCCAGCTTCCATGACACGGCCAACCACATCCAGAAGAAGGCCTTCCTGTTGAAGGATGTCCCCATCGTGGTGGACGACTACCACCCAACACACAGCGTGCAGGAGCGGCGCAAGATGGAAGCCACGGCCCAGGCCCTCAGCCGGACCTTTGGGGACGGCAGCACCCGCAAGCGGATGAACGCGGACCGCACATTGAGCGAGGACACGCCGCCCCGGTGCGTCAGCATTTTGAGCGGAGAGAGCACCCCGGACATCGGGGAAAGCGGCGTAGCCCGCTACTACCTGATCAACGCGGAAAAAGGGGACGTGGTGATGGACGAGATGCTGACCAGCGCCCAGGAGGCCGCCCGCCGGGGTTACCTGGCCAAAGCCATGCGCGGGTACATTGAGTGGCTGCTGCCGCAGATGGACAAGCTGCCGGATCAGCTGCGGGAGCGCTTTGTGGAGCTGCGGAGCAAGGTGCAGAAGGAAAATCACAAAAAGGCCCACTCGCGGGCACCCGCCGCGGTGGCCTGCCTGACGATCGGCTTTGAGATGATGCTGCGGTACATGGTGGAGAAGGGCGGGATCTCCCAGGCCATGGCCGACCAGGCCCGGGCGGATGCCTGGGAAACGATGCTGGACAACAGCCGCCGTCAGGCAGCGGAGGCCGCCGAGGAGCGCCCCAGCAAGGCCTTCATCCGGACGCTGGGCGAGATGCTGACCAGCCACGTGGCCGCCGTGCGGGATCTGACGGACAGCACCATCACCGGCGACCCAATCCGCGGCATGGTGGGCTGGATGGATACCCAGTATTACTACATCATGCCGGAGACCGCCTACACCCTGGTGAGCGAGCAGCTGCGCAAGCGGGACAACAGCATTCCCCTGCCGGAACGCAGCCTGTACCGGCAGATGCGCAACGACGGGATCATCACCCCGCCGCCGGGCACTGTGACCTACACCGCCCTGAAGCGGGTGCGGGTCGGGAAGCCTGCCGAGCGGGTGCTGTACATCCCAAGGCGGATGATTGACGGGGAGAACCCCATGGAGGAGCAGCTGCGCCTGGAGCTCCACCCGGGGGCGGGGGCGGTGCCGCCGGAGCCTGGACCGGTACCGCCGGAGCCTGTGCCGCAGGATTACACCGTGGTGGACGACGAGGAAATGCCGTTCTGATACGAGAGAGGAGGAGAGACGATGATTTATGCGGTGTGCAGATGGTGGCGGGAGCAGCGGGAGATCCGGCGCTTGATGCAGGACTTCAAGCCCCATACCGGGCGTGCGGCGCTGCTGGCGGTGGCCTGCGGGCTGCTGGCGTGGCTGCTGATGATCGTGTGGGCCAGCGCCGGAGCGGAGGTGACCAGGTACGTTGATGTGGAGCCGGGAAGCTACCTCAATGTGCGGGAAGGCCCCGGGACGTCGGAGCCGGTGCTGTATACGCTGGAGGCTGGCAGCTTTGTAACGGTCCTGACAGAGGACGGCGGATGGGTCAAACTCCGAACGTCCCGTGGGCATGGCTGGGCTCTGGGGAGCTATCTGGTGGAGATGCCGGCCTGGCTGGAGGTGGAGGAGGATCCGCCGGGCGGGGTTTGATACGAAAGGAGCATTTATATGGCTAATATCATGGACGCGATCCGGGACGGAATGGCAAAGGAACATACGAGCAGGGCCATGCAGGTGCTGGGTGAGCTGCTGACGGAGTGGCTGCTGAAGCACCCGGAGCAGGCGGAGAAGGACGCCGGGACCAAGACGCTTTCCGGTGGGAACGTGGGAACAACGGGAACAGCATGCCTGAAACGCTTATGTCGTAACGTGTTGCGCTGTTCCCACTCAAAAACAACCAGTGGGCACGGTGGGAACACGCGAAGGAGTGATGCACCATGAAACCCATCCTGAAATACCCCGGGGCGAAGTGGCGGATCGCGGACTGGATCATCGGGTTTATGCCGCCGCATGTGGGGTACGTGGAGCCGTTCTTCGGGAGCGGGGCTGTGTTTTTCAACAAGCAGCCATCGAAGTTGGAGGTCATTAACGACCTTAACGGTGATGTCGTACGGTATTTCCGGGTGCTGCGCGATAAACCACAAGAGTTGGCTGGTGCCGTAGAACTGACCCCCTGGGCGCGTGGTGAGCTGGAATACTGCCGGACAGCCCCTCCTGTAACGGATGACGTGGAAATGGCGCGGCGGTTACAGGTGAAAATCAACATGGCGATAGGATCTGGCGTTGACGAACAAACCGGGTGGAAACACCGTGGTAAAGCAGTTGGAGGTTCGTGCGCACGTCAATGGATGGGGATGCCAGCAAGGATCACACAGGCAAGCAAGAGGCTGCTGTCGGCGCAGATCGAAAACCGCCCGGCCATTGAAGTTATTCAGGCCTACAATGCCCCGCAGATCCTGGTGTATGCTGATCCGCCCTATGTACTCAACACACGGACAGCAAACAGGCACCAATATGCGCACGAAATGACCGACACGGATCACATCGAGCTGCTTGCCGCACTGAATGCCCACAGCGGCATGGTGCTGCTCTCCGGGTACGACTGTGAGCTATACCGGGATATGCTGTCCGGCTGGACGCTTGCCACCAAGGACGTCATGGCGGAACGGGCCGCCCGGCGCACCGAGTGCCTGTGGATCAATCCGCTTGCCCAGGAGCGGCGCGGGATGCTGGGATGGGAGGGGATGGCGTGAAAAAGCAGCATTACATGCTGAAAAAGGCCGTTGCGGAGATGAGCGGTGACAGCGCGGACCGGTATGGCCAGGCGCTGGCCAAGGCCCTGGACGTGATGCGGGGGCAGGTGAGCGGGAATGTCTGAGAAGATTTATGAGATTGCCAAGGCGCTAAAAGCCTGCTCGGCATCCACCTTCTGTTATGGGGAGTTTTGCCCACGGTATGGCATCTATGAGAGCTCCAGTGAGTGCCGCGAATCGCTGATGGATGATGCAGCGATGCAGCTCGCTCGCCTGGATACAGCCCTGTATGCAACCAAAAAACAGGCCGACAGCTACCAGGAGGAACTGCAGGCCTTGAAATTGGAGCGGCACGGGATGATGCAGGATCTGCGTCATGTGGGTAACTGCGACATCTGTGTACACAGCCAAGACGCGATACCAGGATGTGATCAGGACTGTGCCGACTGCCGGCACGAATGCGCATGCAAAGAATGCCGCAATGAGGATCACTGGGTGTGGCACAGTCCGATATTGCGCGGAAAGGGACACCAATGATACCTGAAAATGAGCAATGGAAGCTGGGCGTATCCTACCGGGCCCCCGGCTGTGAAAAGGCGGTGGCCAACGCGATCCGCCGCGACGTGCGGCTGATGCAGGGGGTACAAAGCATCCGGGAACTGCCGCGCTGCGAGTACGCGGTGGCCTTGCAGCATGTGCGGATCTGGGACAACTACAAGACCATGAAGGCGATCAAGGGGAAGGCCTGACAAAAGAAAGGAGCATCACCAATGACGTATACCAACTTTTCACAGGCGGCGCGGCAGCTCCGCGACGGGGAGGCCGTCGCGCTTTCCGCGCCGGGCATGTCCCTCATAACCGAGCACTCGGCCTTTGGGCTGCTGGTATGGGACATCATCGGCATCAACGCGGACCAGTCCATCACCGGGGAGGCCAACACCCTGACCGTGCTGATGCGCAACCCGCCCCTCTGGCGGAGCTTCGACGATGCCAGTAAAAATCACCCCTGGGGGTGCAACCGGTGGGCCACCAGCAGCGTGCGCCGGTGGCTGCGGGAGGAGTTCCTGGGCGGCTTTTCCCCCGAGGACCGGGACGTTCTGCGGACCGTGGCCAAGGAAACCTTCAACGCCGACAGCAAGCGCATGGAGGAGATCCCGGATGTCATTTTCCTTCTGTCGGCTTCGGAGGCCGGCTTCCCGGTGGACAACCAGTGGGTGATGGATGAGGGCCGCGCCTATGCGTTTTTCGCCAGCGGAGAGCAACGCTTGCGGCGGAAGGTTGACGTGGACGGGGACGAATGTTACTGGTGGCTGCGGTCGCCTAACCCGTCGAACGCCGTCAACGTCCGCTACATCAACCCTTCCGGCGCGCTGTACAACAACTACGCGAGCGTCAGCAGCGGGCTGGCGGCGGCTTGCGTCATCGGGTAATCGGATGATCCGCGCCGATAGGCGCGAAGAGAGGAGTGGAAACATGAGTTACAAACGCATGACTGTGATGCACGCCAACGGACCCGCACTGGAGATGGGCGGACCCTATGAGGACGAGGCGGCTGCCAGGGCGGACCTGGCCGCCCGGTTCAAGGAAGCGGCCAAGCGGCTGTACTACCTGGAAAACACCATCGACTCGGGCCGTATGATTATCCTGCCCGCCATCCCCCAATGCCACGATTGCCCGCTGAACGGGGCGCTGGGCGGCTGCCACGTCACCGGATCCCCTGAAAAGCCGCAGGAGTGCAGGGCTTATCTGACCGCCATGGCCAAGGCCCAGATCGGGGAGGCGAGGGTGTGAAAAAGCCCTATGAACACGAATGCCTGGAGTGCGGGAACGTGTACTACTACCGCAAGCTGAAGCGAAATGGGAGATGCCCTGTGTGTCATGGCGCACTCATGCCGAAAGGATACAAGTATATCAACTTCTTGGGATCGACCCATCTGGTGAAGAATCCACCGCCGCCACATGGTAACAAGATACTGTCATGAAGAAATGCGAAGGAGGTACATCCCATGAAAAAGGCTCTTTCCATCGGCATCCTGCTTTTAGCCCTCGTGGTACTGCTGACCAGTTGTGACCGCTTTAAGCCGAACGCGACTTACACCGACAAAGCCAACACGCAGGCAGTTGCAGCGACACTGGCCGAGAAAGCCAAGGCGCATATCACGGAGGTGGAAGTATGACCGCCATGGAGGTATTTGAACGATGCAGGGCCGCGGATGAGGACATCCGCAGGATTGAAGCGGACATTGAGCGGTACCGGGACGCCGCCACCAATGTGTCCCCGAGGCTGGACAGCACCGGCGGCGGTGGGTGCAGCGTGGAGAAGGACCGGGTGGGCACGCTGGTGGCTGAGGTGGACCGGCTGCAGAGGGCTGTGCAGCAGCGCATTGCCCGGAAATGCGCGGAGATTGACGCCAGCTGTAAGCTGATTGACCGGCTGCCGCCCACGGTGCGCTCTGTAATGCACCGGTACTATGTGAAGGGCGAAAGCCTGAACGAAGTGGCCAAGCGGATGAAGTACAGCTATGGGTATGTGCGTAAGATGAAATCGGACGGGGTGCGCATGGCGATGGAGATCGACAAGGAGGATGTGGCGGCCGCCCTGCCCGACTGGTACCTGGCGGACAGCATGGCGAGCTGAACACGGCAAAGCGGGCGTGGGCCCGCTTTTTCACAGAGCTTGCGTCCCTTCCCTGGAACAGGCAGGAGCAGGGGCCCTGACAGCCGGATGCGCCAATCCTGCCGACACATGACAACCAGAGGCCCTTCTCCCGCGTCCCGGGCTGTGGTACCATCAGCATGTGAAGTTTGACAAAGGGCGACCCGCCGGGGCCGCTCTTTTTCGTGGGAGGGCGCGGGATGTACCACAAGGAAAGCGACCCCTTTTACCACAGCAAGGCCTGGCTGGTGCTGGCCGATGCCCGGAAGCAGGCGGACAGCTATCTGTGCTGCGACTGCATGGAGCGCAAGAAGGCCGGCGGATATGGCAGAGTGCGGGACGCGGAAGTGGTGCATCACGTGATTCCGCGCAGCGAAAGGCCGGATCTGGAGCTTGATATTGATAATCTGCGGAGTTTGTGCAAAATTTGTCATAACAGGCGGCATCCGGAAAAGGGCGGAAATCCCGCGCGAGTGCCGCAGCCCACGCCCAGAGCGCGGGTGATCAAGATATAGCAGAGGTGAACGCCATGAACGAACGGTTGATGCAGGAACACAAGGCAAGGCTCTCCAAACCACAGGCCCGGCAAATGTATGACCAGCTTTGCCAGGCGTGCGAGGAGCGGCCCGGCGGCATGGATGACGTGAGCCAGGGAATCGTTGGAGACGTGGCCATGCTGGAGGAAATGAAGCTGACGCTGTATGAGGACGTGGCGAAGCGCGGGGCAACCATCAGCTGGCACAATGGCAGGCAAAGCGGCGTGCGTGAAAACAAGAGCATCCAGCAGGCACGCATGCTGATGGAGCAGCAGCGCAAGCACCTGAGCGAGCTGAAGCTGACGCCGGCCAGCCAGAAGCGGCCGCCGGATACACCGGAGCCGGTGGCGGCCCAGACGCCGGAGGACGAGTTTGACGCCTTCCCGGACAGCTGACGCGCTGTCCAAGATTTACGGCTATGCGCAGGACGTGACCCAGGGGCGGCTGATCGCCTGTGAAAAAGTGCGCGCGTCCTGCAGCCGGTTCCTGCTGGACATTGAGAAATCAAAAAACCCGGAGCACCCCTGGCGCTTTGATGAACGGCTGGCCGTACGGCCCATTGAGTTCATGGAGCGCTTTTTAACGCCCACAAAGGGCAACTACCAGGCCATGGAGCTGATGCCCTGGCAGTGCTTTGTGGAGGGCAATATCTACGGATGGGTGGACAAGCGCACAGGCCTGCGCCGCTTCCGGGAAGCCCTGATCCTGGTGGGGCGCGGCAACGGCAAAAGCACCCTGATGGCCGGCAATTCCACCTTTGGGGCCAGCAAGGACGGAGAAAGGGGCGCGGACATCTACCTGCTGGCAAACAGCAAGGATCAGGCCAACATTATTTTCGGTGAGTGCTCCCGGCAGATCCTGGCCAGCCCATTCCTGGCCAATCGCTTCAACGTGACCCGAAGCAGCATCACCTATGACAAAACCAACAGCAGCATCCAGCACCGGGCCAGCGACAGCCACAAGCTGGACGGCCTGAGCCCGCACATGGGGATCTTTGACGAGATCCATGAGTACAGGGACTACAAGCTGATCAACGTCATCAAGCGGGGCATGAACAAGCGCAGCCAGCCCCTGGCGCTGTACATCACCACCATGGGCACGGTGATTGAAGGCCCGCTGATGGACTACTACGCCCTGTTTTCCGACGCCATGCAGGACGGCATGCTGCCGGCCAGCGTGTCGGATCAGCTGTTCAGCTTCATCTGCGAGCTGGACAGCACCGACAATGTGGATGACAGCAGCTGCTGGGTAAAGGCCAACCCAAGCATGGGCGTGCTGCTGAACCTGGAGAAGCTGAAAAGCGACTGGGAGCGCTGCAAGAACGTGCCCCAGGAGCGGGCGGACTTTATCTGCAAGCAGCTGAACGTGATGGCGGACGTAAGCGATGCCAGCTTTGTGGACATCAGCGTGCTGAACCGCAACCGCAAGCAGGTGGACCTGGAGAGCCTGGCCGGCCGCGCCTGCTACGGCGGGTATGACCTGAGCTCCCGGGAGGACTTCACCGCGGCCGCGCTGGAGTTTCCCCTGGACAACGGGGACCTCTTTGTGCTCCATCACAGCTGGGTGCCCAAGCGGAAGGTGGAGATGGACAACGAGAAGATCCCCTATTACGAATGGGCGCTGCAGGGGCTGCTGACCATCTGCGAGGGGGATTACATTCCCCAGGATGTGGTGTACCAGTGGTTTCAGGAGCAGGGCAAAAAGTATGAGATCATCTCCATCGGCTATGACCCGGCCAATGCCGTATGGCTGACCCGCATGCTGGAGGGCGCGGGCTTCAACTGCCAGATCGTGCGCCAGGGGCCGCTGACACTGAACGACCCCATGAAGGACGTGCGGGAGATCCTGCTGGACGGGCGGCTTATCACCAACAACGACCCCATGCTTCGCTGGTACTTCCACAATGTGCGCCTGCGCAACGATTACCGGGACCGGGATAAGGAAAACTGGATGCCGGTGAAGCGCAACCGCTACCGGAAGATCGACGGATTTATGGCCTTTCTGGACGCACACGCGGTATCCATGCAGAAGGCCCCGGTGTGCGGGGACACGGTGCCCGCCAATGTGACCGTATTCAGATTCTAGCAAAAGCGCCCATGCCGGCGCTTTTCCGTTTTTGGAGGGAGTGGAAAACATGCCGCTATTCAAACGGCTGCAACGGAAAACAGGCCAGGCCAGGGACGAGCCCACCGGGGTGCAGACCAGCGTATACCAGACCCGGGCGGACCGGTACATGACGGCCAGCGAGGCCATTTATGCGGCCGTGAGCCGGGTGGCCAACACCTTCAGCTGCCTGCCGCTGCATCTGTACAAGGGCCGGGAGCTGCAGAAGGATCACCCGCTGGAAAAGCTGGTGAGCTTCAGCCCCAACCCCTGGATGACCAGCTACTGGTTCCGGCTGACCATGCAGGCGCTGGTGGGCAATGAGGGCAACGCCTACGCGCTGGTGGTGCCCACCATGGCCGGCGGCGTGGATCGGCTGGACATCCTGGAGGCCGGGTGTGTGACGCCGGTGCGGGTGACCGACCAGGACGGCGCGCCAGAGATGTGGTACCGGGTGACACCCCGGGACACCGCAAACCAGTTCTGGGTGCACAACAGCAGCATGCTGGTGATCCGGAACATCAGCGCCAACGGCGAAAAGGGCATCAAGCCCATTGATGTGCTGCGGGATACGATCAAGTACGCCAGCGACATCAAGACCTACACCATGGAGCAGATCAAGGCCGTGAACAGCAGCATTGTGCTGACCGTGCCCAACACCGGCCTGAACGCTGACCGCCGCAACGAGATCATCAAGCAGTTTCTGCAGGCCTACAACGACAGCGGGCGCAGCGCCATCGTGCTGGACGGCGGAATGACGGTGAACGCCCTGAACCGCACCCCTGTGGACAACGACGTGATCGGCGTGGAGAACATGACCCGCAACCGGGTGGCGACCGTGTACAACATCCCGCCCCGGATGCTGGGCGACACCAGCGACAAGGGCTTTACCGACAACGAGCAGCAGATGCGGGAGCTGGCGCAGATGACCGTTCTTCCCATCGTGTGCCAGTGGGAAAGCGAGCTGGACCGCAAACTTCTGACCTGGGAGCAGGTATCCGATGGGTACCACTTTGGATTCAACATGGACAGCCTGCTGCGGGGTGACGTGAAAACCATGGCGGACAAGCACACAAAGGCCATCCGCGGCGGATGGATGACACCCAACGAGGCCCGGGACGATGACAACCTGCCGCCGGATCCCGACGGGGAGAAGCTGCTGGCGGCCCGCGACCTGCTGCCGCTGGAGATGATCCTGAAGGGCATGACCGTGAAAGACAGCGGGCGCTGAGAAGGAGGGAACGAATATTGAACCATTTTTGGACCTGGAACCAGCTGGAGAACGACCCGGACGGCAGCCGGGAGCTGGCCATTGAGGGCGTGATTGCCAGTGAGAGCTGGTTTGGAGACGAAGTGACGCCCTGCGCATTCCGGGCGGAGCTGGAGGGCAGCACCGGGGACGTGGTGGTGCGCATTAACAGCCCCGGCGGGGACGTGTGGGCGGCTGCGCAGATCTATGACATGCTGCGGGAGTATGCCGGCCGCGTGACCGTGCGGATCACGGGGATCGCCGCCAGCGCCGCCAGCGTAATTGCCATGGCCGGCGACCAGGTGGAGATGACGCCGGTGGGGATGATGATGATTCACAACCCCAGCACCATCGCCTTTGGAGACCGGGTGGAGATGAACCGCGCCCTGGCCATGCTGGACGAGGTCCGGGAATCCATTGCCAGCGCCTACAAGGAGAAAACCCACCTGCCCCACCAGCAGATCCTGCAGATGATGGATGATGAAACATGGTTTTCCAGCGCCAAGGCCCTGGAGCTTGGCTTCATCGACGCGGTGCACACCACGGAAAAGGAAGTGCCCGCCAAGGACAAGGTGAAGAACACCGCCGCCTTCCGCGGCCTGCCGATGTTTGCGTGCTCCATGCGGGACGTGCAGAAGGCCGCCATGGACCGGATTCTGCACGCGCAGCAAAAGAAAAGCCCGGAGACCCCGAAAGCCCAGGAAACCCCGAAGTCCCAGGAGACGCCGAAGCCCCAGGAGACGCCGAAGCCAGATTCTAAGGATGATACCCGGCGGGCCGCCCTTGCGCTTTCCATTGCGCAGGCCAAAGCGGCCCTGTAATTTTGTGAAGGAGGAAACCCATCATGCCTAACCTGACCCAACTGAAGGACACCCTGCGCAATTTGCAAAACGAAATGCGGGACCTGGTGAACAAGGGCACCGCCCTGATGGCCGATCCCAATGCCAGCGCCGCCCAGCTGACCCAGCACACCGAAACCATCAACGCCATGCAGGCCCGCATCAACCTGGCCCGGGCCGCCGTGACCCAGGAGGAGCAACAGCAGCAGCCTGTGGCCCAGGCAGCCGCCGCAAAGCAGCAGCCGGCCGGCGTGACCGCCATGCTGAAAAGCAACGAATACGCCCGTGCTTTTGCTACAGCCCTGCGCAACCGGGTGCACCCCGCCCAGCCCTGCAGCGACGAAAGCCTGAAGGTGCTCTATGACGCGCTGACCGAAAGCGGCGGGAATCCGGCTGGCTCGGAGGGCGGCTTCCTGGTGCCAGACGATGTGGACCGGCAGATCCGGGAGCGCATGCGGGCCCTGAACCCGCTGCGTGATCTGTTTGGCTATGAGTCTGTGAGCTATGCCAGCGGCACCCGCATCATGGACACCGCACCGGATACCGGCCTGACCATGCTGGCCGGGGAGAACCCTGTGGCCGGCATCGCCGAGGACGACCAGCCCGCCTTTTCCCCGGTAAACTACAGCCTGGCCACCTACGGCCTGATTGTGCCCGTAAGCCGGGAACTGGCGGCGGATGAATCGGCCAATTTGTTTGGGTACCTGGCGCGTTGGTACGGCAAGAAGCAGGTGCTCACCGAGAACTTCCTGCTGCGGGCCGTGCTGGATCTGCTGGTGGCTGGCCCGATCACTGCCGACGACGACATGAACGCCATCGCTCAGCTGAAAAGCGTGCTGAACGTGAGCCTGGATCCGGCCATCAGCCAGACCGCCACTATCCTGACCAACCAGAGCGGGTTTGATTACCTGGACAACATCGTGGACGGCCTGGGCCGCCCGCTGCTCCAGCCCGACCCGGCCAGCGGCACGCCTATGCTGCTGAAAACCCATCCTATCAAGGTGATGAGCAACCGCCTGCTGCCAAGCCGCGTGGAGGCTGTGGGCCCCGGCGCGGGCGAGTATTACCCCATCTATGTGGGCGACTTCTCCCAGTACGCCACGCTGTTTGAGCGCATGCCGCTGGAGATGGTGTCTACGGACATCGGCGGCCAGGCATTCACCCGGAACCGCATTGACGTGCGCGGCATCAGCCGCCTGGGCGTCAGCCGGTTTGACGTGGACACCGTGGTGCGCAGGGAGATCTTCGTGCCTGAAACCTAAGGAACAGTACCGGCGCGGCCGCGGGAGGCAGATGGCTTTCCGCGGCCGCAGCATTTGAGGGAGGGCCAAAGGCCCAAACAAAAGGAGGGCAACCCATGCACGCAACCAAGAACTACACCGGCAAGGGCGGCAGCGAGACGGTGATCGGCGGCAAGCTGCTGATCAAGGGCACGGTAGAAATTGCGCCCACCGCGAAGATGAAGGGCATCCCTGCCGCCGCCTACCAGAGCAATGTCGGCAGCGACGTGAGCACCGTGGCAGCGCTGCGGGCCGAGCTTAACAAGCTGCTGGCCGGCCTGCAGGCGGCCAAGCTGATGGCCCCGGCCCCCACGATCACCGTGATTCAGCAGCCCGAGGACCTGGCCCTGGTAGCGGGAAGCATCGCCGCAACAGACAAGCTGCAGGCAGCCTTTTTCATCTCCAACGGCGGAGTGATGACCTACCAGTGGTTCTCCAATGCCGCAGACGCAAACACCGGCGGAACGCCTGTGGATGGCGCTACCGGCGATTCCTACACCATCCCCGCCGGCACGGCGGCCGGAACCACCTATTACTACTGCGTGGCCTCCCATGAGGGCGTGACCCAGGCCACAGAGGCCGCCGCCGTGGTGGTTACAGAGGATACAGACCCGGCGTAAGGAGGCAGATCTATGAGCAAGCAGCAAGCCGTATCGGTGCTGGCTCCCACCTATCAGAACCCCAGTATGCCGCTGTACCTGGCCCTGGAGAACGGGCAGCGGGTGAATGTGGCCCACTGCACCGCCAACCTGCGGGGCAACCAGGGCATAAGCATCCACATCGACGTGGCGGATCCGGCGTTGTGCGCGGCCAACCGGGCCGCCCTGACCCCTGCCGTGATGGGCTTCATCGGCGGGGTGCTGGACCAGGCCGAGGCCAATGGCGTGCCCGTGAAGGGCATTGCCGGAGAATGAGAGGGGGGCTGCCCAATGGCGACCACCGAGTACCTGGTGATCCGCAGTTTCACAATGAGAGGGATCCGCTATGAACGGGGGCGCCTGTTCCATCCCGAAACGCCGGAGGACGCCCTGCAGCTGCAGCACATGCAGCTGATTGAGAGAATCCGGCCGCCCGGCAAGGACGAGAAGGAGGGCAAGACCCATGGCGACCATTGAAGGCCTGATGGACTTTGGCGGGATGGACAACAGCCCCACCCTGGAGCTGATGCTGGAGGCCGCCAAAAGCTGGCTGGCCGATGCAGGCGTCAGCCCCAGGGAAAATTCCAGCTCCTATGACCTGGCGGTGTACCGCCTGGCCACTCACTACTACGACACCCGCGGCAACCAGGAGGCGGACCGGGACCTGGTGCCGCCCACGGTGATCAGCCTGATGCACCAGCTGCGCAGCGCGCCGCCCGCCCAGGGAACGGAGGCCGGAGCATGAACGCGGGAGAGCTGAGGCACCGGATTGTGATTCAGCGGCAGGAGGACACCGGCAGAACCGACGGGGAAGGGAACCGCATCCGCGCCACCTATCCGGTGATGACCGCTATGGCGGCCGTCAAGGATGTGAGCGGGCGCGAGTTCTTTGAGGCCGCGGCCCACCAGATGGAGCACGTGGTGACCTTCACCATCCGCTGGCGGGACGGCCTGCGCAATGACATGGAGATCCTCTTTGGCGATACGGTGTATGAGATCATCCAGATCAACCATCTGGGCTACCGGCGGGACTGGATCCAGATCAAAGCCCGGGTGCGTATGCCGGAGGAAAGCGAGGGAAGCGCCCATGGCTTTTTTTGAGGTGACAGGCTTTGATGAAGTCCTGCTGGAGATTGAAAAAGAAAATGCGAACTTTGAGCAGCGGGCCATCCGGGCCGTGAGGGCCGGTGGCCTGGTGGCCGCCAACCTGCTGGCAGAGGCGGCACCCGAGCGCAGCGGAGCCCTGAAAAGGAGCTTTGTGATGTCTCCTCCAGGAAAGAACTTTAAGGACGGCATCTATGTGGACGTGTACCCGGCGGGCAGCCAGCCCAACGGGCGCAAGAAAGCAAGCAATGAGGAAGTGGGCTTTGTCCAGGAGTACGGCTCCAGCAAGCAGGACGCCTATCCCTGGATGGGGCCCGCCATCGAACGGGGCGCGGACGCCATCAACGCCGCCATGGCCGCTGCGTTGCCCGAGGAGGAATAGCCCATGGGAGTGAACGCGAAGATCAAGGCGGCCCTTGCGCCGCTACCCTGGCCGGCCCAGCAGCACCCGGCCGCCGGCACCCAGCGCACCTACCTGACGTGGCAGGAGCTGAGCAGCCAGCCGGATGCCTACCGCAGCAACGCACCCACCCGCTATTCCTACCAGGTGCAGGTGAACATCTTCAGCCGGGAGGCCATCCCGGACACCAATCTGCGGGCTGTGGTGCAGGCGCTGCAGGCGGCCGGCGTGACGGTGCAGTACAGCGGTCCGCGGAACTACGAGGAGGACACCAAGCTATACCACATCCCCATCATCTGCCGCTGGCAGGAAGTGTAATACGGGGCCGCAAGGCCCGGCGCACGAAGGTGCGCGGAAAGGAGAACCCATGCCTGATACCGTTTCCACGCCCGGCTATTTTTACGGAATTGCCGACGTGTATATCTCTTTCATGACCACCGAGGATACGGCGCTGGCCGCGCCTGTATACGGCACCCCGGAGGTGCTGGGGCAAAGCATTGAGATCGGCCTGAAGCCCCGCTACCGGGAGGGCCGCCTGGACGCCAGCAACAAAGTGCTGCGCCGCAAGAAGATCATTGACGGCTACGACGTGAGCCTGGGCCTGGCCGACATCTCGGCCGACCTGCAGGCGCAGATGTTTGGCCGCGCCACCGACAGCAACGGCGTGCAGATCGTCGCCGGCAGAGGAGATCCCGCCAAGTGCGCCCTGGGCCTGTGCTTCACCCGGGACAACGGGCACAAGGAACTGTGGTGGCTGTACAAGGGCGAGTTTTACGAGATGGAGAAAAGCGGCAAGACCGACGGCGAGAAAATGGAATACCAGACGCCCAAGGTGGAGGGCAGCTTTGACCGCCGCCTGAACGACAACCTGCTGTGCGCCATCGCGGACGAGGACTACAGCAGCCTGGATGCGGACGTGGCCGAGGGCTGGTTTGACGCGGTGTATGAGACACCCACCGGCACGACCTGATCCACCAAAAACCATCAAGGAGGGCAAGCGGCGCGGGAGTGACCCGCGCCGCGCTTTTTATGAATGAAAACGGAAAAAACCCGCCGCCCGTGGCGCATGACGTGCGCGGGCGGGACCTAGACGCCCCGGAGATGTTCATCTCCCTGGGAGGGCAGCGGTACAGGCTGCGCTTTAACAACAAGGCCACAAGGGTGGCCGAGGACGTGTATGAGGACGTTTTCGGGAAGGACCTGGGCTATTACCTGATCCTGAAGGAAGCGGCCAATTTTAAGCACAGGGCGTTGCAGGCCCTCTACTACGGCGCGCTGATCGGCGGCGGCAATGAGATGACCTGGGAGGAATTTGACCGGCTGTTCAGCGTGAGCGCCATTGACGGCATGAGCGACGTGATTCAGAAGGCCATTGCCCGGTCGCTGCCGGAGGCGGACCCAAAAAACGGGGAGACCACGCCGGGGACGGGGAGCGCTTCCCCTGGGCGTGGCTGATGTTCCACGCGCTCGACCTGGGCATCAGCGCACGGGACTTCTGGGACATGAGCCCCAGAGCCGTGCTGCTGCTGAAGGCGGAAATGAAGCAGGCGATGGCGGGCAGCGGCAATAAGCCCGGCGGCGGGCCGCCGCGGCTGCGCCTGGAGGACGTGCCAAGACCGTGAGGAGGGAAACCCATGGCAAAAGGCGGAGGCGGGCCGAAGCTGCGCGCCCGGATCGGCATTGACGGAGAGCAGGAGTACAAAGCGGCGCTGAGCTCCATAGCCCAGCGGATGGCCTCGCTGAAAAGCGAGATGAGCGTGACCAGCGCGGAGATGAAGGCCCAGGGCGAGACCGTGGGCAACCTGCGCCAGCGTTATGAGGAACTGGCTGTCCAGTACGACCTGCAAAGGGAAAAGACCGGAACCCTGTCCGAGATGCTGGACAAGTGCCGGGAGAAGTACGGCGAAAACGCAGACGAAACCCGCAACCTGGAAAAGGCCTTGAACGCCGCCCTGGCGGAGCAGATTGCCACCGAGGGCCAGCTGGACGCCGTGAGCGGCAAGCTGGACGAGATGGAAGTGAGCCTGGGCGACGTGGCCGGGGCACTGCGGGACAAGCTGGTGGAAGGGCTGAAAAGCGCCGCCGGCGCCCTGGGGGCTGGCTTTCTGGCCGCTCTGCAGGGAGCGTGGAACGGGCTGAAACAGATCGCCCAATGGGCCGGACAGGCCGCGGAAAAGGGCTATGAGCTGGCCAAGAGCGCGGGAGCCATGGCGGACAATGTGCTGACCCAGAGCCAGCAGACCGGCATTGCGGCGGATCAGCTGCAGAAATGGACCTTTGCCAGCAACTTCATGGACACCTCGGTGGATACCATCACCGGCAGCATGGCCCGGATGGTCCGGGCCATGGGCGACGCGGGAAGCGGCAGCGACTCGGCCAAGGAGAAGTTTGCCGCCCTGGGGGTGAGCATCACCGACAGCAACGGGAACCTGCGGGATAGCGAGGATGTGTTTGCGGACTGCATCACGGCCCTGGGCGGCATCACCAACGAGGCCCAGCGGGACGCTATCGCTATGGACCTGTTTGGGAAAAGCGCCCAGGACCTGAACCCGCTGATTCTGGCCGGAGGGGACGCCGTGAAGGCCCTGGGCGAGGAAGCCCAGAAGCTGGGCACGGTGTTCAGCGACAAGCAGTTGGCCACCCTGGGCGGATTTGACGACAGCATGCAACGGATGAACGCCGTGGCGGAAGGATTGAGCAACACCATCGGGCTGCTGCTGGTGCCTGCATTCCAGCCCCTGGCGGATGCCGCCACCGCTTCCCTGGGAGAGCTGAGCACGGCTCTGAAGGACGGGCTGCAGCCGGGGGAGGTTGGAGAAATCGTGCTGGGCTTCACCGCCTCCCTGACGGAGGGCCTGGCCAATCTGTCCACGGAGATCACCAACGCGCTGCCCTCGGTGCAGCAGGGCCTTGCAGAGCTGGTGGCCGGCGTTAGCGTAGCGCTGCCGGAGCTGGCGGAGACCATCATCCCCGCGGCCTTTGGGCTGCTGCAAAGCGTGCTGGACACGGTGGCGGCCAATGCGGAGCCTATCGCGGCCATGGCCACCCAGCTGATCACCTACCTGGCCGCCAACCTGACGGCCAATGTGTCCGGACTGGCCGAGAGCTGCCTGTCCATCGTGACGGGCATTGTGGACGGCATCACGGCCAACC
>Ga0209723_1002996_pt1 | contig 21291 bp, 8 predicted proteins | sample BiotimSIPDNA_2_FD_185750 | JGI IMG/M metagenome (GOLD analysis project Ga0209723, IMG submission 185750) | Anaerobic biogas reactor microbial communites from Washington, USA - Biogas_R2 time_0 SIP DNA (SPAdes) (version 2) | ecosystem: Engineered > Bioreactor > Anaerobic > Unclassified | place...
GATCCGGACAGCTTCCCTGTTATTAACCATACCGCTTCAGGATATTACAGTTTATTTGTAGCAAAAGATATACATTTTGAAAGGGTAACCATAACTTCATCTTCAAGATTTGAGGCTCAGGGACAATCTCAAAAAAGAATTTATAGTTTTACCAACTGTGTTATTAAAGATTGTACAGATGAATATTTTATAGTTTTTAAAGACAAGCGTAGTAGTGAAATAAGAATTGAAAACTGTCTATTTGTGAATAACAATTTGAACAAAGGGCTTATCCATGTGGAATTCTGGGATGAGAATTACTCGAAAACAGACTTTTCCATAACGAACTGTACGTTTGATAACAATAACATCGTTTTCGATATGCCGGGCCAAATTTCGAACAACAGCAATCTCTCAATTAAAAACTGCATTTTCAGCAATAACCCGACTATTTTTCCAAACAACAGCAACGGTGCTACACTCAAATCCTACACTACATATTCAATAACAAATCAATATCTGTCAGGGTATGGTGATTATTGCATACGGCAAACCAATCCACGATACACAGTTACACCTCATCCATATCGGGAAAAACCGTCCGACTGGCGTATTACAGATTCATCATCAGCCAAAAACCATGGTACCTCTTCAGTTGCTCCTTCCATAGATATCGGAAGCAATATGCGGCGTATGGCACCGGATGCCGGTGCCTGGGAAACGCTTAATCTGCCCCCCCAGAACATTACTATTTCTAATGATACCATCGACGAAAACATGCCGGCAGGAACTTTTACAGGTATTCTAAGTACAGTAGATCCGAATCTGGACGGAGAAACATTTATTTATCAGTTCGTTAGTGGTTTTGACGACAATGATTTTTTTTCTATCAGTAATGATACAATTTTCACATCTGAAATTTTTGATTTTGAAACTAAAGGCACATATAACATCAAAATCAGAACAACTGATACTGGTGGTTTGTCATTTGATACAACAATCGTAATCCATATACGGGATGTGAATGAACAACCCGATTCCCTGATTCTTTCAAATAATGAGATTGAAGAAAACAGTATTCCACCTGCTTTTATCGGAACACTCTCAACTGTTGATCCCGACATTAACGATTCCTTTACTTACAGTTTTGTGAGCGGCTTTGATGAGGACATGTTTGATATAAGCAACGACTCACTTTATACTTCACAAGAACTGGATTATGATTCAAATTCCTTATACACAATAAAAATACGCTCAACCGACCGGGGCGGATTAACTGTAGAAAATGAGTTCGAAATCAAAGTAATTGATGTACCTGAACCGCCTTACCTGCTTACACTTTCCAATGACACAATTCTTTCAGGATCAAATCCAACTGTAATCGGTATTTTTGAAGGTTTAGATCCGGAACAAAATGTATACGATTATGTACTGGTAGACGGAGAAGGTGATGATGATAATGAATTATTCATTATCGCAGAAGATACATTGAAAAACAGGGTGATCCTGAATTACGATACCGCAAAAACCGAATATTCAATTCGGGTGAAGGTTACAGACAGCACTGGCTTATTTATGGACAGTGTTTTTACCATTAAAGTAGCTTCGCCGCCAGTGATCTTGACAGAACCTTCTGACACCTTGATAATAGGTGAAGGGAAGAGATTGGAATTTTCGGTTCTTGCAGCCGGCACACCACCTCTTGAGTACCAGTGGTATAGAAACGGAAAACCAGTAACAGGTGCCAATTATCCAACTGTTTCAAGAAACAGTGTTTCAGTCTCTTATGATTCGTCAATATATTATTGCGTAATAGAGAATGGATATGGCACAGACACAACCAGAGAAGCCTTTCTGAGAGTGCTTGCTGTTCCAGAAATTACCGGTGATCTTGAAGATACAGTTGAGGTTATCGTTAAAAAAGAGCTATACCTGAGTGTTGAAACTTCAGGAGAACAGCTCAGCTTTTTATGGATCAAAAACGAAAAAGACACTGTTGGAACTGATTCTGTCTTTTCTATTGATACAGTTTCTGCGAACGACAGTGGGTTTTACAAATGTATTGTAAAGAACATTGCAGGTAATTATCAGAGCAAAGAAACTTTTGTAAAAGTTTTCTTTCCACCAGTTATTCAGAAACAACCGAAAACTTATACGGTTAATGATGGAGATTCATTTAATATCTCGGTAACGGTTTCGGGAACTGAGCCTTTGATATATCAGTGGTTTGGGAACGGTGAAGAGACAGGTGAAAACAGTAATGTTTTGTCATTTAAGGCTTCTTATTCTGACAACAGAACCGAATTCTACTGCAAAATAAGCAATGTGGCGGGTACGGTTAACAGTGATACTGTCACGTTAACAGTTGACAGTGTTGGTCCGCAAATTACTGAACAGTCTGATTCAGTCAATATATCTGAAGGTGATTCTGCACGTTTTTTTGTAACAGCTACCGGAACCACTCCCCTTTCATATGCCTGGTTTAAACAAGGTGTTCCAGATGATACACTTGGCAATTCAGATATACTGATTATGAAGAATCTTACTGTTAATGACAGCGGATCTGTTTTTTATTGTGTGGTTTCGAATATAGCTGATACAGTTCACAGTGAACCAGTTCTTTTAAGCGTTACAGAGCAGCCTGTACATAAGGAGGGTGATAATCCGATAATAATTTCTGCAAAATATTTCCGACAGACTGATATAATTATTTCCTTGAAAAATCTGAATGATATTCATGATTCCAGTTTGTCAGTTGATTCCGTTGGAATATGGTATCTAAAAGACAGTATTCCATCCTCACCATCAAGCTCCTGGAATCTTAAAAACTACAGTATGGACGAACTTACCAATGATAGCGGAACATATATCGATACATTAACCGTATCGGGAAAAATAGATGAAACCTATGGCCTTATTACCGGGTTGTACTTCAAAAGTGGCAAAATTTCAGTATTTTCTCCATCGAATGGATGTCTGGTATTACTGAATGATACTTCAACACCTGAAATTAAAATAAATATTTCGGGTAATTATCTCAAAGATGATTCGGCGCTGATTGACATTCTTGATATTTCAAGCGTTGACACTACCAGAATTGATTCAATTGGATTCTGTTATACCCTTGACAGTTCCCTGATTTCTTTTACTTCCAATGATGTACGATGGTTTTGTGCAAAGAAGGTCCTGGAAAACAGTAGTGATGACAAGTTCTCATTTGTTATACATGACAGTGCTTTTTTGGGGATTGAAAAAACGATCTGGATTGGAGTTGTACTTAAAAGTAAAAACAGTAAACTCAGTTCTGCTGTTGTTTCATCATTCAAAACTGTTGAGTCATCAATACACAACAATGCTGTTATCAAAAAGCTTGTATTTGATACACTGAGTGCCCAAATAAGAATCATGTGGTGTGTAGAAGAATTCGACGAATCAGATTTTGAGATTGGTATTTCATATTCTACAGAGCATGTTCCTTCACTTGAATTTGAAATTAGTCAGATTATTCCTGTTAAAGATTCCTGTAGCGAAACTGTGCTTCAAACAAACGGATCAATCCTTTTCAATACAAGATACTATATAGCTTTATGGCTTAAAACAGGAGATGAAAAATGGACTTCACCATCAAGTACAGACAGTATCACGACACCTGATTTCACAAGAGAAATTGTTGAGTTTTTTGACAAAAGTGTTGAAAGGGATACTGTATTTGCATTTAATAACACGATTCAGTTATGGAAAGATATTTCATTCCAGACCGATCCGGTTAAAAACACAATAGCAGCATTCAAACCTGTTGAATACAAGGGTATGATAGATGCAGGAAACAGTATTAGTTTTCTGAGTAAATATTCTGGTCCCCCATTTTTTGTCGGACTCAGATATTCAAACCTTCCTTCAGGTTATTCACCATCTGACCTTTGTCTGTACAGAGACAGTAGTGGTGTTTTACTTGCAGAACATGGTTCCGTTGTGGATTCTGTCAACAATATTGTTTATGTTAAAACTTCAAATCTTCGCTTTCCTTTCTTGCTTCTGATAGATACATTGGCTCCACAACTGGATCCTCTTACTGATATTGATACAGTTGCGATACCGGGTCACGATATTAATGATGCAATTCTTATAACAGACAATATTGCTAATGTATTGTGGACTTATATTTATGGTCGCGGAGAGGAGGCCCCTGGAAAACATTCTTATACAGATACATTACACACAATTTCAGATATAGTTTATCTGACCATATCCTCAGATGAGAATGTGATAAATCCTGATAACAGCACAAGGGCTTATTTTATTGTTTCTGACGGCGTTCACAGGGATACTCTCAATATGTCAAAACGGGTTTATAGGGAAAAGTCTGATGAAATTACTACTTCGGAAATGGAGTGGTCTCCACTTTTTGTTACTGCTGAACTGGAAAACGACTCACCAGAATTTGTAATTTCAAAGATAATGAAAAGTGAAAATCCGGTATACGATACAAAATACCTTAGAATGTTTCGGTGGTTTCCGAATCGTGATAACAGGTCCTCGGATGACAAATGGGTGGAATATAGCAAGAATAATTCCTCAATTTTCAATTTTTCTCCAGGTAAATTGATATGGGTAAAAACCAGAGAAAACATTCATTTTGATTTTGGTTCAGCAGTAACATTGTCTCTGAAAGAGGGTGTAAATATCAAGCTTCCACCAGAAAACTGGACCGATTTTGCTCTCCCCCACAAGTTTGATATAAGGATTGCAGATATAATAGATTCAACAAATGCCGGAAATGATCTTCAGATATATTCCTGGGAAACAGAGCATAAAACAAACCGGTATAGAACTCATGGTATTTACCTGCCAGAATTTACAGGGGACAAAACCATGAATTCAGTTCTAAAATACGAAAACAATAGTTGTTATTCTGTTTATAATCCTTTGGAAGATACGGTAACACTTAACATACCGCCAATACCAGTTGCCATGTCACCGCAGCGAAATCTTTCCAAAAAGAAGACAGATCAATCGTGGAGTGTAATAATCTCCGGTGAAACAGAAAAAGACGGGTTACTTCCGGATGTTCATTGTGGTTACGTTCCAGGAAACAGCGATCCATATTACCCAGCACCACCATCATTTTCCAAAGCCAGGGTTAAAGTATATAACAGAGCTGAAAACCGTACTTATGGCCACTTCATGCAAAGAAAAATTGATGAAGCATTAACACAAGAAATATCTTTTACGAACAATTCTTCGGAACCGGTTAAAATCTCTTTCAGTTTATTAACAAATGGTTCTTTCCCTTCTGATTATAAAGCTCTTATTTACAATCCGGCTACAAACAGATGGGAAAGCAAGAGTACAGTTTCTGTTGACGCCAACAGTTCTGTTTTAAGATGGCTGGCAGCATCTGATGATACATTTAGAAAGAAATTCGGAGATCTTATTCAGACTTTCAAATACTCCTTGTGTGCTGCTTATCCTAATCCTTTCCGTTCCACTGCTTATATTCGTTATACTGTGCCTCTCGGGGCTAAAGACAAACTCAGATTTTCCATTTTTGATGTACTTGGAAGAAGGGTCTGGAACAAGCTGCTTACACCTTCAAGTGCCGGAGCACATACCCTTATATGGAATGCGAAAGATTCCTACAATAAACCAGTGAAATCGGGAATCTATTTTATTCAACTATCAGTTCTGTCGGAAGGCCATACTACAAAGCAGTTCAAATCAAAATTGACTTATCTGCCATAATATCATTTCAGAGGCTGAGTTTTTACGACTTTTTGTACAATAACGCCGCACTGGCTGCAGTTTTATAAAACAAGATCCTTATACGCATAGTTATTCACCTGTTTTTTTTCTGTACTTACCCTGCAGCTTTCATGGAATGGGACTTGCTTTTTGTCCTTATAGCATCACTGGAATTAAGAACCTGATTTCTGAGTATACTGGAATGATGGTATGCGGATTACAAATTGTCAAATATTGTGTTTCAAGAAGAACAGTTATACCCAAAAGGATTATCGGACAAAATTAACACAATACAAGATGTGATCTAAAGTTTCTCAATTGTGCCATTATTTCAATGTAGTATTCAGGATAAATAGATTGTTTTCACCCGAATCAATGGATAAAAAGTATGCGGTTTAATAAGGATTGTTTTTATGCAATTGTAATTTTTATTATTGGACCATTTGTTAAATCAAGTCTGGCAAACACTCCAGAGCCTGAATTTATTTTTTCTCCCCCGTGCAGAATCGAGGGTTACAGTGGTGACAGCCTGCGTGTTTCCACCCGCGCAAATGGAAGTTTGCCTCTTGTATATACATGGTTCAAAGATGCACTTGTCGTACAATCTGGTGATAATACACTTTTTTTTCCCAAACTTTGTGAAGATAATCAGGGCAGTTATATGTGTATAGCAAGTAATGAATTCGGATCTGATACTTCAGAATTTCAGATTGAAGTATTACAAAAACTTACTGCAAATTATGCAATTAATCCAAAAGCAGGTCCAGCCCCTTTAAAAGTCAATTTTTACAACAGATCCAAAGGCACCATACGAAACGTACAATGGTCATTTGGAGATGGTAAATTCAGTACACAGAACAACCCAATACATACATTTAAAAAGCCTGGTACATACTATATCAAGCTTACAGTTTCAGGAGAGCGCGAAACCGATACTTCTGTGATGATACGGAGTATTAATGTTACCTCAACTGTTTTGGCTAAAAAAACAGAACACATTAACGACACAATACCAGAAAAAGACAGTTTACCGCACATGAACTGTATACAGTTCTCGAGGCCCCTTTTTTTTATGGGTAAATATCAGGGTGGGGATTCAATAAGGATTGTATTTCACAACAGTAATCAAGGTGCGGATTCTGTAATAATTTGGTATGGTAAAGGACAAGAACCAGATTTTTCTGACACTTTACATACAATTCGAATCGATCCGGGCTTTTTTTATTGTGAATCAGATACCGATTCACTTGTTTTTACAATCAGGGATTCCTGTTTTGAACATTACAGAGAATTAATTAACGCAGCACTGATTTTTAAGAAAGGCAAACATGTAAGTGACACTGTATTAAGCCCTGTATCATTTGAAATAGGGCACAATGATAAAAAGGCAGCAGAAAATACATCTATTGATGTTGTTGATCCATTTATTTCTCAAACTTTAAAACGTGAAACATCAGAGGCACAATCCGCATCCTTTGAGGAATTTATGGACACCATCAATAAAGCAGAAAATACAAGCTTCAATACTGGCTCTGCATTTGAGATTCTCGTATCCAACGAATCAACTCACACAGACACAGTAAAACATACGATAAATTTATTAAACAGTTTCTCAAAAGATTTTACTGTTGAAACCATGGATCCATATACTTCTGATCCTGTCGACCTCATAATTCTTGAACCATTACAAACAAGGAGATATCTTGTTGTATTCGGAACAGACAGTTTTGTGAACAGCATTAAAGAGACGATATGTTCAGGGGAAACAAAAATTATTGAAATTGAAGAATTTAAAGACAGTATAAATTTCTGCTACTTTATTCCTTATACCGATGAAGGACGTGCTTTACTTTCAATTTCAGACAGAAGTGGAAAATGTTTATGGCAATACTCTTTACTCGAGCTTAAGAGCGGGATTAACAGGTTTAGCTGGGATTGCAGAGGTAATGATTTTACCATTTTGCCTTGTGGTTTTTATATATTTCAAATTACATTATTTGATCATACCGGGAAAAATCCAAAGTCGGTTTACCGGGATTTCTTTAAATCAGATTATTAATTTATGATTCTCAAAAAAAAGCATTTTCATGAAGTCTGTGGAGCACTGCACCTTCACACAACTTACTCTGATGGTGGAACTGATTATAATGAGTTGATTAGAACAGCATCAGATCTTGGACTTGACTTCATTGTAGTTACTGATCACATGTCGTTAGAGGCCCTTAATGATGGTTACGAGGGATTTCATAAAAACCTTCTGGTTCTGGTTGGGTACGAGCATAATGATTCAAATAACCTGAATCATTATCTTGCAATTGGAGTTGATCGGGTTTTTTCAGAATGCAGCAAATCCAGACAATACGTAGAAGCTGTTAGAAGCAGCGGAGGAATTGGGTTTATTGCTCACCCAGCAGAAAAAAGGCACTATTTTGGGTATTTCCCCCCCTATCCATGGACATCATGGGAAGTTGATGGTTATGATGGTATAGAGATATGGAATCAGATGTCTGACTGGGTTGAACAGTTAAAATCATGGCTCAGTGTCATACGAATACTTTACCCAAGGCGTTTTATTGGTTCACCTCCTTCTGAGCTGCTTCAACGATGGGACAGATTGAACAAAAAGAGATTTATCAGTGGAATTGGAGGTGTTGATGCGCATTCGCGCAAGATAAGGATAGGATTTTTCGGATTCAGGATATTTCCTATAAAAGTTGAATTAAAAGGGATAAGGACACATCTTTACCTCAAAAAATCTTTAAACAGATCAGCTTTTGATTCTTCAAAACAAAGCATCCTTTATGCTTTAAAAAATGGTAATGGATTTATCAGTAATTACAGACATGCAGATGCCCGCGGAACACTTATTTTTATAAGATACAGTAATGGTGTTATTGCATGTCCCGGATTCAGCAAAAACTTCAGTTTGCCTGCTACTATATTGGTTGAAATCCCCAACAGAGGATCAATTCGTTTGATAAGAGATGGGGAGCTCATTGCGGTTGTTTCAGGTTGTCATGCGGAGTTTCCAGTTCACAAAAAAGGAATTTACCGAATTGAGGTTTACCGCAAAGAAAAAGCCTGGATATATTCAAATCCTTTTCCATTAATCGCTTATTAGGATGCCAAAAGTCACATTGATAGTGATCCTGTTGTCAGTTATATAAACGGGTGTTAAACCACTTTAATCCAGTAAAATAGCGGGAACTACTTGAAAAGAGTAGTTTTTTACAATAACAAATGTCAATTTTCATAATTCAGATTCAGATTTAATTGTTCAAAGGCGTTTGCTGAATGGAACTGTATAAAAATATGTACATCCGCTTATCCATTATGGTAAAATTCTTGTACAACGTTTTATTGCAATTATTTAGCAAAATTTAACCACTTTAATGCGGCAATAAGTAAATTATTAAGAATTGCAGATGTATGTTTGTTTTCCAGTTTTTTATTATGTCAAATTAATTATGCGTTTCAATAATTTTTCATCTTTCCCGGAGGTATTATGAGTCTTCGAAGGAAAATATTACCTTTGTATGCGGTTCTTTCTCTAATGCTGTTTCTTGTAGTTCCATCATGGAGTACAGAAACTGGTGAAGAGGAGTGGGTTCCTCAGCCAACTACTACATTTCTTGCCAATAGAGGGATTACGCATACAGTTTCAGCAGAACCTCTCGGTGCAGGCAGACTTTCATTTAGTCTTCTTGGATCATGGTATCATCAAAAGAACGACATTTTGAACGCTCCACCTGCTGAGTCCAATATCATGACCGGCATACTTGCTTTTTCGTGGGGTGTAAATTCGTTTGTTGATGTATTTGCTGCACTTCCGGCTTATTTAATTACACGTCCCGATCCTCTTGATAATACAATCGGAATTGGTAGTTTCAGCGGTGGATTAATGGGATCATTGCCTTTGCCCAAAAGTTCACCATTACGATTGGGAGCTAAATTTTCTTTAATTGGCGGAACAGCAAGTGACCAGATAAATGAAAATGCAGCTGACGGTTATAACTTTTATGAAACGCGTACAAAATTTGATTTTCAGGGTTTGATTATGGAGTCGCTTGTTTTTGGTGACGAATATCGTGGAATCAAAATTCATCTTAATCAGGGAGCTTCAAGGGCTATTGATGATGACCGTACCAATTTTCTGCTTAGTGCAGGTGTTCAGGGTATTGTTCATCCGATGATAATTTTAGGTGCAGAAGTTAATTCCCGTACAAATCTCAGTAATTTTGCCATTAAAACTGATCCATTGTGGTTGACCCTGTCTTTTAATTTACGAACGCCTCACTATTTTTCCACTGTTATTGGTTCAGATATTACACTTTCACGTGAAAGAAGTTCTTTGACTACATCAAATTCTCTGGAACCTTTCAGACTTTTTGGTGGCGTTGTCCTTTCATTTGATGCACTTCAGGGAAAACGACGTGAAGCAGCTGAGTTAGAAAAACAAAAAGCATTGGAAAAGGCTGAAGCAGAAAAGAGAGCACAAGATGCGCAAAGGACAGCAGACAGTCTGGCGCAGAAAGCCAAAGAAGATTCACTTGCGCTGGCAAAAGAGAGAGAAGCAGCGAAACAACGTGCTGATTCTCTTGCAAAAAAGGCAGTTGAAGACTCTATTGCTCTTGCAAACACAAAAAAACAGTTGGAAGAAGAAAAATCAAAGCGAAGTGATGCTGAAAAACAACTGCTTGCCACTGGCTTACTGCTTCTGGATGCGGTTTATTTTGAAAGTGGAAGAACCGAAATCTCAATTAATTCCAAACCATACCTGAATATAATTGGCAAAATGCTTACAAAATATCCAAAACTTCAGATCGAAGTTGCAGGGCATACTGATAACACAGGAAGATACCAAACTAATATGGAGTTGAGTTTTGCTCGTGCTAACTCAGTTAAAAATTATTTGATACAGGTTTCTCCAGAACTGGCAACCCGTCTTTCAGCACGTGGATACGGCCCGGATATGCCAAAAGATACAAATAAAACTGCAAATGGACGTAGAAATAACCGACGTGTGGAACTTCAGGTTACAAACAAGGAAGCTTTGAAAGAATATAAATAGTTTCATTTTTTACAACAGCAATCGTTACTATTCACGGTTGCTGTTTTGTATTTTTAAAGCCGTGAATTTAAAATGGAGGCATTCAATCAGTGCCTTTATGTTAAATTTGCGGCTTCTTTTTTATTACAGAATGAATTTATTTCAGTATTTTGGATTTAAAACAGATGTCTGGATTTTTTCTTTATACCAGTAACCGAATGGAACATCTTGCAGGTATTCTGACTGAAATTGTATCTGAGCCGCGCAAGTATGCATTTTCTCCTGAAATAATTGTTGTTCAGAATCGTGGAATGCAAAGATGGCTTACTCTGCAGCTTTCTGATCGCATCGGTATATGGTCGCATTGTGAATATCCTTTTCCCGATTCATTTATACGCACACTTCTTGTAGCGGCTTTTCCGGAACTCGCCCAACAAGCTTTTTGGGAACCTGATATTCTTCATTGGAGGATCCTGAAACTACTGCCACAGTTTTTGGAGCAGGAGCCTTTTATTGAATTGAAAAGATACTTATCCGATTCCAATCCGGTAAAACTATATGAGCTATCAAGACAAATTGCCGATCTTTTTGACCAATATTCTGTATATCGTCCCGAGATGGTCATGAACTGGGAACATGGACAGGATAATCACTGGCAATCTGTTCTTTGGCGTAATCTTGCAAACAAAGAAATTAATCATATTGCTAGACTTAAAAAACTTTTCCTCAAAAAAGTATCCCAAAATCAGATTGCTGCAGGTCTGTTTCCTGAACGGGTTATGATTTTTGGAATTTCTGTTCTTCCACCCTGCTATCTGGAAATGTTTGAAGCGGTTTCATCACTGATTGATGTTCACTTTTTTCTTTTAAATCCTTGTGTTGAATACTGGGATGATATTTTTTCTTCACGCGAAATAAGCCGACAGATAAAAAAAATTAAGAAGAGCAGAAAAAAAACAGTAAAACAAGAACTACTTCATATTGATCAGGGAAATCCACTTCTTGCATCGTTTGGGCAGGCTGGCAGGGATTTTTTTTCTATGCTTCACAATTGTGCTGAAGAGATTTCCCTGGCTGTTGAACCTGAACCAGATTTAACATCTTCATCAGATACATACCGGGCTACTTTATTGGAATCTTTACAGTCGGATATACTTCACCTGCGAAATCGCACAGAAATTGATCAACCCCGACAACCGATTTCTCCGGCAGACAAATCCATACAAATCCACTCATGCCACAGTCCAATGAGAGAGGTTGAAGTGCTTTATGATAATTTACTCAATATATTTGAAAGTTATAAAGATCTCAGCCCTTCCGACATCGTTGTAATGACTCCGGATATTGATTTATATGCTCCTTTTATTGAAGCAGTGTTTAGTAGTTATGAAGACAAAAAACTCAAGATTCCATTCAGTATTGCAGACAGAAACTTTAAAAATGAAAGCCATTTGTCTGAAATATTTCTTTCAATGCTGGAATTATCCGATTCAAGATTCTCACTGACACCAATACTCGACTTACTCGAAACAGCCGAGGTCCGATCCTCATTCAATATCAAGGCAGAACATCTGGATACAATTCGTAACTGGCTCATAAATGCAGGGATAAGATGGGGTATTGATGAAAGTACTTTAAAGTCTTTGGGGCTTCCTCTGTTTTCTTCAAATACATGGGAGGCTGGAATAAAACGTCTTTTATCAGGATATGCATTACCGTCCGATAAAGAAAAACTGTTCAAGGGAATTGCAGGATTTGATTACATCGAGGGAACAGAAACAGAAATTCTTGGGAATTTTCTTGATTATTATACTGCATTGGTCGATTTCAGAGAGTTAATCAAGAAAAATTATTCTATAAACCAATGGTGCGAGTTGCTATCGACAAGTCTTGATCGATTCTTTAAGGTTTCACCAGGAAAAGAACAGGAGTTAATTGCCATACGTAATGGTCTCTTTGAGTTAGGAAAAAATGCAAACGAAGCAGCTTATACAGATCCGGTTGATATCAGATTAGTAAGATCTGCCTTTACAGAAAAAATAACTAACTTAAGCATCAAACCAGGATTTATTACAGGTGGAGTTACTTTTTGTGCAATGCTCCCGATGCGAAGCATTCCTTTTAAGGTGGTATGCCTGATAGGTTTTAATGAAGATATGTTTCCAAGAAAATCGATTTACCATTCCTGGGATCTGATTGCACAAGCACCCAAAACCGGAGATCGATCACTTCAATCGGAGGATCGCTATCTTTTTCTGGAAACGATTCTTTCGGCACGTAATGTCTGGTATGTGAGTTATACGGGTATGAACAGTTCCGGTGATGGTTCCCGAAGGCCGTCTGTATTGGTACAGGAAGTTCTGGATTATATTCAAAAAGGATACTGTTCTGACAATGATATACAATCAGCCGATTCTGGACATGTAAATGAAATCTTAATTAAAGCTGAAAAACCACCTGAAATGAAAAAACATGGTGAAAATGTTTTAACTCCCGTATTACCTAAAAGTTGCGAAATAATTGAACAGATTGGTACCAGCCACAGACTTCAGGCATTCAATCCTTCCTATTTCGAAAATGAATCTAAGCTTTTTAGCTATTCACATGAAAATTTCAAGGCCGCTACCCTACTCTATTCAAATTGCAGAAAAAAGGAACCTTTTTTCGTTCGCAAACTCGACACACCCGCCAGGGATTTTTATACAGTATCTATAAATGATCTTTGCGGTTTTTTCAAAAACCCATGCCGTTTTCTGTTAAATCGCCGTTGTGGAATCTCTTTTAAAGACAGTTATGAAGAGATCCCACAGGAGGAATCTTTCTATTTGACCGGGCTTGACAATTACAAACTATCAGAATGTTTGACAGAAAAATATACATCTGGCTGTAGCACATCAATGAGTTATGAGTATTTAAATCAATCTGGCATGCTGCCACATGGTTCTGTCGGGAAGAGCTTGTTTGAAGAATTGTCATTGAAAGTAAAATCGTTTATCGACGAATTTAAAGCGTATCAGAAGTGTGAAACACTTCCGGATATTCAGATTAATCATGAATATTGTAACATAAAGGTGATTGGAACTGTAGGCCATTTATGGAAAAATCATCGTATTGTTTTTCGTTATGCCAAAGCAAAACCATCGGATTTTCTTGACACCTGGTTAAACCATCTTTTTTTAAACGCCGTAAAAGCTCATGGTTATCCTTTGGTCAGTCTCCTTTTCACACGAGATAAGAGCCTGACTTTTAGTCAAATAGATGATTGTACAGAAATAATCAATAATCTACTGGATCTGTATCTGGAAGGGCTTTGTGAACCTCTGCCTTTTTTTCCTGTCTGTTCTTTAAAATATGCTGAATCAATCCTTTTAAATAAAAAAACCGAAGAAGAAGCACTGGTAACAGCAAAACGAAAATGGTATGGTGACGAGTACAATCTTTATGCAGAAGGTCTCGATCCTTATAATGAGCTTTGTTTCAGGGAAGCTGATCCCTTTAACGAAAAATTTGCTAAAACAGCATTATCAGTATTCCAGCCTCTTATTGAACAAATTAAAAATCTGGAGAAATAAAACCGGTGAATTTCAAACAGTTTAATCTAAATAAAATCCCGCTGTCCGGGCATAATCTAATTGAAGCAAATGCTGGCACAGGAAAGACTTACACTATATCCAGACTTTTTTTAAGATTACTTCTCGAAAAAGAGCTGCCTCTCTCATCAATACTTGTAGTTACTTTCACCGAAGCGGCTACACAGGAATTGAAAGAAAGAGTGTATCTTCTTTTAAAAGAAGCAATTAATCTGTTTTCTGAAAATTTCTCGACTGATCCTTTTTTTTCATCACTGCTGAGTGTTACTGATAACAAAAAGGGAGTAGAACTGCTTCAATCGGCTATTCATAATTTTGATACAGTTTCGATATATACGATTCATGGTTTTTGTCAGAGATTGTTGTTTGAACATTCCTTTGAGAGCGGGATTGTGTTCAATTCTGAGGTTATATCGGATCAAAGCATTATTATTAAAGAAATTACGAATGATTTCTGGAGGCTGAACTTTTATGATTCATCGGTTCAGTTCACATCTTACGCGCTTCATTCAGGGCTGACCCAAAAAAGTTTCAGTGATTTATTGAAATTCAGCGGAAGGAGTTTTACAAATTTACGAATTATACCACAAATCCAGGATGAAAAATGTAGTGATCTGGAATCAGCTTTCAATGCAAAACTGGAATCTGTGAAAAAAATCTGGTTTAAGGAAAAAGAACTGATTGTAAAGCTTCTCTTTTCGGGATCGCTTAAAGCAGTAAAATATAAACATGGAACAATACGAAAGATGATTTCCAATATGGATCTGCTGGCAGCTTCCGAAATTGCAGATCCTTTATTGTTTGATCGATTTGAAAACCTGACTACAACTGTATTAAAGGCAAATACGAAGAAGGGTGCTGTAGCACCTGAACATGAATTTTTCGATCATTGTGAAGAACTTCAAAAATGTGCACAAGAGTTAAAAATAAGGTATGATGAGAGGATTATCTTTTTAAAAACCAGGTACATTGATTATGTTCATCGTGAACTAAAAATCAGAAAAGAGAAGAAAAATCAGCTATTCTTTGATGATTTGCTTTTAAAAGTTTATGATGCATTAAACGGTGATCCGCAAAACTGCAAACTGAAACAGGTTACAGGCAGAGTTTATAAAGCAGCTCTGATTGATGAATTTCAGGATACAGATTTTATACAATACAGCATATTTTCTTCACTTTTTTCAAGTTCAACAATGTTTCTTATTGGAGATCCAAAACAATCTATTTATAGTTTCCGTGGTGCAGACATATTTACCTATCTTCAAGCAGCAAAAAGAGTTAACTCAAAATACACTCTGCTTACAAATTACAGGTGTCATAAAAAACTTCTTGATGCAACCAACATGTTGTTTGGACTGCATGAGAAGATGTTTGTTTTTAAAGGGATCTCATTTTCCAGATCAATGGCAGCACAAGTTACTGATACTCAACAAATTGATAATAAAATAACCGATGGAAAACCATTGAAATTTCTGTTTATTGACACAGAAAATAAAAAATTTAATATTCAGGAGATCAGAAACCGAATCTGTTCTGTTGTTGCTTCGCATATCTCCACTCTCCTTGAAGATGGCGACAACAGTTGCAGGTTGAATCCTCAGGATATAGCTATCCTTGTAAGAAAAAATTCAGAAGCAGAAATGATAAAGACAGTTCTTTCTGATGCAGGGATACATTCTGTAGTAGACAGCGGAAACAGTGTGTTTAAAAGCAGTGAAGCAGTTCAATTCATGCGAGTACTAAAAGCGGTTTCTGATCCATACAGGGATGAGACTATTCGCGGTGCATTAACTACAGATCTGTTTGGGTATAACGGAAATGAAATTGATGCATTGAATAGTGATAGCAATGAATCGGAGCAAATAACAGAACTGTTTTTTCAACTACATGATTTATGGAATGAATCTGGTTTTGAAATTATGATTCGCTATTTTTTCAACAAACTGAAAATTCGTTCAAAAGTTCTGTCATTACCTTCAGGGGAACGTAAACTCACTAATTACTTGCATTTATCTGAATTACTTCATGTTCAGGAACAACGTTATAATCTGGGAATGTCTTCACTTTATTCCTGGATGACCGAAAAAATCCATGAGAATTTATCATTTATACCCGATGAGGAGATAATGAGACTGGAAAGTGATGAAAATGCGGTTAAAATTGTAACAATTCATAAGAGTAAAGGTCTGGAATACCCTGTAGTTTTTTGTCCATTTAGCTGGTCTGGATCAGATGCTTCAAATCGGAAAGATGAGCCGATTGTTTTTCATTATGGAGATGAATGTAATGATACAGTTTTAGCACTTGGTCCTCAGGAGATTGAAGTCAACAGGGATCTGGCAGAAAAAGAGATCCTCGCAGAAAACATGCGACTCTTATATGTTGCATTAACACGTGCTAAATATGGGTGTTATGTTGTTCATGGTAAATTTCCCTGTAGCGAAAGTGCCGCATTGTCTTATCTGCTTTTTGGTAATGATCTGGATGCAGTTTCCGTACAAAACCTTAGAAACCATGTAAAGGCATTGTCCACAGAACAGATTTTTGATAGATTAAAATCTCTGGAACTGCAATGTGACTCGATTTGTGTTAAAAGAGTTTCTATTGATGAATGTACTGATATCCCTGGTTACAAAGAAGATACTGTTGCAAAAAAGCTACAATGCAGGCAGTTTACTGGTTCGATTCCTGATGCATGGCGAATTTCCAGTTTTTCTTCACTTACCCGTTCTTATCATTATGCTGAAATTCCCGATTACGATTACCATGAGTATCCCGAAGACAAAAATCAGAAATTAGATTTCGACAACATCATGGACTTCCCCAAAGGGTCTGCAGCCGGTACTTTTATTCATCATATATTTGAGCGGATTCAGTTTTGTGATCTTTCTTCAGCTAAAGATATTATCTCTGAATCACTTTTACTATATGGATTCGATACTAAATGGTTTAACACGATTTTAAAACTTGTAAAAGATACCACAGAGACGATATTAGATACAGGTTCAAAACTGAAATTGTCAGAACTTCCTCAAAACAGTTGTTTAAAGGAAATTCAGTTTAATTTCCCGTTAAAGCAGTTTTCTTTTGAGAAACTTGATAAAGTCTACACGAATAACAATCAGCCTGATTTATTCAGGACTGATTATTCTGTTTCGGAACTTGAATTTTCACTTACCAGAGGATATATGAAAGGTTTTATTGACCTGATATTCAAATGGGGAGACCGATTCTTTCTGCTTGACTGGAAATCCAATTTTTTAGGCCCTTCAAAAGATGATTACAAGGAGGATATTCTTTTGGGGGTTATGAAAAAGGAGCACTACATTCTGCAATCGCATATTTATATGGTTGCAATGGACAAGTTCTTGAAGTTCCGGTATCCTTCATATAATTATGACCAGCATTTTGGTGGTATTTTTTATCTTTTCATTCGTGGAATAAAACCGGATTCCAGATCTGGTATCTTTTTTTCCCGGCCAGAAAAAGAGATTTTAACACAATTGAAACAGATTCTTTGCAGATAAAATATCCGGTAACTCACAGCTTTTGATTCAGGTTCATTCTGTTTACAATGTTTATATCCTGTCATTTTTGAATTAGATGTTTTTTGTATCGCCGAAAGGTATATTTAGATTTGATTTGAAAAGGTATTGTCTGTTCTTGTACCTGTTACCATATTTACTGTATATGTTTTACGCTAAAATGGGTACTCATAATCGATTAAATGAGATTTCTTCAATTAATGGATTATGAGTATGCATAAAATTCACGAATATACGTTTCGAATAAGAAAAAGGAGTTTTCAATGCATACTGCTATCAAATTGAAACATAAGGTTAATTCGGATAAAATAGTCATTTCTTTACCTGAAATCAAAAAGCTTATCGGAAGAGAAATCGAAATTTTAATTCTTGTTGAAGGTGAAATTGAGGACAGTTCCTGTCCTCCCCGTGCGCTTCAGAATTCTCCACATATTGCGGGTTCAGTAATACTTGATGAAGAGGCTGTTCAAAAAATAATGGAAAGTCGTTTCAGATAGTTTAAGCCTAAGGAGATGATTAATTTCTATAGAGCTGCAAAGTGGCACTTTTATGGCTGTGAAGCGGTGTCAGTAATCCATAATCGCGCAGGTCGTCATTCTGTTCTTAAAAATTCGAAATATTAAACTCGAAATCTGAAACAAAACCAAATAAATATCTGAAGATAAACAAAAAATCCCTCCAGGGACACGGTTGTCGGGTATAATCGGGATGCAATGCTGCTGTACAACACTTAGTAGAGCGTCTGATTTAATTCATGGTTCTTAATTGTTTGCCTGTTTCAAGGTTGTTTGCAGTAGCTTTTTTTCAAATAATCCAGAAGAATGTGAATAATTTTATTTGTACTTGAATTTGAAGACAAGAATCGTAATTGATAAAATCAAAGTAACACTGTTTGCAATAATAACAGGTAATTCTTTAAGGAATAATCCATAAATCAGCCATAATAGCACACCAACAGAAAAAAGCAAAAACATACCTGCTGAGAGATCCCTGGTTGAACGTGTTTTCCAGATATGAATAACTTGTGGTAAAAATGAAACTGTTGTTAAAATTCCACCAAGAAACCCGATAATCATTACATGGTTCATTATAAATAGTCTTTCTTTTTTTTGAAACCGTTACATATCTTTTGTGATGATATTCTAGTTTTGCAAATAAAATACCCGGATCTATTTTTATTTTTGATAACAATTTCAGCATACAATATTATATTACCTGAGCATAACAATTTTTAAACGTTTTATTGGTGAATAACCAAAGGAACTAAACAAAATTTGGGTGTAAAGCGGTATGGTCAGCCATATGTGATATCTTGATGCGACTTTTTGTTCGTAAAACTGTGAGCAATTTTTTAAATGTCATTATCTGCAGATAATTTGGCAATAAATCATCTCTGACCTGTTATAAAAAATTAAACAGTGCTTACGAGGTGTTGCTTGAAATTGTCGGTAGAGAGCTGTTTGTTGACCCGTTTTACGTTAAATGAATGAGTCCTTTTCTGTATGATACAGTTATTTGCTGCGATTAAGTAAAATAATAACCGTTTTAAGTTGAAGGGAGTGTGCATGTTTGGTTGTCATTTGGGGAGACTATTTGGTGTAACTGTAGCAGGAGGATCTTATCAGGAAGGATTGTCTGCTATAATTCAGGGAGTTCCATCAGGAACGACATTTACTGAACAGGAAATATATGGAGATTTATTATTAAGAAAGCCTGGTGCCGATGAGTTGTCATCTCCCAGAAAAGAACCGGATTTACCTGTAATATATACAGGTTTAAATTCTGCAGATACGATAGAGAATGCCGGTAATAAAAACCGAACCAATGGAACACCAGTTACAATACTTATTCCCAATCTTGATCGTCATTTTATCCATATTAAACAATATCAGGATACAAACAGAACTCCTCGTCCAGGCCATGCATCTTATGCTTCATTTTCTAAATATGGTCCTGATGATGATGCTATTGGTGCAGGAATTTTCAGTGGCAGATACACGTCTGCAATTGTAGCTGCAGGGTATATTGCAAAAAAAATACTTTCAGCCTGCGGAATAAAGGTTTTTTCTTTTGTCAGAGAGATGGCCGGCGTGGCATGTCCCGAAATCGATTATAATAAAGCTTACAGAATGACTGAAGCGTATAAAAATATGCGCTGTGATTATGATCCGTTTTATCAGGAAATATATGTGAAAAATCGTATAACAATGGAGATGCGATTTCTTGAAAAAATGCGTATATTTTCACAAATTGAAAATGAGATAGATGCAATTCGTGAAAAAGCTCCTGTAATGAATCAAAAAGAAATCATGGATAATTATGAAATACATCCTGTTTTGAACTGTCCTGATATTGATGCTGCGCAGTCTATGGTTGATGCGGTAAATAAAATCTCCTCAACAGGTGATTCTGCTGGTGGTGTGGTTGAAGTCGTGGCTCAGGGAGTTCCTGCAGGCTTAGGTGAACCGGTATTTTATAAACTTGATGCAGAACTGGGAAAGATGCTGGGTATTGGAGCTGTTAAAGGAGTTGAGATTGGAGCTGGTTTTAAAGTCAAAGATATGACCGGTTATGAATCCAACGACAGGATGCACTCTGAAAATGGAAAGGTAATTTTTGAATCCAATAATGCTGGTGGTATTACTGGTGGACTGGCAACAGGACAGAATATCGTTGTACGTCTTGCAGTTAAACCTACACCTACAATAGATAAAAAACAGAATACTATAGACAAATATACCCTTGAAAACAAAGAACTGGCTGCAATAACACGCCGTGATCCTACAATCGTAGCAAGGATCTGGCCAGTTGCAGAAAACTATACAGCTCTGGTTCTTCTTGATCATCTAGTTGCTCATTATGGGTACCAAATGCTGCGAAATAAAATGTAACAATATATATTCTCTATAGAGAATATCATGTAATTGTAGATGCCAAATGATGAACAGGTTCCAGGAAACAATCATGCACTTAAACTATAATACCCCTTCATTCCTGGTGATTTTTGAAAAGTACAGATTCGATGTTGCCTGGATCAGTAATGAAATAAACCATTAACAGGCACTATTTACGATGAGTTCTTTGGTAATAAAAATTCTTAGTGGTGTTATAAGCGGTGCAATATACTATTTTTCTTTAATCGGATAAAAACCAGCGATAACCAAATTGAACTGGTTTTAGCTGATTATGCACTAATTCGAAACAGGAAATATTGTTGTAAGGGAAGGTTAATTGTTTATGCGATTTATTTTAGCGGTTCAATTAATTGTATTACTCAGTTTCGGTTTTATTTCTTCAATTTCTTCAGTTTCTGCTCAGGATGATCCGTTTGCGATTGATGTTGATGACTGGCCGGATATTGATGAACCTTTTGATGATTTCCCTG
>Ga0209723_1002998_pt1 | contig 21287 bp, 13 predicted proteins | sample BiotimSIPDNA_2_FD_185750 | JGI IMG/M metagenome (GOLD analysis project Ga0209723, IMG submission 185750) | Anaerobic biogas reactor microbial communites from Washington, USA - Biogas_R2 time_0 SIP DNA (SPAdes) (version 2) | ecosystem: Engineered > Bioreactor > Anaerobic > Unclassified | place...
GAATATGTCCGCACTCTGCGAATATGCGTAATTTCCGACAGACGACACAAGCCGGGCAAAGTTCGGCGGGCAGCACGCGCAATCGAACCACTTTTGGCGCTCCGGTCTGACGTGTCTTTTCCCGTAATCTTTTTCACAGGCCTCAGGGTCAGCTTCAAGAGGGTTGACATAGAAGAATTCCGTACCGTTGAGCGAGATCCCGCTGATTATCCCGTTGTAAAGTGCCCTCTCTATTACGTCCGTGTACTTGCTGTCGCCCGTAAGCTCAAAGAGCCTTATCGCGAAGAAGACAAGCCCGATCGAAGCGCAGGTCTCGCCGTAGACCGTGTCGTTCGGAAGGTCATAGTCGAAAGTGAAGGACTCCCCGTGGGCCCCCACCCCGATAGCTCCCGTTATATACATCTGTTTTCCGGTGATGTTGTCCCAGAGCCTGCAGCAAACCTCAAGCAGCTCTTCATCGTTGGTTTCAGCCGCCACGTCGGCCATGCCGCTGTACAGATACACCGCCCTCACGGCGTGGCCTTCCGCCGCTGTCTGAGCCCTGACGGGTTTCCCCGCCTGGTAGTACTGATACCGAAAATACGTGTCATGCCAGTAGAAATCCCGGTTGTACCGCTCCGTTTCTTCCCGGAAATACAGGGGTTCCTGCCCCCGCCGGTCTATAAAGAACACGGCAAGGCGCAGATACTTTTTATCACCGGTGAGCCTGTAGAGCTTCACCAGCGCCAGCTCAATGATCTCATGGCCCGGATATCCGGGGATCTGGTTCTCGCCGGTACCGAATATGCCGCAAACGCAGTCCGCAAAGCGAATGGCGGCATCGAGAAGTTTTCGTTTGCCCGTTGACCGATAATAGGCGACAGCCGCCTCGATCAGGTGTCCGAGGCAATACAGTTCGTGGTGATCCCGGAGAAACGTAAACCGTTTTTCCAGTCCGTTTATAATATAGTACGTGTTCAGGTAGCCGTCAGGCTGCTGCGCGGCGCAAATAATATCGATCGCACCGTCAGCAAGCGCCTCAAGCTTCGCATCGGGGCACATGCAAAGCGAATAAGCAACTGCTTCTATCCATTTATATACGTCGCTGTCCTGAAACACCATTCCCCCGAACGAACCCCGGATCTCGCCCGCCGCTATCCTGAAGTTCCGAATACAGCAGCTCGGTCCGGCCCCTTCGACCCGGTCGTTCAGGATATCCCACTGGTATGGTAAAACCGTACCCCTGACGAGCTCAACGTATCTTTTCCAGAAAGGGTCATCAACAACGACATTTCGAAGAGGAAGGGCATCAATGCTTTTTTTCATCTGGACGAACTCCGTATCAAGCGAGCAGGTTTGCCTGTTCCATTATCAGCCTGAGCTTTTTAACGTCCTGTTTTGCCGGTACCGGCATCGGGAAAGTGCTGAACGCCCGGATAGGTATACCCCTCAGGTTCATTGCAGCCTTTATATATGGGATAAAAGGTTTTCCCACGCTGTAGATGCCCATCAGCTTGTCAATGGTCTGTTGTATTGCCGCGACCCCGGCAAGATCGTCCTGCAAGAAAGCCGTGACCCATGCGCTGCATATCTCGGGGACCAGATTTGACAAGCCTCCGATACAGCCGTCCCCTCCGGCGAGAACGTTCTGGGCAAAGTTGTTGTCATAGCCGGAGTAAATTTTAAAATCGGGAAATTCCGGTTTTATGAGCTTAATCAGCTCCCTTGTGTGGTCCATTCCGGTCACGGTATCTTTATAGCCGACGATGTTCCTGTGCTTTCTGACAAGGTTCAGCGCTATCTCGGGGGACAGATCGTATCCCGTCCGTTCGGGAAAGTTATACAGGTAAATATCGCCCCGGCATCTTTCTGCCAGATAATCATAATATTCCTCGATACCGGACGGCGAGAGGGCAAAATAGTACGGTGACACGATTATCACGGCATCCGCCCCCTGGTCATATGCGTAGTTTGACAGTTCGACAACTTCGTTCACGTCCATGCTCGCGGTTCCGACAATGACCTGCGCCCTTTTGTTGATATGCATGATCGCTTCCCTGATAAGAGCTTTTTTCCGGTCAATGGGGATAGAAAAGAACTCTCCGATACTCCCCAGGATCAGGATGCCGCCGATTTTCCCGAGGATAAGATTATCGTATACGCTTTTTTGCGCCTGGAGATCAAGATCACCGCTTCTTGTAAAAGCGGTAACCGCCGGGCAAATATACGCTGCGTTCATTTTCATACCTTCTTTTCTTAAATGTCCTGGGTTCTCAATCTCCGTAGCCTGCGCCCTGCATCGCGGAGAGCGCTGTTTCGGTATATCGTTTGAAGAGGCCTTTCCTCCCGGGGCGCGGTATGACTCCGTTCCTTCTTTTTCGCTCGTCAAGAACGCGCTCGACCTCTTCGGGGGCAGCCTCTTTTCCGCATATGCCGACGACATTCAGCGTTCGTTTCTCAATGTCGAATTCTATGATGTCGCCGGTCTCCACAAACGCGATAGGGCCGCCGACCGCCGCCTCCGGTGAAACGTGTCCGATAGCCGCGCCGCGGGTGGCGCCTGAAAACCTCCCGTCAGTCACAAGGGAAACTTTGCCGTCCAGCCTTGAGTCGCAGACAATTGCCTCCGTCGTCATGAGCATCTCAGGCATGCCGCTGCCCCTCGGCCCTTCATACCTTATCACAATGATATCCCCCGGATCGATATCACCTTTAACTACAGCGTTAAATGCCCCCTCTTCGGAATCGTAGACCCGGGCGGGGCCTTTTTGCGAGCGCATATCCTCTGCGCACGCGGAGTACTTAACGACCGAACCTTCGGGTGCCAGATTGCCCTTGAGTATCGCGATGGAGCCTGTCTCCCTGGCTTTTTTGACCGGGATGAGAACGTCCTCCCTTTTCAGGCCGTAATTTGCGAGATATCCCTCGTTCCTTGCAAAAAAACCCTCTTTTTCCAATTGTTCAAGGTTTTCGCCGAGCGTTTTGCCCGTAACGGTCATAACGTCAAGATACAGATGCTCCTTTATCATGCACTGTACCATCGGAACTCCCCCGGCGAACCAGAACGATTCGGTAAGATGGGCGCCGCTCGGGTTAATATTACCGATATGAGGTATTTTATGGTTGATCTCATCAAATAATTCAGGTTCCAGCACAATGCCCAGTTCCCGGGCGATCGACGGCAGATGTATTGTCGCGTTCGTGGAACCGCCTATCGCACCGTGTACCGCGATCGCGTTTATAAAGGCCTCTTTTGTCATTATTTTTGCCGGTGTGAGGTTGTTTTTTACGAGCTCCATGATCGCCTTGCCCGCCCTTCGGGACAGGGAAAGGATATCACGCATTGTCGCCGGGGCGAGCGCGCTTCCGGGCAAGGACATGCCCAGAGCCTCCGCCATACATTGCATGGTGCTGGCTGTCCCCATAAACGTACATGCCCCGACGGAAGGGCAGCCTGTAAGTTTATAGTCGCGGACCTCTTCGGGGCTGATGGCGCCGTCACGCTTCTGCCGGAGCGATATGTCCCCCGCCACGAGGGATGTTGTCATGTTTGGCCCGGGCCGCATACTGCCTCCGGGGACAAATATAGCCGGAATGCCGATCCTCGCCGCCGCTTTCAGGTGCGCGGGTACGGACTTGTCGCATGAGGCCAGTAAGATCATCCCGTCCCACGGATTGACGCTCGCATGGACTTCGACCATATCGCAGATAGCCTCACGCGACGCCAGGATTATGTTCATGCCGTTATGGCCCTGCGCGCAGCCGTCGCAAATGTCCGTTGCATGGAACTGCGCCGGATAGCCCCCGGTCTCAAAAACGCCGAATTTCGCCTGTTCGGCCAGGCGGTTAAGATGGACACTCCCGGGGTGGCTGTCACCGAAAACGTCTTCAATAAGGATCTGCGGCTTTGTTATATCCTCCTCATTCCAGCCCGAGCCCAGTTGAAGCGCGTCAAACTGAGCCCACAACACTCTTTCCGGTGCGCTTTTTTGTTCCATATCATATACCTCCGGGCGGCAGTGTCCGCATGTCGCATCCGGGAACTGCCGCCTGACAGCTGCGGCAGGCGTTTTTCATATGCGGCCTGCGGTTATCACACAGATTCTACTATAGAAAAATCGATCATACAAGGCGGAATATCCCTGAGTATCGCGGGGAAAACCTGCAGAGCTTCGCGGACGGCAGGGGGCGCCGCGGCTGCATTTGCCTCGGCGCCCCCTTCATTTGGTTGTATTAAATTGATTTCAAGACTCCGGGCCTGCATATTCACGCATTTTCAGCGGGCTTTCCGACACCTCCCGATAATCGATTCCCGGGATCAATATCTGCTTCTGGGCTGATATGTCGTGTGCAGTATTTCGTGAGCCTTATGGGATCCCGGCTTTTCCAGGAACTCTTCGTAAAGTTTTTTTATCGTCTCGTTTTCGTGGCTCTTGCGAAGAGTCATCCCCCTGTCCTCGTCGTACAGAGCCTTGGCGCGAAGAGAGCGGAGATCTGTGAAACCGCGTACCGGACCCGGCTGGATCGGCTGGCCGCCGCCGTTCACGCAGCCTCCGGGACAACCCATGATCTCGACAAAGTGGTATTCGGCTTCGCCGTTTTTGATCCTGTCGAGCAGCTTCCGGGCATTCGCCAGACCGGAGGTAACGGCGACCCTGATCTTTTTCCCTGCGATGTCATATTCCGCTTCCTTGATGTTCTTTGTTCCGCGCACCTCATGAAATTCGGGTCTCTCCAGCGGTTTGCCCGTAAGGATCTCGGCTACCGTCCTCAAGGCGGCTTCCATGACTCCGCCCGTCGCTCCGAATATATGTGCGGCACCCGACGCCTCGCCGAAGGCGGGATCAAAGTCCTCTTTCGGAAGATTTACGAAATCTATGCCGGCCCTTGTGATCATCCGGCTAATCTCACGTGTTGTGAGAGCCACGTCCACATCGGGTATTCCGCTGCCGGCTGCGGACTGGCCGCTGCGTGTTATCTCATACTTTTTCGCCGTACACGGCATCACGGTCACAACAAAGATATCTTTGGGGTCGATACCCTTTTTCTTTGCGTAATAGGTTTTCATAATCGCGCCGAACATCTGCTGCGGTGACTTGCAAGAGGAGATGTTGGGCAGGAATTCGGGATAGAAATACTCCGCGAAGCCGATCCAGCCCGGACTGCAGGAAGTGATGAGCGGGAAGGGGCCGCCTTTCTCCAGGCGCTCGAGAAGTTCGGTGCCCTCCTCCATGATCGTCAGGTCCGCGGCCGTATCAACGTCAAACACGCCGTCAAAACCGAGCCTGCGAAGGGCTGCGACCATCTTTCCTTCCACGTTTGTTCCTATTGGCATACCGAAACACTCGCCGAGCGTCGCCCGCGCCGACGGAGCTGTTCCTATTACGACATGCTTGTCGGGATCCTCCAGCGCCTCCCAGACTTCCTGAGTATATTCTTTGTCGGTGAGCGCTCCCGTCGGGCATACCGCGATGCACTGTCCGCATTTCACACATGGCACGTCGGAGAGTTTTTTGTCAAAAGCCGTCGACACCTTTGTCCGGAAGCCGCGTTCGACGGGCGCAAGGACGCTCACACCCTGGACAGCCCCGCACATGGCTATACAGCGGCGGCAGAGGATGCACTTTGAGTTATCCCGTATGAGGTGTACCGTCGAGCTCTCCGGCATCGGCTCCTTTTCGTGTTTGCCAAAGCGCAGAAAATCTACCCCGAGGTCGTTTGACAGATTCTGCAGTTCACAGTTCTTGCTGCGCACACAGTTTACGCAGTCCTTGCGGTGGTCAGAGAGGATCAGTTCCAGCGTCATCCTTCTGGATTTCTGGACCTTGAGCGTGTTTGTTTTTACTTCCATACCCTCCGAGACCGGATATACGCACGCGGGGACAAGGGACTTCGCGTTCTTGACCTCAACGACGCATATGCGGCAGGCGCCGATCTCGTTGATACCTTTCAAATGACAGAGAGTCGGGATTTCGATATTGACCCGGCGCGCGGCCTCCAGGATCGTTGAGCCGGCGCGAGCTTGGACGGCCAGGCCGTTTATCTTCAGGTTGACCATTTTTTCATCCATCACCGTTTACCCCCTTAACCTTTTGATATTGCCCCGAATTTACATTTTTCCGCGCAAACTCCGCAGTTGATGCATTTGTCGGTGTGGATGACGTGTTTTTCTTTGAGCTTTCCCGTGATCGCGCCGGTGGGGCAGTTTTTAGCGCACATACCGCATCCGACGCACTTGTCCGGGTCGATAACGTGTTTCAACAGGGCTTTGCATACGCCGGCCGGGCATTTCCTGTCTCTGATATGCGCGATATATTCATCTTTAAAATAACGCATCGTTGAAAGCACCGGGTTAGGCGCCGTTTGTCCGAGGCCGCAAAGAGAGTTCTCTTTAATATGCACCGCAAGCTCCTCAAGAAGCTCAAGATCCTCCATTTCGCCTTTGCCCTCGGTGATCTTCTCGAGGATTTCATACAGTCTCTTTGTCCCAATGCGGCAGGGGGCGCATTTGCCGCAGGACTCGTCAACCGTAAACTCAAGGAAGAACTTGGCTATATCAACCATGCAGTTGTCCTCATCCATAATAATGAGTCCGCCGGAACCCATCATGGATCCGATAGCCACCAGGCTCTCATATTCGATGGGCGTGTCGAGGTGAGACGCGGGTATGCATCCGCCGGAGGGCCCCCCCGTCTGAGCCGCTTTAAACCTTTTTCCGTTCGGCACACCGCCGCCGATATCCTCGACAATGGTGCGCAGCGTCGTCCCCATCGGTATCTCTACAAGACCCGTGTTCTTTATTTTGCCGCCGAGCGCGAAGACCTTCGTTCCTTTGGATTTCTCAGTTCCTACGGACGCGAATTCTTCGGGCCCTTCAAGGATTATCATCGGAATGTTCGCGAACGTCTCAACGTTGTTCAAAACAGTCGGCCTTTGGAACAATCCCTTGACGGCGGGGAAAGGCGGTCTCGGATGCGGTTCGCCCCTCTTGCCTTCGATAGAAGTCATAAGAGCGGTCTCTTCCCCGCATACAAAAGCGCCCGCGCCAAGCCTTATGTTGAGCTTGAAGTCAAAGCCGGAATCAAGGATGTTCTTTCCGATAAAACCGTGTTCCTCCGCCTGCTTTATTGCAATTTTGAGCCGCGATACGGCTACCGGATACTCGGCTCTGACATAGATATAGCCTTCTTCCGCTCCGATCGCATAACCCGCGATGATCATGGCTTCTATAACCGAATGAGGGTCTCCCTCAAGTACGGCCCTGTCCATGAACGCGCCCGGATCACCCTCGTCTGCGTTGCAGCAGATGTATTTCTGTCCCGGAGGCTCAGCGGCAGCAAAACTCCACTTTGCTCCCGTCGGAAAACCGGCGCCGCCCCGGCCTCTGAGCCCGGACGCTTTGACCGTGTCGATAATGTCGGCGGGTCTCATCTCCGTCAGCGCTTTTTTCAGCGCCAGATACCCGCCCGTAGCAATGTAGTCTTCAATGCTCTCAGGGTCGATTATTCCGCAATTACGCAGCGCTATCCTTCTTTGCTTGTCATAGAACTCAGTATCGGCTATGGATGTTATCGCGCTGTCAGCGGTTTCACCGCCCGTATCCAGCCGGACTGTGAATTCTTTTACTATATCTCCCCCGACGACGTGCTGTTCTATAATGCGCGCTGCCATATCGGGCGTAACGCTGACATACGTTACTTTCTTTTTCCCGGGCTCAATTACCTCGACGATCGGTTCAAGCCTGCAAACGCCGATGCATCCCGTCTGCATAACTTTAACATTGTCAAGGCAACGCTTTTTTACTTCATCGAGAAGAGCATCATACACATGGCGTGCGCCTGCGGCAATTCCGCAGGTCGCAAGACCGACCGTAATGCGCGTGTCCGATGTTCCGCGGCAGGCGCATTTACACGTCTTGACAACCTCGAGTTCCTGTTGTGATTCCATATTTCCTCCCGTGTCAGCTTTGTGATTTTACCGCCGTGCCGCTTATTCGCCGGGTTCTTCTTTATTCCTGTATTTCTTAAGTACCTCTTCCACGGCGTCGACTGTCATTTTCGGATAGACGTCCTTGTTGATCAGCACTACAGGTGCAAGTCCGCACGCACCCACGCAACGCGTTGCGTCAAGCGAGAAAAGACCGTCTTCCGTTACGCCGCCGACTTCAATATTCAAGAGTTCCTTAATGCGGGCAAGTATGTCGCCCGCACCTTTGACGTAACACGCTGTTCCAAGGCAGACAGAGATGCTGTTCCTGCCCTTCGGGACCAGCGTAAACTGCGAGTAAAACGTTACAACGCCGTATATGTCCGCGAGCGGTATGCCGGTCTCTTTTGAAATAATGACCTGAACCTCTTCCGGCAGATAGCCGAAGATTTCCTGTGCCTCCTGAAGATAACTCAATAACAGCGAGGGGTCGCGGCCTGTCTTTTCGATGTAATCCTTAAGGCGCGCCTCCTGCTCGCTTATCCCCAGGCATAACCCGTTTGTTTTTGCCACTTAGTATGCCTCCCGGCCAAATTCTTTATTTCTTTATTGTGTTCTGTTCCGCCCTTGTGCGGGCGGCGAATGACTCTGGTGCCGTTGAATCGGTATCACTGCGAATCAAGAGGCAGTTTTTTGCCCTCTCGCCTAACAAATACAAAGGGAACCGTGGTTAACCACGCCACTACTACCTAAGCCCTTCGCAATCGCAGACCGGAACACACCTGTATTCAACCGCGGCTATGTGAGTCGTCCGGGCTTCACATCATGTCGGTCAATTTCTCAGTCACTCCTTAGTTCTTCAACCCGAAAAATTTATCATTTAAGCCTGCCGGTCATTCACAAGCGCGGGAGCGCACCCTCTCGTCACATAAAGCGCCTCTTAACGCTTGCTTTCGTAAGCCTTCCGGGCGGGCTTTAAGTTCTTATCTCGCTAAAATACGAACAGCGGCTGTGTTCAGGGACCTGTTCTCCTCAAACCTGCGCAATATGCCACGGTCAACCTGAAAAGACAGCGGTGCATAAGGGAATTAAACAAGATCCCCGCAACCGCCCGAATACGCCACTAAGCGCCGCAGTATGTTAATCTTTTCACATTCTTGCCGCGCTACAATATTATACCAGCAATGGTCCACGTTATCAAGCCATAAATATTAGTTATCAGGTAATAAAATTTTTTGAATCGATATCGGAAATCGCTGCGAAGATAAGCTCCGGACAAGAAATACCGGGGTGCGTAAAATGCGGCGCGGGACGAACACATAACGGCCGCGCTCTTTTTTGAAGAAGATCAGGTCAACCGGCGGCGCCGGCCGGAACAGCGGTTTTATCCGGGGCGCATCCGCTCTTTACAACGGGTCGAATATCCTCTATACTGACCGGGTGCCGCATTAATGGGGCATTCAGTATTGTTGTCGCAAGAACTAAGGGGGGGGTGGACTTATGAAGCACTCGAGGATCGACAGAATCAACGAATTGTCGCGGAAAGCCAGAACACACGGACTGTCCGACGCGGAAAAAGAGGAACAGCGTATTTTGCGCGCGGAATATCTCGCGGATTTTCGATCAAACCTGCAGTCTTTGCTGGACAACACCTATATTCGCGAACCCGACGGCACGGTTCACAAGCTTGAAAAGAAACGATGCCCCGATCAGCCTTGACCGGCCAATCCCGTTGCGGCTGACTGTATCGGGCGTTTTCTCTTGTTGATTCGCTCAATACTATGGTATAATGTACAAAAGAGGCTATTATACTTTTTAATGCGTCCGAAACCTTATTCATCATGTGACGGAGCATGCTCATTGCTTTGCGCTCACAGAGCGCTACATTCGCTGCATACGGGCAAAAGGATGGTGCGACTTGATACACATAAAAAATGACGCCGGAGAGATTCGTATCAGCAGCAAAGTTATCTCTGCTGTCGCCGGCGGCGCCGTAGTCGAATGCTACGGCGTTAAAGGTATGGCTATGCGGTCGGATATCGACGGGCTTGTTCATCTTCTGAGGAGAGAATCTGTCTCCAAAGGGGTGAAGGTCGTCTTTAACGAGGACAAAACCGTTTCGCTCGACCTGCACATTATGGTTGAGAACGGCGTGAACATGCTCGCTATAGCGCCGTCTATTATCAACGGGGTCAGATATGTCGTCAACAAAACGACCGGCGCCGAGGTTCGCGACGTCAACATCTTTATTGATTCGCTGGTTATCGGCTGAGGGCCGCCTTTCATCCATGACTTCGGGGGTAAACTATGATTCACAGGATAGACGGTTCTATGCTCAAAGAGATAGTCTTGAGCGCAGCCGCCGCAATTGAAAGAGACAAGCAGCATATCAACGACCTGAACGTGTTTCCTGTGCCGGACGGCGACACGGGAACGAACATGAGCCTGACTCTCGGAGCAGCCGCGAACACCATTGCGAACCTGCCTTATCTATCCGTCGGCAAAATGGCCGACGCCATGGCGGGCGCGCTTCTCCGCGGCGCGCGCGGCAATTCCGGAGTTATAACTTCACTGCTCGGCCGCGGCTTTGCCAGGGCTATCAGGGACTTTGATGATATGGACGGGGCCGATCTGGCTTCCGCCATGAAAATGAGCACCGAGACGGCCTACAGCGCTGTTATGAAACCTTCCGAGGGGACGATCCTGACTGTCTCCCGGGTAGCTGCGGCAAAAGCGGAAGAAGCGGCCGCAAAGGACCCGTCTTTCGAGTATGTCCTCGAACAGGCTCTTCAGGCGGCGCAGCGGGCTCTGCCGGAGACGATGAACCAGAACTCCGTCTTAAAAAAAGCCGGCGTAGTTGACGCCGGAGCTGTAGGATATGTCATTATGCTGCAGGCGGCACTCGGTGCGCTTCGCGGTGAGAGCCGCCACGAGATATCACAACCTCGCGACAAGGCTGATTTCTCCGCAATAAATGAAGAGGAGATCACATTTACCTATTGCACGGAGTTTATCGTTGAAAAAAACGGCCTCCAGGATACGACTGATCTTAAAACCTTCCTATCCGAACGCGGGGACAGCATCGTCCTTGTCGACGACGAGGATATCATAAAGGTCCATATACACACCGACGATCCGGGAGATGTGCTGCATGAGGCCCTGCGTTACGGCGCGTTCTCCATGGTCAAGGTTGAGAACATGCGGCTGCAGCACACCGAGAAGATCGAGAGTTCCATGGCGCAGGAGGAGCCGGCGCCGCCAGAGAAAGAACTCGGGTTCGTTGCCGTCTGTTCCGGCGAGGGTATGTGTGCCGCATTTCGGGAGATCGGCGTCGACTGCATAGTAGAGGGGGGGCAAACGATGAACCCCTCAACTCAGGACATTCTCAGGGCGATCGAATCGACCGGCGCTCGCTCGGTCTGCATCCTGCCCAACAACAAAAACATAATCCTCACAGCTCAGCAGTGCATACCCCTTTCCAGCAAAGACGTGCGTGTCATCCCGTCTCGCACTGTTCCGGAAGGTATTTCCGCCATGATCGCCGTGAACCCCGACGGTTCGGTCGACGAGGCCGAGGAGGCAATGAACAACGCTGTCAGATCTGTTCGCACGATGGAGATAACATATGCCGTGCGTGACGCGGTTTATGACGGCTGTGTGATAAAGCAGGGAGATTTCCTCGCGCTGGACAGGCTCAAACCATTCGGAACCGATTCCGACATCTACTCACTTCTGAGAAAACTGGCCCATGCGGCCGCCGATGGCAGTTGTGAGTATATCGGCATTTACTACGGCGAGAATGTGACTCAGGAACAGGCGGAAAAAGCCAGGGAGATATTTGAGGAGATATGCCCCGAAGCCGAGATAAACGTACTCGACGGAGGCCAGCCGGTCTACTATTACATGATTTCCGTTGAATGACCCTTTATATAAAGCATTCCAAAAAGCGCAGGGATGACGCCCCGCGCTTTTTCGGACTTTCGTGACCGATTTTTGGAATTTATTCGAAGACTACCAATCCATTCGGCGGCATGCGCGTCGAAAGGATTGCCTTTCAAGCCGCCTCAGCGGCGAGGCCTCTCTCCGGCCCGTTGAAATGCTCAGAAGCGCGGGTATGACGCCCCGCGCTTCTGAGCGTTTAACTCCTCCCGCAGCCGACTTGTCCGAGAGAAATTTACATATAGGCCGGCCCGGTATCGCGCCCGCAGTTAGTAGATATGCCGATTTTTTGCAAAAGCATCATTTTGCTTTCATTTTTGGTTTTACACCGCGCGAGGTACATGATAAACTTTATAGTATAATTATAGTTGTGGTACTATGCCTTGCAGTCACCGCACACTGTCCATGTGCCATTTATAACACACAGAAAGGACAAAAAATATGGCCAGGAAATTTAAGACGATGGACGGGAATACAGCTGCCGCACACGTGTCATACGCTTTCACGGAAGTGGCGGCGATCTACCCGATTACACCTTCCAGCCCGATGGCGGATTCCGTGGACCAATGGGCAGCGGCCGGAATGAAGAATATATTCGGAAGCACCGTTAAAGTTCAGGAGATGCAATCGGAGGCAGGAGCGGCCGGTGTTGTACACGGTTCGTTGAACGCGGGAGCCCTCACGACGACCTATACCGCATCACAGGGTCTGCTGCTGATGATCCCCAATATGTACAAAATCTCGGCGGAATTGCTGCCCGGAGTATTCCACGTGTCCGCCCGCGCAATATCCACACACGCCCTGTCGATATTCGGCGACCACAGCGACATCTATGCGTGCAGGCAGACGGGTTTTGCAATGCTGGCGGAAAACAACGTTCAGGAGATCATGGATCTTGCCCCCGTGGCGCACCTTGCCGCAATAAAAGGCCGTGTACCCTTTTTGAGCTTTTTCGACGGTTTTCGCACTTCCCACGAACTTCAGAAAATCGCGGTATGGGATTTCGACGAACTCGCCGGGATGCTGGACAAAGACGCCGTCGCCGCCTTTCGCAAACGCTCGCTGAACCCCGAACGCCCCACCATGCGCGGCTCGCACCAAAACGGAGATATATTTTTCCAGAACCGCGAAGCTGCGAACTTATATTACGCGGCCCTGCCCTCGATCGTTGAACAGTACATGTCGCTAATCAACGATCGCATCGGCACGGATTACAAGCTGTTCAACTATTACGGCGCACCAGACGCCGATCGCGTTATCGTCGCTATGGGTTCGATCTGCGATGTTGCCGAAGAGGTGATCGACTACCTCTGCGAGCGCGGCGAGAAGGTAGGCATGATAAAAGTCAGGTTGTACAGGCCTTTCGTGACCGAGCGATTCATAGAGGCCATTCCCGCATCCTGCAAACGTATCGCGGTGCTCGACCGGACAAAGGAGCCCGGCGCTCAGGGCGAGCCGCTCTATACGGACGTTGTCACCGCTCTGTCAGCCTCAGGCAGGTCAGACATCAGTGTGATCGGCGGACGGTATGGACTTGGCAGCAAGGATACGCCGCCGTCGGGTATATTCGCCGTGTTCTCCGAGCTTGCAAGGGAGAATATGAAGAGGCAGTTTACCATAGGCATCATAGACGACGTGACAATGCTTTCCCTCCCCGAGGAACCTTCCCCCGACACGAGCCCGAAGGGAACGATAAAGTGCAAGTTCTGGGGACTGGGAGGCGACGGTACCGTCGGCGCAAACAAGAACTCGATAAAGATAATCGGCGACCACACCGACAAATATGTTCAGGCCTATTTTCAATACGACTCAAAAAAGACCGGCGGCCTGACTATTTCACATCTTCGCTTCGGAGACAAACCTATCAAGAGCCCCTACTATATAACCCAGGCCGACTTTGTTGCCTGCCACAACCCGAGTTACATAACAAAACACTACAGAATAGTACAGGATGTGAAACCCGGCGGCGTCTTCCTCATCAATTGCCGGTGGACGCCCGAGGAGCTTGAGGCCGCTCTGGACGGCGCATCAAAACGCTATATAGCAAAAAACAACATCCGTGTCTACACGCTGAACGCTATCGATCTTGCCATAGAGATCGGTATGGGCAAGAGGACGAATACTATTCTTCAGTCGGCTTTCTTTGCTCTTGCCGATGTCATGCCTTTCGATGAGGCGGTCCGCTATATGAAGGAGGCCGCAACGGCCACCTACTCGCGAAAAGGCGAGGACATCGTCAGAATGAACCACAGGGCGATCGACATCGGATTCGAGTCTCTCGTAAAGATCGAGGTCCCGGCTTCCTGGGCGGACGCCCCCGACTCCGTCGAACCCGAAGTACAGGGCGGAAGACCCTCTCTTGTAAAAATGGTCCGGACGTTCCTTGACCCCGTGAGCAGGATGGAAGGGGACGCCCTGCCCGTGTCCGCCTTTATCGATCACGCTGACGGCACGTACGAACTCGGGGCATCCGCTTATGAAAAGCGCGGCATCGCGGTCACCGTCCCCTCCTGGGACAGTTCGAAATGCATCCAGTGCAATCAGTGTGCGTACGCCTGCCCGCATGCCACTATCAGACCCTTTGCCCTGACGCAGTCCGAGGCCGACGGGGCCCCGGCAGCCGCGAAGCGTGCAGAATGGAAAGCCGGCAAAGGAAAGGGTTCTTACACTTACGCAATAGCGGTATCCCCCCTCGACTGCATGGGCTGCGCCGTATGCGCCGGCCTGTGCCCCGTCGGTGCGCTCACCATGGTTCCCCAGGAGGATGAAGCGCCCCAGATCGAAGTGTGGAACTACATGACCAACAATGTCGCCCCGAAAGAGGATCTTTTCGACCTCACGGTCAAGGGCAGTCAATTCCATACGCCGCTTCTTGAGTTCTCCGGCTCATGTGCGGGCTGCGCGGAGACCAGCTACGCCCGTCTGATAACGCAGATATGCGGAGACAGGATGTTTATCACGAACGCCACGGGGTGTTCAAGCATCTGGGGCGGGCCGGCTGCGGCAAGCCCGTATACAGTCAACTCCGAAGGCAGGGGCCCCGCATGGGCCAACAGCCTTTTTGAAGACAATGCGGAACACGGATTCGGCTTGTTCCTGGCGCAGGATATTATCCGTAAACGCCTTATAGAAAAAGTTAAGTCGATGCTCGCCTCGGGCTGTGCCGACGAGACCAGGGCGGCAGCACAGTCGTGGCTTGACAGCCTCCGGGACGGTGCGAAGAACGGTGTGGCTGCAAAAGCGCTTATAGCCGCGCTTGAAAAAGAGACTACTCCTCTTTCCCGGGAAATACTTGCGGAAAAAGAATACCTGAGCAAGAAGTCTGTCTGGATCTTCGGCGGCGACGGCTGGGCTTACGATATCGGTTACGGCGGACTGGACCACGTGCTCGCCCAGGGTGAGGACGTCAACGTGATGGTGTTCGATACCGAAGTATACTCGAACACCGGCGGCCAGGCATCCAAAGCCTCCCAGATCGGGCAGATCGCCCAGTTCGCGGCGTCGGGCAAGAACATGCCGAAGAAGAACCTGGCGCAGCTGGCTATGACATACGGCTACATCTACGTAGCGCAGGTAGCGCTCGGAGCAAACCCCGCCCAGACCATTAAGGCTATTTCCGAGGCCGAAGCTTATCCCGGTCCCTCTTTGATAATAGGATACTCTCCGTGTGAGATGCACAGCATCAAGGGCGGCATGACCAACTGCCACAACGAGATGAAACGCGCCGTCGAGTGCGGCTACTGGCACTTGTTCAGATTCAATCCGTCACTTGCCGCTGAGGGGAAGAATCCTTTCATTCTCGACAGCAAGGAACCAAGCGGCTCATACCGCGAGTTCATCATGAACGAAGCGCGTTACTCCTCCCTCGTAAGTTCTTACCCGGAAAGAGCACAGAGCCTTTTCGAAAAGGCCGAGGAACATGCGAAGGCCCGTTACAACGAGCTGCTGAAGCTCCGGGAATACTTCGAGCCCTGATCACGCATCGGCGCCTCTGCATTATCGTCCGGCGGACCGTAAAACATCCTTCATGCGCCGCATGGAGGATGTTTTTCCCTGTCCGGAGTACCTCAGCATTTAATAAGCATTTAAAATCACGCTCTGCCGGGTCATACGAGCATTGTTATTATCCATATCAGCGCTACGGCAGCAGCGCCCAGCATCGCAAACACCGGGGAGGGGATCCTTCTGAAAAATCCTTCTTTTTTGTGCTCCTGTGTGCACGAGCTGGCTATGCGGCAGGCTTCATGGACAATGTCGATAGAGCCTTTGCCCCCCGGCGGGGTCACATCATCTTTCAAAATAAAAATGGCCTGTTCGAAAAATTTCGCATCCGGAGATTTGATAACAACCACCCTGCGCGAAATGCCCTTTACCAAGGCTTTCACCCCTCACGCTATGACTTGTTACCATTTTCCCCCAGAGCAGGGCATATTATACGCCGCTATGATGTGTTATCCAGCTTAAACACATACGCCGTGATGTCGTCCGCGGCGCCGCTTCGCCTTGCCCCCTCGGCAAGCAGCGACGCGGCGAGTTCCCTCGGGCTGCTTCCGTGATACTCCCGCAGCATATCAACAAGCCATGCGTCGTCATCCCTGTCCGACAGTCCGTCGCTCGTCATTACGACGTAATCCCCGGCGTCAAGCACGAGCCGCGTCCGTTCCGGTATTTTTCTGAGGCATCCTGACCCTATCGGGAAAGAGTTTCTCCCGATCTTAGTCACAGACCTTCCCCTCTTGACATATGTGGGCGCGGCGCCGAATTTGAATAGGTCCGCCTCTCCCGTAAACAGATTCAGTCTCAGCAGATCAAGCGTGGCAAATGCGCCCTCCTCCCTGTTTTTCAGAAGCAGGGCGGAATCTACAGTTCTGAGTGCGATCTCGGCGGATACCCCCGCCTTAAGGAAGCGCTCAAGAACGCAGAGAGTCATCCTGCTCTCCTCGGCCGCGCCTTCACCGCTCCCCATACCGTCTGACAGGAGCACATACAGCAGGCCCTCCGGCGTTTTGAAGTATGTCGCGCTGTCACCGCTCACTTTTTCCCCGGCGCGCTTTCCTGCCGCCGCTCCGGCGATTGCTTTCAGGGGTTCGGCTTCAAGGAAACAGAAACGCCGTCCGAAGCTCCCCTTGATCTCTTCCGGAAGACACAGGCGGATGCCTAGCTGTTTTTCGATCTCGCTTTTAAACCCGTCCGCATCTGAGGCAGACGGCAGGTCTTCTCCTTCTATTTCGGCATGCAGCCTTCCGTGTTCCCCCCTGAACACGGAACCTCTCGCATTGAGCCCCTTTGATGAAATGAGCTTTTTCAGTTTCTTCTCCGCCTGAGTATCAAACGTCAGCTCGGTTGAAAACTCTTCCGCGCAGTCGGTCAGAATATGTGACAGTTCGGAGTATTGTCTGCACAACAGTTTGTCGTTTTCGCGCTGTCTGGCATTTATGCTCCTGCGCTCCAGCATCAGGCGAAGTTCCTCATTTACAGCCGAAAGGTATTCCGGAAAAGCAGTACAGTCTTTTTTGAACCAGGTGGGAAAATCCTGCTCCGCCGCCGAGCCGCGGCTGAGTATTCTCTGCATCGCATCATTCATAGCGGCGTGTGTGGCCATCGAATTCGTCCCCCAGCATATGGACGCTTTCCTGCATTTTTTGCACGCGCGTTCAGCCGCAGACGTAAAAATCGAGGCCGGATCCGCGCTGTTGTTCTTCTTAGGTGACGCGAATGCCCTGCTCATAGCCTCATACAGCTCGCGAAAAGCTCTTGCCGTTTTTTCAAGCCGGTACCGGGAGTAATCGCGAAGCATTTGCGCTCCCGAGTTCTCCTCCTTTTCGGGGAAGAGCCTGCTCACCGACGGCAGTTTGCCCTCCGGCACGATAAAAAACAGTACCGAAGCTACGAACGTCTCATAGAAAATCGTTATTCGCATTGTGCTGCCGAATGCCCAGAGCGCCGCTACGGCGCTCGCGAGAACATAGGTGACAGTGAATGTGAGACGGCTCCTCCACCTGAACACACCGGAAAGCATTCCGGAAAAGGCATATGCCATGCTGAAAAACGGCGTATCGTTCAGCGCGGTATCCATGGCAAGTCCCGCGCAGATGCCGCAGGTACTGCCCCAGCCCGTGCCGCCGGAGCGCGCAGCAACCATCACTGCTAACGTCGCGAGCAGCCTTCCCAGACTGATGTTCGCCATGAGCGTCACGCCCGACAGGGACATAAGCGCGGTCATAAGCAAGATGAGGATACTTACCTCCCGCCGATTCCGTTCCTCTTCTTCCGTGTGCCCTGCCGGCGGTTTCAGAGCCTCCGAATAAAAATAGGCGCTGCCCGCCGAGAGGATGATCCCTGTGCAAAAGTACACGGCTTCGCCGGGCGGCCAGTGACGGGATATTATGTATGGTAGCAGAGCGCACAAATATGCCGTGCCCGACACCGCCGGCATAGCCCACGAGGTTCTGGCAAGCGCCGTGCCGCGCAGAAACAGCTTGAGCGCAAACAGGATGAAAACGCAGGCTGTCAGGAGCGTCCCCGTGACGCTTTCAAGACTCCAGTATCCCCCCGCAGCACCGCAGATCGCGATCAATCCCTGCAGGTTAAGCCCCGCTGACGCGGCATACCCTACGCCGAACGGTGCGGCTCCGCCGAATATTTCTGCCCTCGCAAGCATGAAACCGAGTGCCGCCCGGGCCGCTGCCGCGGCTGCGCTGTATACTGCCGGCTTTTTCAGAAGCGAAGCCGCAGAACGGCTTACCGCCCTTCGGACATATCCCAACGCCTGTCCGATTTTGATATCCGTCATGTGATCAACACCTCTTTCGTAGTCCATATCAAGGATAATACGCGTCACATTATGGAAATCGTCGGAATAGGCGGGCGGTAAAAATTTTCATTATGTTTCTTTTGTATCACGGAAATATCCGCCGATGCGAAACGACAATTTTCTTTTTTATGCTCTTATTCGTTTGCTCCAACGCTCCCGGCTTTTATTGAATTTGTTCATTTTTCACTGTTTGAGCCGTTCTCATAGGCACTTTTGGACAATTTTTATGTTTTCATCCCGTTTTCCTTGAAATTGTTATAATGTGCTCTTATAATTAGTCGTTGGAGACATAGTATCATTCTTTTGTTGTTGCGCTGCTGACTATGCCGAGGGTATGCGCAACACATAATTCATAGGAGGAATACAATGCGCGAAATATTTGTCGTGAATTGCTGCCGCACGGCGGTAGGCAAGTTCGGTGGATCACTCAAAGACATCCCCGCTCCCAAACTCGGTTCAATCGTTATCAAGGAGGCTGTCAAGCGCGCCGGAGTCCTTCCCGAAAACGTTGACGAGGTGATGATGGGCTGCATACTGACAGCGGGTCTTGGCCAGAATGTCGCACGCCAGGCTTCCGTGGGAGCCGGCCTGCCTTACAGCGTTCCGGCCTATACAGTCGGTATGGTCTGCGGATCGGGTATGAAAGCAATTATCGAAGCGGCTCGCGCTATTGCCTGCGGCGACGCGGAAATAGTTGTGGCGGGCGGCACAGAGAACATGTCCAGCGCACCGTATGCCATCCCTTCGGCCAGATGGGGCGCCAGAATGTTTGACAGCACTTTAATGGACACCATGGTAAAAGACGGCCTTTGGGACGCTTTTAACGATTACCACATGGGCACTACGGCCGAAAACATCTGCGACATATGGGGAATTACGCGCAGGGAGCTGGATGAGTTCGCCTACAGTTCCCAGATGAAGACGAAAGCCGCCCAGGAGTCCGGCCGTTTTGATGACGAGATCGTGCCTGTGCCGATCAAGGTAAAGAAGCAGGTCGTCGAGTTTAAGAAGGACGAATTCCCCAGAGGGGATACGACTCTGGAATCCCTGCTGAGCCTGAAGGGGGCCTTCCCCGTTAGCCCCGAATCCCCCAATCCTCAGGTGGTTTTCACATATGAAACAAAATGCGTTAAAGGCAATGCCGAAGATGCGGGCAAGCCCCGCGTGACGGCAGGCAACGCCTCCGGAATCAACGACGGCGCTGCCGCTCTCGTTCTCGCTTCCGCAGAAGCCGTCGAAAAATACGGCCTGAAACCGATGGCCAAACTGAGAGGCTGGGGCCAAGGCGGCGTGGATCCGAAGATCATGGGGACCGGGCCGGTCGCCGCTACGCTTCAACTGACAAAAAAGACCGGATTAAACGTCGCGGATTTCGACCTTATCGAGGCAAACGAAGCTTTTGCCGCCCAATCGATCGCAGTTGCGCGAGAGTTGGGATTTGATATGAACAAGGTCAACGTAAACGGCGGCGCACTGTCCATCGGGCATCCCGTCGGCTGCTCCGGCGCGCGTATAACCGTCACGCTGCTGCATGAGATGCTCAAGAGGGACGACGCCAAACTGGGCCTTGCAACTCTTTGCATCGGCGGCGGAATGGGTGTCGCCACCGCATGGGAGAAATGCTGACGCAATTACCCGGTTAACTGCTTTCCCGGGAAATACGTGATGTGAAGCACCGGGGCTGCCTTATGATCTGATCATGGCAGCCCCGGTTTTTTTTGGTTCCATAATAAATGTTGGGGTAAGTTATCCGGCGGCATGTGCGTCGAATGCCTTACCTTTCGGACCGACGCAGCAGCGAGGTCTTTCCCCCGCCCGTGTTAAAGAACAAGTGTTCTTTTCGCTCAATAAAAAGACTGCCCCAGCAGATGCTGAAGCAGTCATTCAGTGTCGGCACAGACCTATTTTCCCGGGCCGTCGCCAGCCAAGTATCGTTGGCACTGGTGAGCTTAACTTCCGTGTTCGGAATGGGAACGGGTGGACCCTCACCGTAATAAGCACCGACTGCGAGAGTAAGTTTATCACGCGTCTTTAAGATTTGCAATACCCTGTACCCTCAAAACCGAACAAAGCATTCTTGATTTCAGGCGCTTCTTCTTTAGAACCTGCCTGACTTTTCAGGTCAAGCCCTCGGCTTATTAGTATCGGTCAGCTGAACACGTTGCCGTGCTTACACCTCCGACCTATCAACCATGTCGTCTACATGGAGCCTTACCCTCTCTCGAGGTGGCAGATCTAATCTTAGGGGGAGTTTCACGCTTAGATGCTTTCAGCGTTTATCTCTTCCATACATAGCTACCCAGCTGTGCCGTTGGCACGACAACTGGTGCACCAGAGGTATGTCCATCCCGGTCCTCTCGTACTAAGGACAGCTCCCTTCAAATCTCCCGCGCCCGCAACAGATAGGGACCGAACTGTCTCACGACGTTCTGAACCCAGCTCGCGTGCCGCTTTAATTGGCGAACAGCCAAACCCTTGGGACCGAATTCAGCCCCAGGATGCGACGAGCCGACATCGAGGTGCCAAACCTCCCCGTCGCTGTGGACGCTTGGGGGAGATCAGCCTGTTATCCCCAGGGTAGCTTTTATCCGTTGAGCGACGGCATTTCCACGCACATACCGCCGGATCA
>Ga0209723_1002999_pt1 | contig 21284 bp, 17 predicted proteins | sample BiotimSIPDNA_2_FD_185750 | JGI IMG/M metagenome (GOLD analysis project Ga0209723, IMG submission 185750) | Anaerobic biogas reactor microbial communites from Washington, USA - Biogas_R2 time_0 SIP DNA (SPAdes) (version 2) | ecosystem: Engineered > Bioreactor > Anaerobic > Unclassified | place...
CAAATAAGGTGACATGGTTTGGCTACACGGTACATTTAGTTGTAGATGCAAAATATGAACTTCCCGTAGCATTCAAAGTAACACCAGCATCAAACAGTGAACAAACGGAAGCAAAAGAAATATTAAAAGCAATGCATGAAGAACAGCTTGAAAAATGCAAATGTTTTATGGCTGACAAAGGGTATGACGACACAAAAATAATTGAATATTTAAAAGGAAAAGAGATTGCGGCAATAATAGATATCCGCAATATGTGGAAAGATGGGGAAGGAACAAAACAATATAAAGATACAGATGTAGTATATACATATGATGGTAAAGTATATTATATAGATGAAAATGGAAACCAAATCAAATTAAGGTATTTAGGCTATGATAAAAGCAGTGACAGTTTAAGATATGGATTTAAACCACAATATAAAGATAATAGAGTATTTAGAATAAAATGCGATACCGATAAAAGAATATTTGTAACCGTAGCAAGGGATTCAAAAAAATGGGCAAGAGAATATAAAAAGAGAACAAGCGTTGAGCGAGTTAACGGCAGAATTGACAGGGATTATGAATTTGAAGATCATACAATACGAGGCATTAAAAAAATGGATTTGTATGTAACGGCTTCATTTATAGTAATGTTGTCAATGGCTAAAAGTAAAATCGAGGCAAATAATTATAATCATCTTGCTGCATTAATATCTTAAATAGAAATAAAAAATACAATTATTGAGATTATTTTTGTTGTACACAAATTTGAAAATTACAAGTTAAGTTTTCAACATATTTAAAATGATATGTTGAAAAGTTCATGTATAAAAAGAAAAAAGTCACCAAGCAGGCCTTATATACTGATATTTACAATAAATGTTTTTTACAGCGAAAATAATTCAATAAACATTCGCATTGACAAATTTTTAATAATAAACTATAATATATTTATACTATAAATTTACACTATAAATATTTAGAATACTCTCAGAAACTAAATGAATAAAACAGAAAAACAATGAATTAAGATTAAGAAAGCCGAAAAAACATAAAGTTGGGTCAATAGTATTTAAAATTAAATAAAAAAGAGTATGATAAATAAACCTAACGTTATGTTAAGCAAAAAGGAATAAGATGGTAGAATATTAAATATTCAACAATGACAAAATGCTGAAATTAGAGAATTTAAGCCATGCATCTAAATGAATATTAAAAGCACAAATAGTTGACCAAAAAGCAATACGCTTTTTACTACGAACCTTAGAGTTTTCAAGGTCATAATTGTGAAGAATTCTGTTGTTAACACGTTCGCAGCAAGTACGGGATGCCATTTTTGTCTTAAATAAATCTGATTTACGAGGAATTTTAGTAAAAAGCCTTAAATCAGATAAAGGCTTTGTGTAAACAGTCCTACCATAAGGAGAAGGAGAACAGTTATCAGAATGCTTGCATTCAGATACTTTACCAGTTTTAAGGGGACAACGCCATTTGATTCTATGTCTACTGGTACAATTACCCCAAAAAACCATAGAATGTCCGCCTTTACAGGTGGGAGTACCATTTTTATCAATAGAAAGAGGACCGTCATATTTAGAATGTTTGTTTCTTCCGTTGAGAGCAATGATGGCATTGATATTCCAATGGTTTAACAGAGTATATGTAGCATAATTATCAGAAGCGGAATCTAAGACATAAGAGTCAAAGTTAAAGTTAGGATAAAGATGTCTAAGTTCATTAATAGCAACAACAGAAGAAGTGCTATCGTGGCGTTTAGCATCAAAAATGCGTAGATAAATAGGTAAATCTAATTTAACATCAGGATTGTAAGTGGCAGCAAAATAACCAGTATAACCGTAAAAGTAGCGAGAATTGTAGCTATCCCAGCCCCAAGAAGCATTAGGATCAGAGAAACGTCTATCGCACTTACAATCATAGATACCTTTTTCTCTACATTCGCAAACTTTAACACCATAAGATGAAGCTCCTGTAGCCATACAAGTACCATCAGCAGCCACAGTAAGCTTAGAAGTATTGCCAAGCAGACCTTTGTCAGCAGAAGGAATAACAATTGTTTCAGTAAAAATACGTTGAAGTAAGGATTGAGGATGGTCAACATATGATTTATCTTGATTATTAATAATATAATTGACAAGCTTGTCTACAATATTAGGATTTTTAAGGGGCATTTTTTCACCTTTTTTAAACTTCTTAGTAGGCTTGCGTTTAACAGATTTTAATTTATTAGAATCATTCAGAGGAATAAGTCTATCAATAAAATCATAATGTGAACCAACAGAAGGGATAGAATCAGGTGTAACCCCAATGGCAGCACAAAGAATAGGGTCATTAGGAAGTTCAAAACGACACCAACGAGTAATAGAATAAATATGTAAATGATTCATTAAAACAAAAGACCTAAAAATTTGTGCTTGAAAACCGGAAGGTCTTCCGGTATGAGAAAATAAAGGAGCTATTAAATCCTTGATTACATCAAGGTTTAATAAATAAAGTTTAGAAATACCTTCTTGATATTTCTTTAAGTTAGTGGAATGAAGAGCCTTAAGCTTATTGAGTTCATCAAGAACAAAAGATTGGTAATCAGAATGAGATTGCCAATTGCCAAACATGGAAATCACCTCATAATCGCATAATGTAGAGGATGAAAAACCTCTCATAGCGATTATTAGGCGGTTTTCAAAAAGTCAAGTGTTTTTTAAAAAAAACACAAAAAAGTTTTTGAAAATTTATAATTATTAATTAACACCTGCAATTTTTGGGGGGAGGTTAAAAAATCAACCTTTATCTATTGCAGTTAAATAAACACTTTCAGAGTTTCTGAAAGTACTATATTTAATATGTGGAGGGTAATTCATATGAACTCAGACAATTTAAAAGTAATAATCAGTGATGAAATTGAAGAAGTCATGCGCGAACGTGGGATTCAGGAAAACGAAATCAAAGAGGTTATAAGCGATGCTTTGGATGGAGCAGTACATTTGCATACAAACGATGGGACACGATTTTTGGCAAAAAAAAGGCTGGGTAATTTTACTGTATATGTTGAATATACAATGGAAGGCGATACATATAAAGTAGTAAATGTATACAGCCATAGAGTGAATTTATTAGAAGATCAGGAAAAGGAGGAATAACTATGGAATGGTTTTGCTCAAAATGCGATATAAAGATGGAAGATGCTGAAGAAATTAAGATTATATACAGAGATGTAGATTTACCACCGGGAAGAGGATACCGCTGTCCAAGCTGCAATGTAGAGTTTTTAGATGGTGATTATGTAGTCGATGAGCTTAGCTCTGCTGAACAGATGTTGGAAGGAAAATAAATGGAGTCTCCTTTAAACTTACTTGATGCCTTTACTCTAAGACCTGATAGATTTAAACTTTTGGATAAGGGAATAAACTTAATATCAAATATTAATTTAAATGAGTCTGGAGTATTAGAAATTGGTTGTGCATTCGGAGATGGGTCTGCCCATATGGTGAATGAATATAATTGCCAGGCACAAGGCATTGATATATCTGAAAAAACAATAAAAGCAGCAGAAGAAAAACATAAGGACTTAATAAGTGGCGGGAAACTTAGGTTTTCAACTGCAAATGCTGAAGATTTGCCTTATAAAGATAAGACCTTTGACCTTATATTTAGTGAAGCAGCTTTTTCCCCTATAATGAACAAAGAAAATGCTGTATCCGAATATTATCGTGTCTTAAAAAAAGATGGGTTTTTATTAATTAATGATTTTGCAACAAAAATTTCTGTTACTTCTGAAAACAGAGAGGACGTATATTACATACCGTGTTTTCAAGGAGTAACTACTATTGAAGACTATTGCCATATTTTTAAAAAGTATAATTTTAATATAGTATCGGCCAAGGAGGAATATGGTGAGTTAGTTGGTGTTTCAATGTGGCTTAGCAAGTTTTACAAGATAGATATTTTAGAAATTGGTACATATTTAAGTCAGTATTATAATTATAACAGGACAGGCAGTAATTGTACAGGAAAAGGAAAATTTTTTAAAGATGTTAAATTGACTTATTGTCAAATGATTTTAAGAAAATAATTGATAGCGGGGTGATTATCATAATTTTTGCAGGTGTTGATATTGGATCTACAACAAGTAAATGTATACTGATAGACGAAAATAAAAAAATGTTAGCATTTCATATAAATTTTACGGGATTTAACAGAAATGAAAGCGGAGAGACTGTATTAAAAGATGCCCTTATGAAATGCAATAAAACTTTGGATGATATAGGGTATATTGTAACAACGGGCTACGGGAGAAAAGCTTTTGAGAGGGCAGACAAAGATATTCCTGAAATTATTGCTCATGCAGTTGGAACAGTAGAAATAATGCCATCAGTAAGAACAATTATTGATATAGGCGGACAAGATAGCAAGGTTATTGAAATAGATGAAAAAGGTATAGTGTCAAGATTTGAAATGAACGATAAGTGCGCAGCAGGAACGGGAAGATTCTTTGAAGTGCTGACAGGCAGGCTTTTGGGAATTGATATGGATGAATTAAGCGATTTAATGCTGAAAGCTACAAAACCTTGCACAATAAGCAGTATGTGCACTATATTTGCTGAATCGGAAATAATTTCATATCTGTCACAAGGAGTACCAAAAGAGGATATTGCAGCAGGTATGAGTTTGTCAATTGTAAGAAGAATTATAGGTATGGGCAAAGCAGGTCAGATGAAATTTAAGGAACCAATTGTTTTCACCGGTGGTGTTGCTAAAAATCCTGCTATAATTAAAAATTTTTCTGACTTATTAGAAAAACCGGTAATGACTATTGATATTCCTCAATCAACTGCAGCCATGGGTGCAGCTTTAACTGCAATAAATCTATATGAGAAGGAGGTTGCTAAAGCAAATGTATGATTATGATGTTGTTTCAATTGGTGCAGGTTCAGGTGGTTGTGCATCTGCAATGCGCAGTGCAGATTTAGGAAAGAAAGTAGCTTTGGTTGAATATCGAGATAAAGGTACAGGCGGTACTTGTGTAAACAGAGGCTGCATACCTACAAAGGTATTAGTGAAATCAGCACATGTGTTAGAAGAAATGAGAAATGCCCAGCAATATGGAATTATAGCCAAAGAAATCTCAGCTGATTTGAAATTAATACATCAAAAGAAAAATGTTGCTATCAATGGTTTAAAGTTCGGTTTGGACAACTTCTTGATAAAATCAAGAAAGATAGACAGGATTAAAGGTAAGGCGAGGTTTATAGATGAGCATACTTTGGAAATAAAAGATGGAGATAACATAAGAACTGTAACAGCAGAAAATTTCATCATAGCTACCGGCAGTGAACCGGCTATGATTGAAGCTTTTAATATTGACAGGGAGAATATTATCACAAGTGACGAAGCATTAAATCTTGAAGAAATACCAAATGAGCTTATCATCGTAGGAGCAGGAGCATTAGGCTTGGAATTTGCGTATATATTTTCAAATTTTGGTTCTAAGGTAACCATTGTAGAAATGATGCCTCATGTAGTACCAACCATGAATGACAAAGAAGTAACTGATGAAATACAAAAATATTTAAAAAAGCTCGGTATAGAAGTATTGTGCGGTGACGGTATATCTAAAATTGAAGTAACTCATAACGACAGGGTTAAGTGCCTATTCTCAAGCGGTAAAACAATTGAAGCAGATAAAGCATTAGTGGCAATAGGAAGAAGTTTGAATACAAATGACTTGGACTTGAAGAATGCAGGTGTTGAAATAACACCCAAGGGACAAATCATTGTAGATAAAAATATGCGAACCACAACTGATAATATATTTGCAGTTGGAGATATAACTGACGGCCCCCAATTATCTCATAAGGCTCAAAAACAAGGTTTGGTAGCCGCAGAAACTATCGTAGGTATTGAAAGCACTTTAAATTATGATGTAATACCATGGGCAATCTTTATGCAGCCAGAGATAGCTGGAGTCGGCATGACAGCAGAAGATGCAAAAGTAAAAGGAATTAAAGTTATTACAGGTAAGATGAAATTTAATGCCAATGAAAAGGCCATGTCAATGCAGCAAACAACAGGCTTAATAAAAATTGTGGCTCGAAAAGAAAATCATCAATTAATAGGTGGGCAAATATTTGGGATTGATGCTTCTGTATTAATTGAGGAAGTTGCATTAGCTATAGATAGTAATTTATCTCTAGAAAATATAGCAAACAGCATACATGCTCATCCCACACTTTCGGAAATTGTAATGGAAGCAGCTAAAAATGCATTGGGTAAGTCTTTTAACAAATAATGAACATAATTAATTCACATAAATCTTTTTAAGAACAGTTTTATAACATTTAATTAAAAGGAGGAAAAAATGAAAGAAATTATGAAAGAACTTGACAGGTTGTCAAAACAACGAGTGTCAGAACTCCAAAAGGCCAAAAAAAGCGGGAAGTTAGTTATTCAATATACCGGTAACTTCATTCCTGAAGAAATGATTAAGGCTGCGGGAGCTGAACCTTATTTAATGTGCAGAGGCGGTGAACCTGAACCACCGGATGCAGTGTTGGAAGACATGCTAAGATTCATGAATCCTTTAGCTCGTTCTATGGCGGGTTTTAATGAATTAGGGCTTGATCCGGTTACTCCGATTTCAGATTTAATAGTTATGCAACAAACAGACTGTCATGTCGGAAGAATTTCGGAGTTATTTGAATTCCAAGAACTTCCGGTTTGGAAAATTGGAGTTCCATCTGAATGGAAAAAGGAAATAGCATTTGAATATTATGTAAGATCTCTTGAAAAATTTAAAGAGAAATTAGAAGAAATGACAGGCAACCCATTAGACAAAGAAGTATTTAAAAATGAACTTGAAAAGACAAATAAATTGCATGAAGCACTTAGAAAGATTGACTCTCTAAGGAAAAAAGAAAATCCTCCAATCGGGCTTACAGAGTTTATCAGATTAAATCATTATTCATTTACGGTAGATAAGGATATTATGACAGAAAAGTTAAATGAATTATATGATAAATTAAAAGATGCACCCGGAAAATTTAATGAAAATTCTCCTAAAATACTGTTCTGCGGCCGTGCATTGGCTATTGGAGATTATACCGTTCCAAGACTTCTTGAAGAATCAGGCGGCGTTATAGTATCAGATTTTATGGATGAAGGAATACGTCCATATAGAAATGATTACACAATAAACGAAGATCCTTTGTTATCCTTTGCTAAAACCGCATATTTAGAAAGACCTCCAATTAATATATTCCAACCTGCATGGGAAGATCGTTTTGAATACATGAAAGGTTTAATCAAGGATTATGATGTGGATGGAGTAGTATGGTATCAGCTTTCATTTGATGAAATTTATGATATGGAATATACTGTACTGGCAAAATGGATGGGAGAATTAAACATTCCAATTATAAAAATGGAATCATCATATGAATATTCAAGAGAGGCGATGGGTCCTTTAACTACAAGGATTGAAAGCTTTGTAGAATCATTGAAAGGAGCATATGAAAATGAATAAAGAGATAAATATAGAACTATTGAAACTTGCAGGATTTGAAGGATCTGAGCTTGATGCCTTTCTGCCGGATTGGCTGATGGCGGTTGAAAAGGTTGGCTTGACAGATGATGATATTGAATATGCAGCAACTGAATACATACCAAAGAATTGGGATGTTCAATATCGTGGAGTACGCAAGATGATAGGTGCATATTTCAGAGAAATGGTAGAGGCTGCAAAAACTACACAGTATAAGGCTGAAGGTAAAAAGATAATTTACGGTATTTTACCGGCAGTAGCTACCATATATAATGCAATGAAAGTATCAGCCGGAGATGATTTGTATGTATCGTTTCCGGATTTGATGCTTGTAACTATATTAAATGGATTCTTTGATAAAGCAGACCCATTCTTGTATGAAGCAGAAGAAAAGGGATTTACTTATGGGTGCAGACATTGCCCATTGAATAAAATGAGAGTGGGAGCTTATACAAAAGGTTTGATAGCAATTCCGGACGTTATATGGAGTTGGGGATTTAACTGTGATGAAGGTCCTAAAACTGATGAAATGATAAAACATTTATTAAATGAGGATTGGAATTACGTAGTAAGCAGGATTCCTCATGACACATATTACGGTGAATCAGATGATGAAATAGAAGAACGCGTTCAGTATTTGGGTAAAGTATTAAAGGAAGGCTTGGATGAAATAGAGGAAATCACAGGAATAAAAATTTCTGAAGAAAACTTTAAGAAAGCAATGGATGAAAATAATAGACTTGCATTTAAAATTGGTCAATTAGTTGGTTTAGTATGTAAAGCAGATCCACTTCCGATGGGTGGAAATGCATTAACACAATTTCAACAGGTATTAACTGTTCCATTTAATTCAGGAACAGGATATATGGAAGAAGCTATTGACATAATGACTAAAGAAGTAAGGGAAGCTATTAAAGAAAAGAAAGGTGTATTGCCGGAAGGTGCTCCAAGAATAGGAAGTTATTTTGTACCATTCTGTATTCCATGGGTGGACAGAATGTTCAGAGAAAATGGAGTAGGTACTACATTCAGCCAAACACTGACTCCAAGTTCTAAACAATTAAAGGCGCCAAGGTATAAAGATAATATGTATTTAGCAACGGCAGAACAGTGGTTAAAGATGCCCCTTGGACAAAATATGGGCTATGAGGTAGCATCTATGGTCGAAAAAGTAAATGCATATCAACCTGACGGAATGCTCATGGGATTCTTCGATTTTGACAGATGGCTTGGTGCTCACCAAAAAATGGCTGCAAAGTTAGTTGAAGAAGAAACAGGAGTTCCACATTATTATATGGAATCGGACTTCTGGGATGATAGAGATTACAGTGAAGAAGCACTAAGAACAAGAATAGAAAGTGTTTCTCAAATTCTCAAAATGAAAAAAGAAATGGCAGCAGTATAATTTGTCATGTTTTAGGTGTTAATCAGAGATTTGATACTCGATGAAAACGGAGCTTAGAAGAGACAAACACTGAAAATACCTTCATCATAAAGTCTCTTATACTTAATGATGAAGGTATTGTTTTAAATCTGTTAAGATGTTATTAGCGTGCAGAATGCAGTAAAAAGCAAGAAAATGAATGCTTTGTAGAATCATTGAAAGGAGCATATGAAAATGAATAAAGAGATAAATATTGAATTATTGAAACTTGCAGGATTTGAAGGTCAGGAACTTGATGCTTTTCTACCGGATTGGCTAATGGCTGTTGAAAGAGTTGGCTTGACAGATGATGATATCGAATACGCAACTAACGAATATATTCCCAAAAATTGGGATATGCAATATATGGGTGTTCGAAAAATGATGGGAGCATATTTTAGGGAATTGGTTGAACTTGCAAAAACTAAACAATATAGAGCAGAAGGGAAAAAAATTATTTACGGTATACTTCCGGCTGTGGCAACCAGCTATACGGCAATGAAATATGCAGGAGGAGATAATGTATGCACATCATTTCCTGATTTAATGCTTGTAACCATATTAAATGGATTCTTTGATAAGGCAGATCCATTTTTGTATGAAGCTGAAGATAAAGGCTTCACCTATGGATGCAGACATTGCCCATTGAATAAAACCAGATTAGCAGCATATACAAAGGGTGTAATTGCAGCACCAGATGTTATATGGAGTTGGGGATTTAATTGTGATGAAGGTCCAAAAACTGATGAGATGATTAAATCATTAATTAATGATGAATGGAATTATATTGTAAGTAGAATTCCACATGATACTTATTTTGGTGAAGCTGATGATGAATTAGAAGATAGATTAATTTATATGGGCAGTGTTCTAAAGGATGGCATGGATGAAATTGCGGAAATAACAGGGATAAGGGTTACCGAAGAGCATATGAAAAAGGCCATGGATGAGATGAACCGCTACTCATTCAAAGTAGGTCAGCTTGCAGGCTTAGTATGTAATTCAGATCCGGTGCCTTTAGGCGGTAACGCACTTACTTTATTTGAGAATAGAATTGGTATTCCGTTTAATGCCGGTTCTCAATATATTGAAGATGCTTTAGAAACTATGATAAAAGAAGCCAGGGAAGCTGTAAAAGAAGGCAAAGGCATATTACCAAAAGGAGCTCCAACAGTTGGTAGTTATTTTGTACCGTTCTGCATTCCATGGGTTGATAGATTATTTAGAGAAAATGGAGTTGCAACAACATTCAGTCAGACACTTACACCAAGTTCCAAACAATTAAAACCTTCTAAATATAAAGATGATATATATTTAAATTTAGCAGAACAATGGCTAAAGATGCCCTTAGGTCAAAATATGGGCTACGAAGTTGCATCCATGGTAGAAAAAGTTAACTCATATAAACCGGATGGAATGCTTATGGGATTCTTCGACTTTGACCGATGGCTTGGTGCGCATCAAAAAATGACTGCTAAGTTAGTTGAAGAAGAAACAGGAGTTCCTCATTATTATATGGAATCTGACTTCTGGGATGACAGGGATTATAGTGAAGAAGCACTAAGAACAAGAATAGAAAGTATTTCACAAATACTTAAAATGAAAAAAGAAATGACAGCAGTTTAATTATATGTATTAAAAATGTATATGTATATAACAAGGTGGTTTAACCGCCTTGTTATATACGTTATTTCGCATAATATTTTTGTATAATTCAACTAATTATGTTATATTAAAATAAACAGTTTGACTGGAGGAAAGTATGGAAAAAATCTACAACCGATTTTTAGATATGCTGGATTTTTCTAAGCAAGAAATATCGCAATTATTAAGTGATTTTGAGAATGCAACAAAAAAAGTAGGGTTAGAACGAGAAGATGTTAAATATGCCATGAATACTTGGATTCCTCAAAACTGGGACATTACTATGAAAGGTGTTCGTCTATGTATAGGCGCTTATATAAGAGAATTTATTGACATTAGTAAAATTAATGAATATAAAAAAGATGGTATTAAGGTGATTTATGGAATGTCCCCCAGTCAAGCGAGCTTATTTCAAGCCATAAAAATTAGTGGACAAGATAAAGTATTTGTAGGTTATCCGGATTTTTTATATTCAATTGTTGTTGGAGGGTTTTTTAACAGAATTGACCTCTTAAATGATAATGAAGAAAATCTAAGTATAAGGTGCAGACATTGTTCATTAAACAGGGTAAGAATGAATTCAGCAATTGAAGGGATTATTCCTGCTCCTGATGTAATATGGAGTTGGGGATTTTATTGCGACGAAGCACCTAAAACAGAAGAGTTGATTAGTATATTATCCGACAAAAAATGGGAGTACATAATAAGCAGAATGCCTCATGATGTATATATAGGTGATGAAGAAGATAAGAATAAGGACAGAGTTGAATACTTAGCAGAACAGTTTAAATATGCACATGGTGAAATTGAAAATATTACAGGTATAGAAATAAAAAATAAGGATATGTATAATACTCTCATTGAAAATTCTAAGTATACCAGAAAATTGGATAAGCTGACTAGGTTGGTAAGTAATAATGACCCTCAGCCAATGGGGGGGAATGAACTTGCCTTGTTTGGTACAACCAACAGTATGACTTTTAATACAGGGTATACCTTTTTTATAGAAGCTCTCGATACGATAATTGAAGAAGTGAAAAAAAGGATTTCCGAAAAAATTGGAATACTTCCTGTTGGATCTCCAAAATTAGGTTGCCATTTCACACCAATATGCGTACCATGGGTGGAACGAACTTTTTTAGAAAATGGTGTAAGTATTTCATTCAGCAGCAACCTTTCTTTTTCGAAGATAAATTTCCAGCCCTTTGATTATATTGACCCTTACATGATGGCAGCTCAAATTTGGTTAAGAACTGCAAGCAGCGTAAATTCAGGATATCAAATAAAACTCATGAGTGAAATGATCAGCGAATATGATGTAGATGGAATGCTGTATGGATTTTTCACATTTGATAGATGGCTTGGCTCAAACCAAAATATGATTCTAAAAAGAATAGAAGAAGAAACGGATGTTCACCATTTTTATATTGAAGGCGATTTCTGGGATGATACAAACTTTAAAAAGTCAGACAGAAAAGGTATAATTCAAAGCATATCTTATTTTCTTAAGACTAAAAAGCTTATGTCATCTAAAGTATATGCAGAATCTATGAAAAAGCAGGAGAAAGATAAATGGCAAGAAATAAAGCATTAAAAAGTCGTGACGAAATCATTGATATATCCTTTAACATTATTAATTCTGAAGGAACTTATGCCTTATCTTCCAGGCGTTTAGCAAAAGAATTGAATATATCTTTTATGACAATTTATAATTATGTTGAAAATATAGAACAGATAAAAAAGGAAGTAATTTTACGGGGATTTCAAATATTGAATGAAAAAATTTATAAATCTATTATTAAAGACAATCTGGATTTAAATAAAATGGATATTAAAAATTATTGCTTAACAGTATCTAAGGAAATATTTAAGTTTTCTAAAAGGTATAATGGCGTTTATCAGCTTATGTTTGTAAATGGTGAAACAAAAATATACAAGGATCTTGAGGTCGCGCCATTCTACAAGCATTACACCCAAGTGATTAATGTAAAAAGCAAGAATCATAATGAAAACAAAAAAACACTTCATATGTTATATTTAATAATCCATGGACTTATACGTGAAAATATATTTGGTCATAAAAATTATACAGAAGATGAATATCTGAATTATATAGATTTTTTTATCAGTAATTATTTAAATGGACAAGAGGTGAAAGATGCATAATCAAATTTTATTTGAAACAGAAAGCCTATGCCCAGATTGCCTGAAAAGAATACCTGCCTATTATGAATTAATGGATAAGAAGGTTTACTTGAGCAAGGAGTGTCCTGAACATGGTAAATGTAGCGTGCTCTTTTGGCGAGACGGGGATTTATATAGAGAGTTTCATGAACAAGCTGTACATGATGATAAAAATGAGAATTATTCAAGTGAGAGTAAAGGATGTCCTTACGAATGCGGGCTATGCAGCCAGCATGAGGGAGGAGTTTGCACTGCAGTAGTAGAAGTAACTGAAAGATGTAACTTAAAATGCAATATATGTTTTGCAGGTTCCAATAATGAGCTAAAAGACCTTAATATGGATGATATAAAGAATATGTTTGAAACAGCAAGAAAATATGGTGGCAAATGTTCAATTCAAATAAGCGGCGGTGAACCTACTGTAAGAGATGATTTACCTGAAATTATTAAATTAGGAAAGAGTTTTAAATTTCCTCATTTACAAATAAATACAAATGGCATAAGGATTGCTGAAGAAGAAGGATATGCAAAGATTTTAAAAGATGCAGGTGCTGACTTGATTTATTTGCAGTTTGATGGATTAGACGATGATATATATAAGAAAATCAGGGGCAAGGCACTACTTGATACGAAAATACAGGCAATAGAAAACTGTAAAAAAGCAAAAATAGGAGTTTTGCTGGTTGTAACTGTTGTTCCCGGCATAAACCTGGACATGTTAGGTCAAATTGTTCAATTTGCAAAAAAGAACATGCCTACGGTAAGAGGAATTCACTTACAGCCGGTAAGTTATTTTGGAAGGTATCCTCACGAAATACCAAGAGATGAGGACAGGTGCAGCATCTCTGATGTTCTTCATTGTTTAGAAGAACAAACTTCAGGGGAACTGCAAATGGATAACTTTGTACCCAGGAAGCGATATGATTCCCACTGTGCATTCAGCAGTACATTTTATCTTTCAGAAGAAGGTATCTTACAAGCAATCAGCAATTCAAGGCAGAACGAGTCAGACAATCAAAGAAATTTTGCTAAGAAAACAAATGAATTTACTAATAAACAATGGAGACTTCCTGAAAATAAAAATACTAAGCAGGAAAAACCAATGGCAAAGTTTAAATTACGATTAGGTACATTCACCCTGTCAATTACGGGAATGGGCTTCCAAGATGTTTGGAATATAGATATCAAGAGGCTAAAGGGCTGCTGTGTCCATGTTGTTACAAGGGATAAGGCCATACCTTTATGTGCTTACCATTTAACCAGTATAAGGGGGGAAAAACTTTATAGCAATGTCTAATCTTATATATAAAACTAAAAGTGTCTGCCCTGTCTGTTTTAAGTCAATTGATGCCCAGGTAAGTGAAGAAAATTCTTTGATATACTTGAATAAATCTTGCAGGGACCATGGTGAAAATAAAGAATTAATATGGCAAGACAATAAGGAAAATTACATTAGATGGCTTGAATATGGCGGATTAAAAATTGAGAACTATAAAATCGTTGAGGGTAAATTAAAATATCCCAATGTTTGTACTGCTGCATTAATGGTAACAAATAAGTGCAATTTAGACTGTCCAGTCTGCTTCACCAAGTCTAAAGATGATGAAAGCTACAATCCAAGCTTAGATGAATTAAGAGACCTTCTTGAATATTATAAAAGTGCAGGGGGAGAGGGAGCTCCTATAGAATTCTGCGGGGGTGAACCTACAGTAAGAAGTGACCTGCCTGAATTAGCACAAATGGCTAAAGGAATGGGATTTGATTACATACAGCTTAATACTAACGGAATTAAAATCAGTCAAAGTGTAGAATACTGCCATGAATTAAAAGACAGCGGGATTACTACTGTTTATTTGGGATTTGATGGTTTTATTAATGATACATATATCTATAAATACAACAAAAATTTGCTTAATGAGAAAATCAAAGCAGTAGAAAACTGTCGCCAAGCAAAATTAGCAGTCATATTGGTTCCCTGCATAAAACCCAGTGTCAATGATGAGCAGATAGGGAACATTATTGACTTTGCAAAGGACTATATACCTACAGTTAGGGGGATTTATTTTCAGCCTCTCAGTTATTTTGGCATATATCCAAAGGATAACAGAAAACGAATTACTATTCCTGAAATATTAAGAAGTATAGAGAAGCAAACAAGTGGAGAAATCCCTGCTGACAGTTTCCTCCCCGGAAGCTGCGAGCATCCCCAATGCTCTTTTAATGGCTATTTTTTAATGGATAACAATAAAAAACTAAAACCCATAACAAAATTTAAAATGAAAATGTTAAGTGAAGATGCTCCTATAAGAATAAGAGAAAATATAAAGAAAACCTGGACATATAATGAACAAAAATATTTAACAATAGGTGGTATGGCATTTCAAGATGTTTGGAATTATGATATTGAACGGATTAAAAGATGCACAATTCAAATTATTGGAAATAACAAGAATTTGATTCCTTTATGTAAGAAGTATTTAACAAATGATGATGGTAAAAAACTATATCCGGGTATAAATTAGGAGGGCATATGATAAAACATTTAGAAGAAGGGTTATTTAGATTATGTAGTGAATTAATTCAAAATGATGAAGAATTTAAAAACACATCTGTCAATAAGAATTTTAATAATGTGGATAATAATCTATTTAGGGAATATCGGAACTTTCGATTTAAAAAAATGATTGAATATGCCTATAATAACAGCAGGTTTTACAAAAAACTTTTTGATGAAAACAATATTAATTCTGCTGATATTAAATCAATAAGCGATATTGATAAAATTCCTTTCACATATCCAGAAGATATAAAAGTTAATTCCTATGATTTTTTATGTTTGTCACAAGGACAAGTCGAAAAACCTGTTACATTTTACAGCGGTGGAACAACAGGACTTCAAAAAAGAATATATTTTTCAAATAATGATATTAAGAATATTATGAAGTTTCTTTCGGTTGGCATGAATACAGTTGTTGGAATGGATGGAACCGTTCAGATCATACTTCAAAATTCGCAGGGTAGAGGAACAGGTGCAATTCTTGCACAAGCATTGACAAACATGGGTATGAATGCTTATGCAACAGATGTATTGGCAGAAAGCTCAGAACAAATAAAAATTACAGAAGAAAAGAAGCCGGATGTATGGTTTGGGGATTCAAGGGTCATATATCGAATTACTAAAGAAATGGAAAACAAGGTTGATTTAAGCTCCTTAGAGGTTAAAACCTTATTTTTAACAGTGCATCTTCCATCTCAAGTTATGGTTGACTATCTGAAGAAAGTTTGGAATTGTGAAATTAGTACACATTACGGGTTAACGGAAATGGGATGGGGCTTGGCGGTAGACTGCGATTCAAAAAGTGGTCTCCACTACAATGAACTAAGTGTTATTGCAGAAGTTATAGATCCCTTAACAGGCGAGGTAATAAGTGACGGTTCAGAGGGTGAGTTGGTATTTACAAGTATAGGATTTGAGGCCATGCCGTTAATCAGGTATAGAAGCCGAGATATAACATCAATTTCAAATGAAAAGTGCATTTGCGGGCACAATTTGCAAACATTAAATCCGGTGCAAAAACGGTTGGAATCTATTATAGTTTTACCTGATGGCAGCAATATATATCCAACTATGTTTGATGATATATTATTTAGCTTTGATGAAGTGGTAGATTATAATATTTATATAGATTATAATGGAAATCTTCCTAAACTTATTTTCAAGATTGAAGTATTAGGTCAGCATGAAGGATTAGAAACCAGTATTGCAGATGCCATATATACTATTCCTGCCATAAGTAGGAATATGCAAAGACCGGAAATTCAACTACTTCTTAATGGTGCATTAAAAGAGTTTGCCAATCAAAAAAAATTGATTAAGGAAATGGAGTATTAGAATGAAAGAATTTAGTATTCAAAATGCAGAAACGGTTATAAAAGAGTATTGTCTTAAGTCAAATGAAATTAATCCAGTTGCTATGGCATTAGAGTTAATGAAATCACCTATGATACGATTACATGGGCCGGAGCACCACTATCTTACTTCTGCAGTATTAGCTGCAGCATACTTAAATGCAAAGAATTTGCCTAAGGATGAAATGCTTGAACAACTTAAGATTAGAAGCAGAAAAATTCCTCCGGCTGTATGCGGTTACTATGGCGTGTGTGGAGATGTAATGGCAGCAGGTACCTTCGCCAGTGCAGTTTTAGGTACAACCTACATGTCTGGAAAGGAATGGCAGGATACAGCTAAATTTTCATTGAAATGCCTCACTGAAGTATCTAATTCCATGGGACCAAGGTGCTGCAAAAGAACTACGATTGCAGCTCTAATGGCTGCAGTAGATGCAATTGAAGAATTATTTGGCGTTAAATTAGAAAAACCGGAAAAATATATTTGTACATACAGCAGGACTAATGAGGATTGCATAGGCAGTAATTGTAGGTATTATAAGAAGGTAAGAGTTAAAAAAGCATCTTTGATTTAAGAATTAATAAGCTATTATATACTTCTTTTCTTGATTAAGATAGATGTAGTATTATAAAAAGTATTCGACAAGCCGAAATTTCGAATAATTTTTGTTTTATTCGAAATTAAGTCTAAGGTTTAAAATAATATACTAAAGTGGATTTATACTTACAAAAGCCATCAAATTCATTTTGGATGCGATTTAAATATAATTCGGTTCTTTGTAAATAGTCGGGGTAGGAAATTTTAACATTTAATAAAAGTACAAAATTTGATTATCATTATGGGCGTTTAAGCGGATTTTAGCTTAACCGCTTATAATTATTTATGTTAATAGAGTTTTGAGACATGACAAGTTAACCCGCATGCGGGCTAACTTGTCATGTCTTGGAATTTGTGCAGACTGATTAACTCATCACATGCAGTTTCCTGTTTTTGAATCTTTTGAAATTCCAGACACCTTATGCGTTTCTTTTAAGAACCTTAATTTTGTTGTTTACCCTGTATAATATATGGACAGGTAAAAGAATTTAAAATATATTCTCCCCAGTTGTTAATTGTCTTTTAACATTCATCAAATTCAGGAACATTGCAGGTGACAACGAATAGATACCAAGCTTTTAGATTTCTCATTATTTTCTTTAATATTTTTTAAAATTACCCCTTAAATTCCTGTTAGCTTTTTGACATAATTATTTTCATAAAGCATTTAGAAACCTCCTTAGATATGATGTGGTAGCTTTAGTAGCTTTATACTAAATTTTAAAAATAAATGTTGAAGTGTTTAAAACACCCCAACATTTATTATAGAACTATTAAAAAACAGACTTTAAAAAGCTTGTATTTAGTTGTTACAAAACGTAGTCTCGCTAACCAAGTATTTTCTTGTATCATCACAAAAGTTTGAAGTTCACTGTAGTTAAACACAAAACAAATAAAACTACTCTTTCATCTGTATAATTTTCGTAATTATTTTTAACAGTATATTTCTTCTTTTGCTATATAGTTATTTTCTGTTAAAATTTTTAAAGCAACATTTGTTTTGGCTTCACTTACTAAAATAATAGGTCCTGTGCATCCCATGCCACTTTCGGCATAAACACCTTTTTTCAATAAAACCTTAACTGCATCTTCAAGTTCCATTATTTCAATTCCGGATATTTGTGATGTTACTACTTCTTTTGCTGGAGCAGTAACTTCAATTTCTTCTGTCTGAGGTTTCTTAGATGATTTTATTTCTGATAATATGGAATCCAAGCCTGCTATTTTTGCTTTTTCAAATTCTTCTTTGATAATCTGCATGCAGTTTCCTTTAATTAAATCCGCTGCATACCTGATAGCTCCTTCAATTAATGGGGCTCCGGATGCTCTTAAAATAATAAGTATAAGCTTATTAAAGTTTTCTCCAATACCAGGACCATATCCATAACCTAAGGATTCATAGCTACCTCCTGTAGTATATGAAGAGAATATTTTTATCATTAGATTTCCCGTAAGAGAATCCATAACCATTACATCACAAGAACCTGTCAATAAGTCATTTCCTCTCATAACAGCTCCGCCATCCGCTCTTTTGGACTTTGCGAATTGTATTTCATATCCGTTATTTTTAAGCTTATTTAATGCAATTTCAGTTTGCCTTGCACCATCAATGTTTAAAATTCCAACAGTAGGGTTTTTAATTCCGCATGCTTTAGCGGTAATTATTCCGTATATGGCATTTTTAACCATTCCTTCAACTTTATCGGTGGAAGATGTTCCTGTTGTTGTTGCAATAAACATTTCACGGCCTTTGCCTGGAGTAACAATTCTTCCTACAGTGGATACACCTATCGGAAATGGATAATGCATTGTTACAGCAGCATCAACTTTTCCTAAGTCCAATAATTCTTCCATCTTTTTATGGGCACTGTCTTCTGAATCAACAAGCTCTGAATTAACACCTTCATAAACTTTTGTGCCTGTAACTGTTGACTCAATGTTGAATTTTGCTGCACTTAAGGCTGCTTTATACACTTCTTCTCCGTGTTCACTTCCCGGTGCTGTAACCAAAACTCTTGGTTTTTGTCCATACTCACCGCTAATCAATGTATCTGCCAACTGGTTGAAAATCTTACCTATTTTTTGTTTTACTAATTTTTCAGACATATCTTCACTCCTGTTCGTTTAACAGATTTGAAGCAAAATTCTTTAAAGCATTAGCAATCAAATTTTTTACCTGTTCCTCTGAAATTGTTGATGTTTCTTTTTTACCGCCTTTATTTGCTTCAATAATAAAGGAAACTCCATCAAATAAATTAGTCATTCTTCCAAGGAATAAACTGCCTTTTCCAACAATCATAGCATTTTTAATTTTGCCGGAAAGTATATCTTCTCTGCAAAAACCAAGATATGGAACACCTGAAGGTATATGTCCTTGTGTTGGTGCCCAGCCAGTCATACCGTGTTTAACAGTAAAATCGGTTAAATCTTTTTTATCTATTTCCCCGCGTTTTACAGCTAATGCACCAATCATTTTATAATTTGCCAAAGGTACATCTCCTGCTCCTGCCGGTTTTGTTACTTCCGGATTTTGCATTTCTACGGAGTATTTGTCAATGTCTGTTATTTTCATTCTTGCTTTATCTAAAGAAGATACCAATGATGTTATAACTGCTTGAGGGGATGAACCGGTTCCAACAGTGTGTTTGCCTATAAGATCAAGGTTTATTTCAGGATTCACTCCATCATTTTCACCTATCAATACAGCAAATCCTCCAATTGTATCTTCTAAAATTGGAAGTCCTTTTTTAATGTGGTCTTTGCCGTTCATACCTAATTTTGCAGTGCTGCCGCCTGCAGAAACGACAACTTTTTTGAAAACTCCTGCTTTAACCAATGCAGCAGCTTCAATCAATGCATGAGTAGGAGCAGCACAGAAACCTCTTGTGTCAGAACCTGTAGCATTAACAAATCCTGCTACTTCAGCACATGCTTTTGCAAAGTTTCCTCCGCCTCTTTGATTCATATCGCCGCATGCTTCTTCGCTGCATTCAATAACATATTCTATTTCTTCTTTGTTTATATTGTTTTTACTTACAAGATTTAATAAAGCTAACACATTTGAAGCTTTTGATACAAGGTTTTCAAGCATTACATGTCCGCTTAAATTCAGATCAATATCATGTGCTCTTTTAACACATCCCACCAATACACCATTGTTAAATAAAGGTTCAGCATGTTCTGTTTCAACATATTTATTTATTACATCATAATCTTCGCCGTCTTTAATTCTGCTTATTAAAGCATCATCAAAAAGGGGGTGATTCATAAGTTTTGCTTTTGTATCTTTGGCAAATTGTTTATCAAGTTTTACTAAATCAAAAACATCGCACATCTGCATAAGAACAATAAATTCATCTTGTGGCATTATTTCTCCGAATTTACCATACCTTGTTGCACCTTCTTTTAATTTATCAAACCAAGGCATTTCAACATTACTTAATTCATCAGGTGTAACATTTCCTATATATGTTTGATTAGGCAAATAACCAATAACTTGGTCAAATGTTCGCAAATGATTTTTTATTTCTTTTAAATATTCAGAATTAGGGTTCACAGTTCTTTCAGTTGTCTGAGTTGTACCGTTATGAATAACCATATCAGGGGCAAAAGCCATGATATAACTGGTACCCAAAATTACACTGTTCATATATTTCCTCCTCGTATAATATGTTTAGAACTACTTTTTAAGTGTTCTAATCATTAATTTATTTTTAGCAATGCAATAACTAATTGAACTAATTTTATGTCTTTCAATTCTGTTAAGCAATCTAGTGTACTACTAAAATTGAACCTAAGGTTTTCAGGCGCATATTAGAATCGTAAGGAGGCGTAGCCGACTGGAGATTCTAATATGCGCGCCGGCTTCGCCGATCATGGTTCATAAATAACGTCCAATTTATTTTGCAATTGCGTAAATTTATTTTGTTTCATTTTCAATTTTTAATTGAGATATTCTAATGCTATAATGTTGTAAAGAACATTAGCGA
>Ga0209723_1003002_pt1 | contig 21270 bp, 17 predicted proteins | sample BiotimSIPDNA_2_FD_185750 | JGI IMG/M metagenome (GOLD analysis project Ga0209723, IMG submission 185750) | Anaerobic biogas reactor microbial communites from Washington, USA - Biogas_R2 time_0 SIP DNA (SPAdes) (version 2) | ecosystem: Engineered > Bioreactor > Anaerobic > Unclassified | place...
GATCACTCCTTCGGTTTGTGTTTTCTCTCTGACTACACTGTAACCGAAGTCCCGGTGGCTTTTTTGTCTTCCCACCGACTGCCGCCTTTTTCAGACGACCTTTTTACAGCACTTTAGGGGCTTGATCTGTGGTGCACTTCCAGACCCCTTCGTTTTTCACAACGAGACATTCACAATACCTCCTTTATATGAAAAAAAGTTTTGATTAATTGAAAATATCACTTAAACTAGAAAAACTCAACAATATCGGAGAATATTTCGCATCAAATCTTAACCTGGTTTTTCAATGAGAAAAGGAGGCCAAACTAATGTTCAATGACCCTGAATGGGCAACAGAGGAAGAATGGAACGCTTATGACTGGTTCGGGTTTGCTGTTTCGGAAGCCCAGATAATTGAAAGTCAACTTGCCATTATTGCAACGGTTTTTGATATTCAAAGCCAGAAATCAGGGAGCCAGGAATCTGGTTGGTTTGAGCTAAAAAATAAAAATGGGGAACTTACACTCGGCCAATTGCTCAGGAAGATTAAACGCTTCCTTGATGCTGAACTTGTTATTGATCTTAAATGTGTTGTTGAGTTGAGAAACAACCTGGCTCATGAATTTTTCTGGCCCAGAAAACAAAGTATCAATGATCCTGGCCCAACGCCGGAGGAATCAATAAAGAAACTGGCGGCAATTGCTTCGAAATTCAGGAGTGTTTCCTCTCGCCTTGAACCTTACATTGTTGAATTTATCAGGAAACACGGTTTTGATAAGAAAACTGTTGCAGAAGAGGCAAAAAGACAAACTTCCCATTGATTCCATTGATTTAATAATTTGATCAAAGTGAGTTAAATTCCTTGGCACCCCCCCTGTTAATTGCCTTTTCTCTGCGTCCCCCGTGGTGAAAAGGGTCTGGCTTCAGGTTTTCCAACCGAAGAAAAATTTATTGCGGCCCTACCCTACGCTGGCGGTGCGCCAAATAGGGCAGAGCGAAGCCTCCCGACATAGTCCTGAGGTGCATTAACGAGGGAGGTGATCCAACGAGGGGCTTCGTCTGTGCTTTAACCTACGCCGACAGAATGCCGGCTAGGTCACTGTGTCTGCGGTGAGAAATCCTAACCTTGATCAATTCGATTTCCGATTCACGGACCTTGCCCTTCCTGCTGCCTGACTCTTGTCGCCTGACGCCTGAATTTTTGTGCCTGCCTCCTTGCATTTTGCATTGAAGAGCAATAAAATTACTCGTAAATGATCGTAAGCATTCTTTCATCTTCAGGAGGCAACAAATGGATCTTCTTGACAGAATACAAAATAGAACTGCAATTGTTGGCATTATTGGACTTGGATACGTAGGGCTGCCCCTTGCCGTTGAAATCGCTTCAGAGGGTTTTGAGGTAACAGGTTTCGAATTGAATACTGAGAAAATCCACAAGATAAATGAGGGCATTTCATATATAAGCGATGTAGAAAGCGCTACATTGAAAAAGGTTGTAGAAAAAGGCCTTATGAAGGCTACGGAAGATTTTTCTCAGATAGGGAAGTGTCAAATAATTGTGATTTGTGTCCCAACACCTTTGGACAGATTCAAGCAGCCTGACCTTTCTTACATCAATCAGGCTGCAGATACTATACAGCTGCATATGCAAAAGGAAACACTCGTCATACTTGAATCAACCACCTATCCGGGGACAACGGAAGAAATTCTTAAACCTGCTTTCGAGAATGATGAAAAAAAGGTGGGGGAGGATTTCTTCCTTGTTTTCTCGCCGGAGCGGGTAGATCCAGGAAACAAAAAATACAAGACCAGGAACATTCCCAAAGTCGTTGGTGGTTGTACCAAAAAATGCGCAGACCTGGCAAAAACCTTTTACGGCACTTTCCTGGAGGCGCCAATCTTCCAAGTCTCAACCCCTAAAGAAGCCGAGATGACAAAGATCTACGAAAACACCTTCCGTGTTGTTAACTGCGCACTGGCCAACGAGATGGCGATTATCTGCAATAAACTCGGGATCAATATTTGGGAAGTTATCGATGCGGCTACCACAAAACCTTTCGGATTTATGCCCTTTTACCCTGGGCCTGGAGTCGGTGGTCATTGTATCCCTATCGATCCCTTCTACCTTTCCTACAGGGCAAGAGCCGTTGATTCTCATACCCGCTTCATAGAGCTTGCAGGGGAAATTAACGATGCTATGCCTGCATATGTAGTAAACAGAATCGCAGATCTCCTGAACTCTTTTGGCAAACCGGTCAAAGGGAGCAAGATATTATTGTTGGGAGTTTCCTACAAGGCTGATATTGATGATCTGAGGGAATCTCCGGCACTGACCGTGTGGGACATTTTGGAAGCGAAGGGAGCAGAGGCGTTTTTCCATGATCCCTACTGCCCCTTGGTAAAACGCAATGGAATAAATGTTCCTTCTGTAGCACTGGAAAATGATTTTGTTGAAAGCTGTGATGTTGTTGTAATAACCGCGGCACATAAAACAGGGGTCAATTATGAGCTGGTGAAAAAACATGCGAAGGCGGTTCTTGATACCAAGAACACGATAATGGATAAGGATGCTCCAAACGTTTATTTGCTCTAGGGAAAGAACCATGTGTAGAATGTCCAAATCTATTGCAGTTGAATGAGGCCGTTATTGAACCTGGTTTCTATTAACGCTTTCATTTGAGGGGTGTTCACACATTATAGGAGTTTACAGGTCTTTCAAGGGCTTGATCAGGAAGTTTCTAAGAAGGGTTTATTCAGAAAAAGGATGCATTGAGGTGGTAAATTTTTTGACCTTCTTTTATTGGAGTAACCTTAAAGTACATAAATACTGGGAGCGAAAGGTTTTAGAATTTGATTGCCAAAAAAGGCTTGGTCTCATTTCCACTTTGTTAATATGGTGGTCCTTTTTACGTCTTAGTGTAATGAAGGAATTCTACAAATGAGTTTCAGAAGAGACGTTATTAGCATACAACTGACAACTTTACTGAATGTTCTTGCGGGTTTTATTTATTTCCCAATCTTAGCCAGAGTTTTTCAATTTCCCCCAGAAACTTTCGGGCAATTTCAATTCATAAATTCTATTACTACGATTGTAATGTCTTTTGCTCTTCTTTCTCTTGATCTTGCATTTATTTCAGACCGTGAAGTACAGAACAAAGAACAAACAGCCGTAGCCTTTTCTACGATGTTGTTGTTGGGAATATCAATTTTTGGTTTGTCAGCATTTATTCTCTTCGGATTTCAGGTCTTGAATCTGATCAAAATTGAAAAGCATTTTATTGTATATATTTTTCTAGCAGGAATCTGTCTTGAACTCGAAAGGGTTTTATATTCCCTTTTCCGCGAAAAGAAGGAATTTTCTCACGTTGCGAAAGCAAGGGTAATAATAACGATAAGTCATCCTGTTGCAGGTTGCTTTCTTGCGTTTTTTATGAAGAATGCATATGTTCTTCTTATTGCTTTTGCTTTATCCCATTTGATCGGAGCTTTTTATTATCTAAAAATTGCAAAACAAAAAGGTATTTTGCCAGTTTGGATCTTTGACATTCGAAGGAGTAAGGATTTCCTGGTAAATAACTTGAATACTGTAATTTTCCAGACACCTTCCGGTCTGTTTCGAACCATTTATGGGAATTTGCCAGTGCTCCTAATCAGGAAAGTTTTCTCTACCGATGTACTTGGATTCTATTCCCTATCCATGCGAGTTCTTGGAACTACCAATCGTTTGATGTCTCAAGGCCTGTACGAGACTTTCCTGCCGTATGTTGCCAAATCAGAAAGAAACCGCGAATCAGCCTTAAGGTATTTCCCCATTATCTGTTCCATATTTTTCCTGCCGTTTTTCGCCGCTTCTTTTCTTTCTTCCTGGTATGTTCGTTTATTGTTTGGAGAATCATACCTTTTTGTTTCGGAAATTATCAAAATTATGGGTCCCTTCTATTTTACCCAGGCAGCTGTTGGACCTTACTTAGGCTTTATCCTCATTTATAGGCGATCTGAATTGAACCTGACAATAAATTTGTTGGGAATTGCCTTACAAACGGGTTTGTTCTATTTGGGAAGGATGTTTCTGGGTCTTTCGGGTGCGATTTTTTCCATTTGTATCGGAGGTATTATCGTAGAACAGTCTCTACTGATGATTGCTACTAGCCTCTCAGGTCAATCGGTCAGAAAAGTTTGCCTATCGCTTTTGCCATACCAGTTGATTCTTTTTGCTGTTCCAATGGGTTTGGTGTCTTTGTCGCTAGCTCCAGTCCTATTGATCCCTTCACTATATGTTGTTTTCAAGAACAGGGAGATTCTTTTCCGCAAGCACAAGCAAATGCCACCTTCTGGAAAAACAACCGATTAAACTAATTCCCTTTTTTCGTTTTGTCCATTTCTAAGATACTGCCCCAGCAAAAACCACACCATGATCTGACTTACACCAGGGCCGTATGGATGCGTGTACTCGAGCATGCTGGTTATCAATGGGATGAGAAAAATGTAAGGAACCATGGAGATGAATGAACTCTCTCGATTCGAGGTCCAAAGTGTTTTTTTAATTGCAAATAACCACAGATACAGATAGAAGAGAGCCATGGGAAGTGATCCCACAATGCCGTATTTTACCCATTTGTGGAGAACATAATTGTGAGGGATCCTCGAGAATCGGTCCAAAGAAAAGACATCCCCAAAGAAGGGATTATTTGCCAAATGGGTTATTGAATCCATATAGACGCTCCATCTACCGGCGCTAAGGGATTCAAGATCTCCTATCTGGTAGTTGAGCGTAAAGGCATCAAGTACCGGTTGCAATGCAGGCTGAATAATTCCGACCAGGTTTCCTGAAATAGCCAAAACGTAAATTCCTATGATTGCCAAAAATATCACCAGGATTGTCTCTATCCTTTTTCTTGTAAACAGGGTTTTAAAAAGAAGAAGAGAGATCACTGCCAGAAGAGCCAGAAGACCGCTTCGGTTGCGTAATACCACAAGGGAAGCGAAAAGTGATCCAATTGATATAAATCCGATTATTCTTACAAATAAGGGAAGCACTTTTCTCTCTTTTATCAATATCAAAGACATTGTCAAAGTTGAAACCGCAAGGATCGGACCGACAAGGTTTTTACCTTTCAGGAGGTATTGTGATGATATTGCCCAGGTCCCTCCGTAATAAAGAACGAGAGAAATTCCCAGTATTGAAACAAAAAGGGAATAAAAGAAAACGAAAAAAATAAGCTGTCTTTTGTTGAATGGAATATATAAAGAAGTAACCAGTATTCCAAAAGGAACAAGAAGTTCGACTATTTCGAAATAGCCTATAGTTCCTTCTGCACCTCCGTTTACCAGATGAAGTGATAATAAAATGGAGAAAGTGGCAATTATGTTCAGGGCAAAAACCCTTCCCAGCAAGGGCATCTCCCCGAAAGGGAAACGAACGAAACAATAAATACTGACCCCTCCAAATAAACCATAAAGAGATAAACGTATTGGATCGTAAAAAATCTCCCGAATTACTGGGAGTTGCTGAAAAACCGTCAGGAGGATCGCAAGGCAAACAGTGATTTTAAGTACTGTCCAGTTTTCAGAACGACTTCTTGTATTTAAAGTTTCTGTGCAAGGGTTATATGTTGTATGTTGGATCATAGCTTTATCCTTTCAAAATCCGGGTTTTCAGGGTTACACAAAGGGTCTTCCATAAAAGCCCTGTGGATGGTCTGAGGTTTTTGATCGTAATAGTAATCAATGGAATCTTTCGCTACCTGGTCGTAAGACAGAAGATCCCGTTGTGCCTTGGTATGTTGCCTCATTTTTTCTAGAATTTCGGGATTTTTGATCAACGTTTCCAGTTGTTGTCGAATTTCCATGGGATTGCTGGAAAAAAAATAGGCACCATTGCCCCTGATATGGTGAGAGGTATTGCCTTGGTATCTCAAAATAAGAGGTGTAGCGGTTGCAATTGCATCTTCCATAAGAGTTGTATGAAGACTCGGCCACACTGCAACGTCAGCATCAGCCAAAAGACTCAAAGTGTTTTCTCTATCCTGCCATCCCAGGGATGATACATTATCCTGGTTATCGATCATTTGTTGTATTTCAGGATATTCAATCCTTCCGAAAATGTTCAAATGAACGTTCAGACCCTCAATTGCTTTTAGAATGATTTCAAGGCGTTTATTTTTCGCCCATTTGCCACCGGTAACCAACTTAAGTGATCCATTATTGTTTTCTGGCGTAAAGCAAGGCGAGGAGACAACCATGTCTGCGGCATCCGTATCAGCCCCGATAGGTAAAAGTCTGATTTTCTCAGAAGGAATTGCAAGGTAGTCTTGGGGGAAATAACACCTGACAGGGCTGACCCCAAAGAAAAGGTCAATGTAACTAACAAAAGGTTTCAATAAATTGGTCCAGAAAAATTGATAATAAACTGTTGAAAGGGAAGGACTTCTTGCACTGTTGTTTAAATCTGCATGGTTATCCGCGACAAGGAAAACCTTGGGGTTTTTTTTCTTGTATTTTGCGCAAGTAATGAGAGAAGGAGCGCAAATTCCATGATGGAATATGTAGTCAGGTTTTTCCTCCTCTAAGCTTTCTAATAAACGGTTAATAATTATTATGCGTCTCTTAATATCGCAAAATAATGAAGCCCTAATAATTTTTATTCCTTTATCTTCATAACAACACTCATCTGTTGTTTTCGTTTTCCCAGTTCCATGAAAATTAACGATTTTGTTGGGTGTTATAATAGTTACTTCATTACCTATTTTCATTTGATAGAAGGGCAGTAAGTTCTCTTGGTATCCCCAACCATCTTTGTAGTTATGACAAATATGTACAATCTTCATAAATTACCTCTTATATTTTTCTATTAAGGCATGATTTTGTAATTTTGCGATAAATTCAATCTTTTTGGCGCCATGTATGGATTTAACATTTTCCCCATTGACGAATTCGGTAGTCAGAAAACTTAAATTTGGATGAATCTTTTGTCCCAAAGATAATAATTCATTTTCTGCCTGATTCCAATTACTATTTTCTTCACTACATTTGGTGATCGTATGCTCTAATTCCGAACAAACGGTTGCAATCTTGCAACCGGCAACAGCTGCTTCAACCACTGAAAGTGGGACATCAATAGTGGTATATAAAGTTCTGAAAGGAAACAGCATGATGTCATTTACCTTTAGGAAATTAGCGACACTCTTTTCTATCTTGCCTGAATAGGTTTCGTATCTAGTTATTTCAAGATTTATTCCCCAGCCATGAAAATCCTCTGGCCTTATTTCAAAGTCTTTTTCGGGCCAAGAATATGTCATTATGCTTGGGGAGTATTTTGTTTTGTCTAATGACCTCATGATATTAACTGCAATATCAAAACCTTTGCCGTAATCCGCCCTTCCAATATAGCCGACCCTTATAAGGCCTTCAGGATCGGGGGTTCTTTTTTCTGTGGCTTCGAAATAAACATCGGAAACTGGTGGAGGGAGGACTATTGACTTTACACCGATACGGGCAATCTGCTCATGGATCCTGTCCGACACTGCAAAAACAGAATCATAAGAATGAAGGTCCATGGAACCCAGGATCAATTTGGTCTTTGACCTGAATGGGGAAAACAGGATAGTGGAAAAGAGGGTTCTCCTTTTCATCCTTTTTCGAAAAAGGAAAAATCCTGGCCTGTATTTCGGGTGAAGGTAAATGGACACAACAAGTTCAAAGTCTCTTCCTTCAAGTTGCCTCAGGGCATCCTCAAATCTTTGTTCATAAACAAGGGTTGCATTGAAGTCCTCGGGAAGAACAGTTTCTCTTTTCGAAGCCCCGTACATAGCATAAGTCACTTCATGCCCCAGTTCTACCAACCCTGAGGCCAGTCTCCGAACATAGGATTCGGTCCCGCCTATCTGATAATAATCAAAAGCACGTTTCCAACCGAAAAAGCAAATTTTCAAGCTTTTCTCTCCTTTAAAACTTTTTCGCATAGATCTATCGTTTGTTGAGCCACTTTCTCCCAGGAAAACGTTTTTCCAACCATTTCAATCCCTTTTTGCGACATTTCTTTATGTTCGTCGGGGTTTTCGATGGCCCATTTGAGAGCTTTTTCAATAGAATTTATTTGCGGATCGATCTCTAAACCAGCAGCCCATTCTGATACTTCCGGAAGATAACATTCTTTACTCAGGATAACGGGTGTCCCAATGGACAAGGCCTCCAGAGCGGTCATGGGAAGGCCCTCTCCCAATGAAGCGAGAACAAAAGCCTTGGCATATTTCAGCAGGGACCACTTCCCAGCTCCCTGCACTATACCGGTAAATAAAACCTTGTCTCCTAACCCGAGATTTTTATGAAGGGCTTGGAGTTGGTCCATGTAATTCTTGTGTGAGGGCCCAGCAATAACAAGGCGGGGAAGAGGTTCTTGAATTCCCTGAATGAGACGAGCATAAGCCTTCATCAGCAGATCTATTCCTTTGATAGGGTCCAGTCTTCCCAGAAACAGAAAATATTGACAGGGTACCAGTTCAGGCCTTATCTCTGTTAGTTTTTCAACGCATGCCTTTTCTTTATCCGGATCTTGCTCAACACCATTAGGGATAACAGTTATGGGAGTTCTCACGTCCTTGTTGCGCAGATGGTCAACTTCAGCTTTTGTCAAGGCTACTACAGCATTTGCATTGTTATAAAGAGGGGCATCGAAAAATCGCCACCAGAGATTTTTTTTGAATCGGCTTATCTTTAAATGGGAAGGATCCAGACAGCCATGGGAATAAATAATATAGGGTTTCTTGTTTCCACGGCATATCTTCCCTGTCGATAGGCCATAACTGGTCCAATTGCTGTCAAGAAGAACAATATCGAAATCCTTGATCTGTTCAGAAAGGACTCTTGTGAATTCCTGAGAATAATAAGGAAAAGGGTGCATTTCTCCCCTGCAGTACCATACCGGGATTCCTTCGTAGTCAACAAATCCGTTTGAAGGTTCCAGGCGTTCTTTGCCGTTGATATTCAGGGTCAGGACTGCGACATCGGCTCCTTGCCTTTTCAGTGCCTTCATCAGCGAGTGGGCGGCAGTCGCTGTCCCGCCTTGCGCAAAGGCGGGTGGGTAGCCGCCTGTTACTTTCAGGATTTTCATAAACCTAAACCTCTTTGAATATATTTTTCAACCAATGAGTTTGTGATCAGGGACACTGCCTTCTCTGGATCGTTGGTTGTATCTATTTCCACAAATGGTTCCAGTTGCGACATCAGGTTTTTCATTTGAGCCTGTTGAGATGCGATCTCATCGGTAGTAAGTTCTGGCTTCCGTTTGTGGATCTCTTCAGGATAGGCCATAAGAAAGAAAAAGAGGTCTGGTTTCGGTATAAAAAGAGATGCTAGCTTGATAAACCATCGGGGTGTTTTTCCCCAAAGTGGCTGCATCGTGTAATCGTAGAAGTACCTGTCGAAAAGAATGAGATCATTCCTTGCCCGGTGGAAGCGGAAGGGAATTCTCGCGAGAAAATAATCCAGGGTGTAGTAAAGGACATAAAGGCATCCTTTTATGGGGTGGTGTGGATTTCCCTTTTCCGGCAACCTTGAAGCCGGAGATGCCGAAGACTCTGGAAGCGGTTCATTCAAGAGCCTTGCTTTAATAACGCCCAGGCGCGGCAATATTTCAGGGTGCCCATGGTAGTAGCGGACACGGTTGAAAAGTTGTCCCTTCAACCTAGATTCGATCATGTCGCAAAGGGTGCTTTTGCCTGAACCATCGGGGCCGATCAGGGTAATGAAAAGGCCAGGTGGTTTGATAAAGGCCAGGAATTGATCTTTCAGCCACCCAAGGTATGATATTGTCGAACTAAGGGGTTTCTGCCAAAAACAATGAAGCAGTATTCTCGACCTGGTTTCTGAAAGATCCTTCCCCGCGCTATTCTGGAACCCAGGATCCTCGATGATACCGCTAGGGATGCAAGTGATTTTTCTCCCTATAAATAATTCCCCTTCGGAAAGGAATCTTTCTTTCCCGATAGTTTTGTATATTCTGATAACCCTCTCAATGTGTTTGTGTTCCAATTTGCGGCAGTAACATATCTCTTTAAGCAAAATTCCTATGATTTGAAGTACAGGAGAAGCAACAGATATCCCCTCTTCAACAGAAAAACCCTCAGTAAAAAAATCCGGAGATACCATGGGTATCCCTCGATAATCCAACCCTGTCCATGTATCTATGTGCAACATACAACAAGAAGAAAACTGCCAGATGAAATAACAGGAATAACGCCCTCTTTTTTGTGTTTTTAAGACTTTGAACGACAATTCTTCTCCGATCTTTGCAAGACCTGATTCAAACGACCTCTGTTCTTTGATTCCAATATCAATGTCGTGTCCAAGCGTATCGAACAGTTCCTCTGAATTCCTCAGGACAACATAATCCACTCCCATTTTTGTCAGTTTTTTCAGTACTTCTCTAGCAAGGGCTGTTCTTTCGTCCATGGAGGTTTATCCTTCCACACCCGCAATGATTTTTCGCAATCTCTCGATGTTTGCCTTGTAGTGAAAGGTATCCAGAAAACTCTTGCGTGCCCCGGTGCTATATCTTTCGAAAGAACCATTTATCTTCTCCAGTGCTTCGGAGATCTCCTGGAAATTTTTGCTGGCTCCAATTATTTCTCCGTTTTGTCCGGGGGTGACAAATTCCGGGAAACTTCCAATAGGGGAAGCTATTACAGGTGTTCCGAACATAAATGCTTTGGGCAACACTCCGCTCTGTGTCGATCTCCTGTACAGATTCCAGACGCAAAAAGATTTTGCGAAACAATCATTGATTTCCTCATTGCTCAAGGGTTTGCCATGAATAACCTCGAGTTGGCCGTTGGAGATCATTTTAGTGAGCAGAGGTTTACTAGCAATCACGTTTCCTATCTTTGATTTTGTCGCGATCAGGAACTTTGCTCCAAGTTTGTTTTCATAGGCAAATTCCATGTACTTCAGGAAGCCGTCGAAGTCATGTGCTTTTGCTACGGTACCGATATAGGAGAAAAAAGGTCGATCGTTCCTTGATATGTGTTTGGAATAATTTTGGGCCTCGTCCTCAAAAAGAAGAGGGAGATAATGGTACTTCGGATTGTGCCTGATGTCTAATGTTTCATATGTATTGACCGCGGAACTGGAAGGCAACAGGACGCAATCAACCAACTTCAATGTTTTTTTGTTGAATTCGTGAGCGATGATCGCTTTGATAAAACCCTTCATTCCTTCTTCCAATTTTTTTCTGAAGCCATCGAAAGGTTCGTGGTATATGTAAAAAATGAGGGGTTCTTTGCCCTGTTGCTTTATCCTCCGGGAAAAGGGGTGATTCTCTGTGCTGGGATTCTGGATGAAAACAAAATCAAACTTGTCCTCCGGAATTGAACCATCATAAAACAATGCGGTTGAGTAGTTTCGTTCGTTTATGAATGTTGAATACCCCCGATGCAGCAAGAGGGTTGGTTGCAATTCGAGGTCTCGACACAAAAGATCAAGGGCTATCAAGTGAGAAAAGTGTCCTGGGGAATAGTTTAGGGATACGATAAGGATCTTACGCTCTACCATACCTGTCCTCCAGCCTCACGATATCATCTTCGCCCAGGTAGCTGCCGGACTGGATCTCTATCAGTTCCAGGGAGATTTTCCCCGGATTCTCGAGGGAGTGGATCTTCCCGATCGGGATGTAGGTGGATTCGTTCTCCGTGAGGAAGACCGTTTCATCGTCGATGGTGACCTTTGCCGAACCCCTGACCACGATCCAGTGTTCCGCCCTGTGATGGTGCATCTGAAGGGACAGCCCGGCTCCGGGCTTGACCCTGATACGCTTTACCTGGAACCTCTCACCCGTCTCAAGGCTGTCGTAGGATCCCCAGGGTCTGAAGACCTCCCGCTGGTTCAGGTGCTCGTGGCGGCCGTTGTGTCTTATGTCTTCCACGAGGTCCTTTACCTTCTGCACCTGGTCCCTGTGGGCGACAAGGACGGCATCCTTGGTCTCGACAACCACAATGTCCTTCACCCCTATCGTGGCTACAAGCTTGTTTTCTGCCCGGATCAGGCAGTTAGCTGTGTCTATGGTCTTTACATCACCGAGGATGGAGTTGTTCTCCTCGTTCTTTTCACAGACCTCCCAGAGGGCGCTCCAGGAGCCTATGTCGCTCCAGCCGGCGTCGAGGGGAACAACGGAAGCAAGGTCTGTCTTTTCCATCACGGCATAGTCTATGGATATGGAAGGGGTTAGTTCAAAGGCTTCTGAATCTATGCGGATGAAGTCAAGGTCTTTTTCTGTCCTTTGCATTGCCTTTGTGCAGGCTTCATGGATATCGGGCGCGTGTCTTTGCAGTTCTTCAAGATAGGTCTTCGCCTGGAAGAGGAACATGCCGCTGTTCCAGTAGTATCCTCCGCTGTGGATATATTCTTTTGCCCTTTTCTCATCGGGTTTTTCGGTGAAGGATGCCACTTCGTAGGTATTCATCCCTTGTTCCTTGCCCCTCTTGATGTAGCCGTACCCGGTCTCAGGGTTTAAGGGAACTATCCCGAAGGTGACGAGCCTGCCATCCTGGGCGGCGGGGAGAGCGTCCATTACGGCTTTGCGAAAGACTTCTGCTTCGGCAATCATGTGGTCCGCGGGAAGGACAAGAAGCAGGGCGTTTTCGTCATTTGCCAGAGCGTGGATCGCCGCCAGGGCTATGGCGGGGGCAGTGTTCCTCGGGGAAGGCTCAAGGATGATGGAGAAGTCCTTTGCCCCCAGTGCAAGGATCTGCTCCCCCGCCAGGAAGCGGTGCTCCTCGTTGCAGACCACGATAGGACTATTGCATGGCAATCCATGAAGCCTTTCCATGGTCTCCTGGAGCATGGTCCTTTCGCCGAAAAGTTTCAGGAACTGTTTCGGGTTGAGCTGTCTCGACAGGGGCCATAGCCTCGTGCCGGAGCCGCCCGCCATTATTACTGGGGTTATCATGAAGAAGCCTCCCCCAATGTCTTTTCGCTCCCCCGAATTGATCCGATGTTATCAAGGAACCACCGGTAGGTGCTTTCCAGCCCCTTTTCAAGGGTGATGTTTGACTTCCATCCCAAGGCATTGATCTTTGATACGTCAAGCAGTTTCCTGGGCGTACCATCTGGCTTTGAGGTGTCGAACTCTATTTTGCCTTCAAAACCAACGACCTTTGATATGGTTTCTGAAAGTTCCCTTATAGTGCAATCTTTCCCCGTCCCGATGTTGATGTGCGACAGCATCGGAAGTGTTTGGGAAAGGTATGTGTCCCTGTCCAGGTTCATCACGTGGAGGCAGGCGGAGGCCATGTCGTCCACGTGGAGGAATTCGCGCATGGGGCTTCCGCTTCCCCAGATGGTCACCTTGTCCGCTCCATTCTCTTTTGCCTCGTGGATGCGCCGAAGCAGGGCCGGAAGGACATGGCTGTTCTCGGGGTGAAAATTGTCCCCGGGGCCGTAAAGGTTGGTGGGCATCACTGAGCGGAAGTCGGTGCCCCACTGCCTGTTGTAACTCTCGCACATCTTCATCCCAGCTATCTTTGCTATTGCGTAAGGTTCGTTGGTCGGCTCCAGGGTCCCAGCGAGGAGGTACTCTTCCTTCATGGGCTGAGGGCACTCCCTGGGGTAGATGCAGGAGCTGCCCAGAAAGAGAAGCGACCTGACGCCCGTTCTGAATGCGCTGGTGATGATGTTGGTCTGGATCTGGATGTTTTCGACAATAAAGTCGGCAGGGTAAGTGCTGTTGGCATGGATGCCGCCCACTTTGGCGGCCGCCAGAAAGATCTGATCGGGCTTCTCATTTTCGAAGAAGGCCGAAACGGCTCTCTGATCGCAAAGGTCCAGTTCCTGCCTGGTTCTTAGCAGAAGGTTGCTGTAGCCATCTTTTTTCAGTTTTCTTACAAGGGCAGAGCCCACCAGGCCCCTGTGGCCCGCAACGTAGATCTTTGAGGTTTTACCCATGCTTTTAGTTCCTCTTTTCTTTTCAGTTCCGAACCTGTCCCAGTTCGTCAAGTGCGGGAGGGGTGCAGAATCCATTCTTCCTGCATAACAGTTCTCTCTCGAAAAAGCGCAGATCCTCACTTACCATCTCTTCCACGAGGTCTTCGAAGGGTGTCTTCGGAGACCACCCAAGCTTTTCCTTCGCCTTTGAGGGGTCACCCAGGAGCAATTCAACCTCTGTGGGTCTGAAGTAGCGTGGGTCAACCTCGATGATGACAGCGCCTGTATTATCATCAATGCCCTTTTCGTCAATCCCCTCACCTTGCCAGGTTACGGTGATGCCCACTTGCGAAAAGGCTTTTTGAACAAATTCCCTTACGCTCCGGGTCTGCCCCGTGGCTATGACATAGTCGTCGGGCTTTTCCTGCTGGAGCATGAGCCACATGGCCTCAACAAAATCCCTGGCATGCCCCCAGTCGCGTTTTGCGTCGAGGTTGCCCAGGTATATTTTTTTCTGCATTCCCAAAGATATTCTTGCTGCTGCCCTTGTTATCTTCCTCGTTACAAAGGTTTCTCCCCGGATGGGGGATTCGTGGTTGAAGAGGATGCCGTTGGAGGCGTGCATCCCGTAGGCTTCACGGTAGTTGACCGTGATCCAGTAGGCGTAGAGCTTGGCCGCGGCATAGGGGCTGCGGGGATAGAAGGGAGTGGTCTCCTTCTGGGGGGTTTCCTGGACCTTGCCGAAGAGTTCACTTGTGGAGGCCTGGTAGAAACGGGTTTTCTTCTCCAGGCCAAGTATGCGTATGGCCTCAAGCAGCCTTAGGGTGCCGAGGGCATCCGAGTTTGCGGTGTATTCCGGGGTCTCGAAGGAGACCTGGACATGGCTCTGGGCTGCAAGGTTGTATATTTCGTCGGGCTGGACCTCCTGAACTACCCTGATGAGATTGGTTGCGTCGGTCATGTCTCCGTAGTGTAGATGAAGCCTCAGATCCTCTTCGTGGGGATCCTGGTAGAGGTGGTCGATACGGCCAGTGTTGAAGAGTGAAGAGCGGCGCTTAATGCCGTGGACTTCGTATCCCTTTTGCAGGAGCAGTTCCGCAAGGTAGGCTCCGTCCTGGCCGGTGATTCCGGTGATTAGGGCTGTGGATTTCAATGATTTTCACTCCATTCCTCTATCAGCGATCTGAATAATTTCGAAAACCTGTAAATGACAGCTGAACGATTGTATTTTTCTGTGAAGACTCTTTTTGCATTTGCGCTTTTCCGAGCAAAGAACTCCCTGTCTTGTTTTAGAGAGAGTATTGCTTCCATACAACCTTCAGCTTTATAGGGGGTGACTAGACCGAAGTCGTCCTCTGCTATCTCTAGTGCGATCTCTGAATCCTCTGGTACAAGTGCCAGGATCGGTTTGCCGGCTGAGAGATAGGAATATGTTTTTGAAGGGACGGAAATACCTTTCAAATTTTTCTCCAGACTAACAAAAAGAGCGGATGCCGAATCCAGAGTTTCCCTGTACTTTTTTTCGGGAAGAAAATCATAGAGTTTCAGGTTATCAAGTTTAAAGTCACTGACCTGTTTTTCAAGCCATTCTCTCTTTTTGCCGCTAGCGATCACCAGGAATTGGATATTTTCACATTGTTGGAGGCAAAGCTTAGCTGTTGAAACCAATATTTCCATATCCGCTGTTTCTCCGATGTTGCCGGAGTAAACCACCCTGAAGATCTCCTGATCAGATCCATGTTTTTCCTTTTCTAAAACCTTGCCCAATTCCGAAAGTTCTGGACCCCAATTTGTTATAACCTCGATCTTGTCGTCTTCCAAATCATAATGTTCCGCCAGATATTCTTTTGCGTCTCTCCCGAGAACAACCGTTTTGAGAGATGATGCCAGGGTTCTTTCGGTAATATATTTTGAAAATCTGAAGATCAGTGATTCCTCGGATACCTTTTCAAGTTTTGCCATAACATCGGGATAAAGGTCATGCACAAGAAAGACGAAAGGTGCCTTATCCCTTTTTGCGATTTTAGAGACAAGAAAGCCCATCCAGGGCGGGTTGGAAACCGCAAAAAACAGATCACCTTCAGTGTTCTTGAGCTTCCTGTATGCTCCGACCGTGAAAAGAAAGAGTAATATCATGCGTTGAAATAGTGAGTTTTTGTTCAGTTTGGGGAGTATTACCCTGTTGATCTTAACTCCCTTCCAGATCTCTGTCTCCTCGTACTTCTGAGAAGGATCAAGGTAAGACCTGTTCTGGCAGATCACTTCCACATAAAAACCTTCAGAAACGAGGCTTGTTGCGATATCGCCCATCACTTTTGCAGTGGCAGCTTCATCGGGATAGAACATTTGGGAAACCATGACGATTCTTGGTGAGACAGAGGATTTGAATTCTTTCAAAACTCTACTTCGCCCCCCGCATGCCGAGCATGGTTTCGGCGGTTTTCAGGATGATCTGGATGTCCAGGAGCGCGTCGCGATTCTTCAGGTAGTAAAGGTCGTACTCCAGTTTTTTCCTGGTGTCCTCGATCCCGGCGGCGTAGCGGTAGTTGATCTGGGCCCAGCCGGTGATGCCGGGTCGGAGCCTGTGGCGGTAGGCGTAGAAGGGGATCTGTTCTTCGAACTCGGCGGCGAATTCGGGCTGCTCGGGGCGAGGCCCCACGATGCTCATCTCGCCCCGGAGGACGTCCCAGAGCTGGGGTATCTCATCGAGGCGGAACTTGCGGAGGATAGCCCCGATCGGGGTTATGAGGTGGGCGTCGTCATCGGCGAAGCCGGCTTCCGCGTCTTTGCGGTTTTTCATGGTGCGGAACTTGTGCATTGTGAAGATTTCGCCGCCCAGCCCCGTTCGGGGCTGACGGAAGAGCACGGGGAAGCCGGAGTCGATGATGATGGCCGGAATAATGACGATGGACATGAGGGCACCGAGGATCAGGCCCGGCACTGCCACGAGGAGGTCCAGGACCCTCTGGCCCGGGTGGGGGAAGGTCATCTGGAAGACCATGTTGTAGTAGTTGCGGAATGCATGGGCGACTATCAGGGGGATCCTGCCCAGGGAGTCTTCCGCGAACTGGGGCATGTGCTCCATGAAGCATCCGTCGGACAGGAGGCTGTCGGCCCATTGTTTTACCCTTGGTTCGGTATAGATGTCGGGGTCGCCCACCAGAACCGAACAGGCAGCTATCGAGGCCACTTCCAGGCTCGGCGGGATCGCGGGGGTGATGTAGGCTTTGATGTCCAGTTTGCCTCCCAGGTTATTCGCCATTTCTGTGACCAGGGGTTCCCATTTTTCCTGGTTTCCTATCACGAATACCTGCTTGCCTTCGTTCTTGCCGTAGACGATGGAAGAAGCCGCTGCACGGTAGAGGCTTAGCCCCAGGACGGTCGCCCAGAAGAGGACGGACATTTCCAGTTTGGAGATCTTGATGCCGTAGAAAAGGATAAAAACGGGAATTACCACGAGGCAGCCGACAAGGGCTCCAACGAAGATGGAGATGATGGCGTGATAGAGGTGCCGGCGGCGCACCATGTCGAAGCCGCGGAAGGCGTAGATGCCCAGGGCCAGTGCGCAGTAGAGGATGAAGTACTGGCTGAAGAAGTAGAAGCTGCCGTGGGGGCTGACAAGTTCGATAAGGGATACGGTGCCCCAGAAGATAGCTGTGTGGACAAGCATCTGCAGATATTTCGCCATCCGGACGCGGTCTAAAGATTCTCGCATGGAACCACCTCGCTTTCTGTGGAAAGCTCGTCTAGGGGCGTGAGACGTTAGACGTGAGACGTGAGACGTGAGACGTTAGACGTTTAAACAAAAGAGCGTGAGACGTGAGACGTTAGACGTTTAAACAAAAGAGCGTGAGACGTGAGACGTTAGACGTGAGACGTTAGACGTGAGACGTTTAAACAAAAGAGCGTGAGACGTGAGACGTTAGACGCGAGACGTTTAAACAAAAGAGCGTGAGACGTTAGACGTGAGACGAGACGTGAGACGTAATAAATAAAGAGCGTGAGACGTGAGACGTGAAAAGTGAGAAGTTAACCTCAAACCTCAAACCTCAAACTTCTTACGCCCTTTAAAGCTTCTTATTTAAAAACGTGATCAGACCATTGATCAACTGAAATACCCTGCTGGTCTGAGATTCGATAATATCCAGGTTTTCCAGGTAACCAAGATCCTTTGACAAGGTGATCTGAGTTTCGATCTCGCAGAGGGAGCCCCTGGCTATATGGAGGAAGTGGATGAATTCCTTTCTGGTTCCTCTTCCAGCCCCTTCCGCTATGTTGCTTGGGATAGAAACCGCGCATCTTCTAAGCTGTGCTGTAAGTCCGAAACGCTCCTCGGACGGGAAATCCCTGGTTGCGGTGTATATCATTCTTGCCAGATCCATGGCCTGTTTCCAGACCTCAAGTTTGCAGTGGGAGCGGATGTCCTGGTCTTTCGTAGTAATGGTCATTGATGCTGTCACCTCGGTGTTTAACGTCAAGAGTGTCATGTCTGGCCTTCTTCAGGTTTTGCGTATGCCCTTTCCATGATCCACTGGTTTGTCGGTTTTCCCTCGTTTTTCGGGTTTTGGTTTTTTCGCTCTTACGTCTAACGTCTCACGTCTCACGCACTTGAGTGCTATCACTCTGGAGGAGCATAGAATCTGTAAACCACCCGCTGAGACAGCTGCGCTGGTCCCATGCGGTCGCGTTCCCATTCCTGGATGTCGTCCCAGCTCCAGAAGTCCGTATGAGGGCTGACCAGGGCCTCGAGCTGCAGGTACCAGGGGTCCTCAACCATTACAGCCACCACGTCCTTGCCGGAGGTCCTGCCCCAGGACGAGAGGCGGTGTTCGTACCAGTTTCGGACCTGGCCGTTCTGCCAGTATGTCCGTATCCGCTCTGCCACTATCTCGCCCACGAGTACCAGCCCCTGGGCCTCGAGGAAGCCCTTTTTGCCCGGGGCCATGAGGATGCCCGTGAAGGCGGGCTCCCTGCTGGCGTCCATCCGGATGAGGTTCCCGAAGGTGCCCGAGAGCAGCGGCAACTGGAGGGCAAACCCCTCGGGGGTGCGGGTGTAGTCAAAGGCCACGGAGCCCATCCACCGGGTGGCGTTGTTCTGCTTGAAGGTGATCACTATGCCGGTGTATGTCTCCTGGCCGGATATGTCCTCGTAAAGAAAGCCTGCGTCCCATCCGCCCATGTCGCGGCCGACGAAGATGCTGTATCCCTTGCCGCACTTGCCCATGGGCAGCGACCTGAGGGCAAGGTCGCCCCAGCGGGCCTCGAAGTGCCAGGGGTGGGAGGTGCGCCGGTAGAAGACGTACCTCTCGGCCCACTCCGCGGGCCTGTCCACGCCGAAACCCCAGTCGATCCACACGCCGTGGAGGCCGAAGCCGGAGCGGTGGGCGTAGTCTACGGTGGCGATGACGCCGGAATAGCCCGTAACGTCCTGTCCGCCGCCGAGGTCTTCCACGCCGGGGACCTGGTCGAAGGCGGAGATGGCGTCGGGGTAGGGGAAGCGCAGGTACCTGACCCGCCCCGCCTTGACGCTGAAGCTGAAAACCCCCGAGGGGGAGTTGTGAAAACCGTACCACTCGACGAAGTGCTCGTCGAAGCGGGGCTCCCATTCTTCCAGACCGTCACGGAGCCTGTTGGACCTGACAAGGGCGTGCCAGCGCAGGCCCGGCCCGAGGTCGACCCCGGCCCGGAGCTGGAGGTTGCGAAAGTCGAGGTGGTCGCTCCAGAGGTGGGCGCCGACGCTGAGTTCCCAGGTGCCGTTGAAGGTTCCTATGGTGGGGAATGACCAGCCATGAGGTTCCTCGCCCCCGGCGGGGGAGGGGGTGCCCCAGGCAAGGGCGAATACCAGTATTGCAATTATGCCCAGTATGATCCCCCACGAGGGTTTCTTCATGCCGTCAGTTCCTCCTGGACGAGCGGCGGAATATCCTTGTGTATTTCTCCAGTTCCAGTGCCTCGGAGAACTCCTTGAGTTTTACGCTCTGCTCGGGGTCCTGCTTCGCCCTCCGGATGAACTCCGCCACGAAGGCCGCGAACACGGCAACGAAGAAGCCGAGCATGGTAGCCAGGATGACCATGAGTTTGCGCCTGGGCTTGAAGCGCATCTCAGGCGGGTCGGCCCTGTCGAGGACCTGGATGACCACTGGCGTGGATGCCTCCTCCAGGCGGGCTGTCTCGAAGAACTTCAGGAGTGTGCCGTAGAGCACCTCCTGGAATTTCCAGTCGCGGTACTTCTCGAGGTACTCGAACCGCGCGGCGGGCATCCCCCCCGCCGGATTGAGCGGGTCGCCAGGGTCGGGCTGCTCCTCGAGGCGCTGGATCTCGGTCTTTAGGGCGTCGATCTGGTTGCGCAGCTTTATGGCCTCGGGGTTCTGGGGCGTGGCATAGGCCAGCAGGGAGTTGAGCTGGATCTCCCTGGCTGCCACCTGGGCCCGGAGGTTGATGCGGTTCTGGATGTTGGCGGTGAGCTGGGCTTCGCCCATGTAGACGCCGGTCTCCTGCTGGTATTTCTGGAAATCGGCTTCGGCTCGGTTGAGGCTGGCGCGGGCCTTTTCCAGTTCCTTTTCGAGGTAGAGGCGACGCTGGGAGGCGCCGGTGACGGCGAAGGTGTCGGCCATCCACTTGAGCCCCTCGACGTGAGCATTGGCGATCTCGGCGGCTTTCACGGGGTCGGTGAAGACCACGCTCATGGATATGGTGCCGTCCTTGTCCTCCACGGCATCGGCTTCGCCGATATACTCCTTGACGATGTCCTTGCGGAGGTTCTCCTTGCCGTAGCCGGTGATGTCGCGCCAGTCAGGCGGACCGAAGCGGTCGAGGACCCAGTCCTGGAGGGTGCGGCTTTTGAGCATGCCCACGTAGATGTTTCCCTTGATCTCGGGCTTGATGAGCTCGGCCACGCCGCCGCCCAGCTGCTGCGTAAGGAGGGTGGCCATGGCGGACTGCTCCACGGGGTTGAGGATGCGGGCCGTGGCCTTGTACTGCTTTGTCATGACAAGGCTGAGGATGATGGCGGCGATGGCGAAAGCCGCCGTGATCCGGAAGATGAGCTTTTTGTGCCTTGCCAGGACCAGCATCAGGTCGAGCAGGGATATCTCGTCGTCCTCGGGGCAGGCCGCGAATGTCTCCCGCTGCTGGTTTGCCTCTTCGTGCTGTTTTTCAGTCATGTCATCTCTCCGTCTCTAAATGGGCCCTAGTTGGTGATGTTGTGGATGCTAAGGGCCGTCACTGCCATCTTGTAGATTATGTCGATGTAGTCGCGGGTCTGCCTGAGGCCCCTGTAGCTTTCGATCTTCTGGGGGACCACGATGGCGTCGCCGGGCTCGATAAGGTTCCACTCGATATCCTGGTTGAACTCCTTGACCCAGGGCGTGGTGGCCC
>Ga0209723_1003005_pt1 | contig 21258 bp, 33 predicted proteins | sample BiotimSIPDNA_2_FD_185750 | JGI IMG/M metagenome (GOLD analysis project Ga0209723, IMG submission 185750) | Anaerobic biogas reactor microbial communites from Washington, USA - Biogas_R2 time_0 SIP DNA (SPAdes) (version 2) | ecosystem: Engineered > Bioreactor > Anaerobic > Unclassified | place...
CTGCGGTCTATCGCCTCCACATCGGCAGGTCGTTCACGGTCTTTTATATCATCGAGCACGAGGAGAACGTCGTCAAGATCGTAAAGATCATGACGATCGAAAGGGCTCATAAGGACTACTCGCGCAGATAGGCTCTCTTGAGCAACCACGTTCCCTGCCCCGGGTGATACTCTCGCTCATCGCAGTAAAGCACGATCTCTCGATCGTTGTCAGCCGGACGGGACCGGAAGACAAAATCTCTCTGGAAGGTCGATCAGAGATCTCGCGGATGCCGGTCTCCTCTGCGGCCAGGCCATCGCGGAGGGTCGCCATTCCGGGCCTGAGCGGAGGTGGCAGGGGCAACAGGGGTGGCGATGCGCGATAAATGTCTGAAAACGGATTATCCCGGGGCCAGCCGGAACCCCCGGTCTCCGGCGGGTTCCAGGTCAAACTGCGGCGGCTTGCCTTTCGCCCGGGGGATGGCTCCTGGATCCAGTATCCGTCTCCCGATGACTGAACTTTTGAGTTCAGGGCAGGTCGTCCAGAACGTTTCCGGCAGCAACACTCTGGCAACCTCGCCGTTATCGAGGACGACCTCCACAGAATCCCAGTCTCTCTGGAAGTAGCGGTCGCGATCATCATACCGAACCCGGACACCGTATCCTGCGCCGACATGACTGCAGAACCTTCAGGGACACTCAATTAGTGTTATCGATGCAGTCTCCGCCAGTCTACGATGTATCCGCTCACATCGTGGAAACCTTCATTGTGTAGACATGAGTATACGTCCGTATGACAAGCGTCACAGTCAGGATCGACTCCAACCTCCGGGACCGGCTCAACGCCCTGAAAACCCATCCCCGGGAGTCATATAACGAGGTGATCGGGCACACCTGGTAGCTATGGCGGTCGATGAGGAGCCTCTCAGCGACGAGGCGATCCGGGATCTCGAACGGTCGCTTGAAGATCTTCGTGCCGGGAGAGTCTACACCCTGGATGAGGTCATGGCGGAGCTGAAGGGGGAATGACCTATCAGGTGGTCATCACCGCGACGGCCCGCCATAACCTCAGGAACATTCCACGGTCTATAGCAATCCGGATAGGTGAAGAAATTGCATCGCTCGCCGACGAGACCGACCTCGAGCAGCACACCTCAAAAGACTGAAAGGTCCGGATAACCCACCGTTTTATTCGCTCAGGGATTACCGGGCGGTTCTTTCGATCATAGATGACCTCCTGGTGATCAATGTCATCGGTGTCGGACGCCGGAGCAGGATTTACCGGAAGTTCTGACCGGGGTGCCTGCGGACTCAATTGGTGCCCGGACCCGCGGGGAAGAGATTGCTTCGCCGCAAGCCTCCGGCGATGCGGATTCTATCAGAAAACCATATCCGCGCAATAAAATTAACGCAAAAACCCAGAATATCCTTCAATATCCCGGTCATCATCACCTTCCATGCGGACGACGAATACCGGATCGATATGCGAGCGAGGAGAGAGTGATTCCTGAGCGGTGCACGTTCTGTAAAGGGACCCGGCACGAGGGAAGAACCGAGTTCATCGCACGGGCCGGGGATGGGGTCATCGTCATCAGGGATGTCCCGGCGTTCGTCTGCGACCGGTGCGGCGAGGCATACTACAGCGCGGAAGTTTCCCGGAAGATCGATGCCGTGATGGTGGATGTCCACAGCGGCAGGCTCTGCTGCCGGCCCCTTGCGGCAGGCGAGGTTAAACTCACCGGGTGAAGAGGCCGGCAGATTCGCCGGGAGGCCCGGCGGCTTTCGGACCTGACACACCGTCCTCCAGCCGGTCACGGCCGGATGCGCAACGCTCCGCCCATTTTTCCTGCACATAACCCTTACGATCAGACTTTTTTTCTCCGGCGTCCTACTGTCCTCCGGGAGGGTTACCAGGATGACCGATGCGAAGACTACCAGAGAACTTGTCTACGAGACGAACCGGGACGTGAAGTGGATCTGTAAGACGCGACGGGCCGCAGGGTGCGACGTTCCTTCAGGAACGGAGCTTGAGCACCGTCAGGTGGGAACGGAGTTCGAGCACCGAAGAACGACGTTCCTTCAGGAACGGAGTTTGAGCACTGGAGGTGCGAAGGTGCGAGTTGCGACTTGAGGAGTTCGAGAGCCGGCTCCATGCTACATGGGAGGCTAGAGCCTGCCGTAGCGTTTATGCGCCTGCTCGATGGTCATCAGATGGGTGATCTCGACCCAGTCCCTGTCGGTATGGGCGATATAGAGCGCGGTAAACGATCGGCCGATATGGAGGCGAAATACCTCCATGCCATCCGTATTCAGGCGTTCTTTATCTCCCCCGCTGCCGGGGTACGGATCGGTCTGCAGAACCGCGAGCTTTTCCGTGACGATCCGTTGCGACTTCTCAGGCAGTGCATTCAGGAAGTCAGCCGCCGACCGCCTGAACAGAACGGCGAACGTCACAGTGAGATCTCCACGAGTTCCTCCGTCTCCTGGATCCGCTTGATATCCTCGACAAGCCGCCGCTTCTTTTCATGCTCGATCATCTCCTCTATCAGTTCCGAGAAGGTCATCCCCGGCTCCCGCATACCGGAGAGGGCGGCCCAGACCTCTTCCCTGACAATGATGCGCTTTGTGGCATTCATGGCATCTATGACATACGTACTGTCGACGGAAAAAGATTGCTGCTGGAGCGGTACTCTCCGGCAGCTTCGCCATTCGGTCGCCGGAACGAAGCCGGATACTCTTTAGTACAACACCACGACGTCATCATCGAACACGACCTCCACTGAGCCCCGGTTCCTCGGGAAGTGGCGGTCGCGATCATCGTATGGGATCCGGATGCCGTACCCCGCGCCGGCATGCCCATTTTGGGTACCACGGGCCAGGATACTCTCATGGTCCCTGCGGGGATATACCCCGCCCGCCATAACCGCAGGGTATACTGTTACTATAGTGTAACACCCGGTGGAGTATCCAGTTGACGGATTCTCAACAGCCCTTCACCAACTTTTGGGGCCCTCCGGCTCGCTCATCCGCCTTTGAGCCTCTCTGGTGAGGCATCTTCCGCTCTACCGGATCACCGCACCCCCGCCCGTCCGTTCCACTCCCGGACGAGCCGGGCGTAGCAGCCTTCGCAGACCTTTGCCTCCCGCGAGCGGTAGACCGCTCTCTTCTCCCTGCAGATGTCGCACCGGCCGAGGTCGACATTCATCCGCTCGAATGTCCGGTGGTCGAGGACCCCGGGGAGCGGTTGCACTCTTGACCGTTTTGCCGCTTTGAGGCAGTCGTAGCAGAGGTACTTCTTCTCGCCGCCGCGTTTAATGGAGGATATCGGCCGCCGCCCGCAGACGTGGGCTCGGGGTCGTCCTTCTTCACCGGGAGGGCGATGTAGTCGGCGGGGTTGATGTTGGCAGCGCTGGCAGCATATGTACAGCAGGTGCTGCCAATGAGTGCAGCCACATTTGAGCCGGAATCTGTTTTTTCGCCCCGATGTGAGGGATTGGCCGGCTCATGTACAGCAGTGCGGAAAACGCAGGCACCCAGGTCGCCACTGGCAGTATCCTCGCCCGTGCTCTCCGTTCTCTCATTCTGCTGTACATGTACGTACAGAGATCGATCTATATCAGGATCCTGACCTTCGTTCCCGGAATCTTCCTCGTTCCGGCCGATCTCTTGTTGGCAGCAGTTGCTGTACATATGCTGTACATCTGCTGCACTGCTGCCACTCGTCCGGTCGTTGTCCAGCCAGACAGAGGCTCCCCCGCCCCAGGCCCGGTAGACCTCATGATCGAACGTGAAGTATTGTTCCCGGCGGCGGACCGTGACCCCGTACTCGTTGTTCTCTGTCACGGTGGCGTCGTAGAGGCTGATCGCCGGGCACTTCTCCAGGAGGCCGGAGTAGAGTGTCCCCCGGCTGACGTAGCCGTTGAGGAGCCGCCGGGTCTGGTAGTAGGAGAGGCCGAGGGCGCTCTGGAGCTGCCGGACGGCGAAGATCTCGACCCCCATGCTCTCGACCGATTGCGAAGCAAGGGACATCGCGAGACACTCCGCGACGGTCCGGCCCCCGACGTGGCTCTTGTTGAAGGTGTCGAGGATGAACGCGAGCGGGTCGCCGGTCTTGAGGATCGTTAAGGCCCGCTCCCGGTGCTCGTCGGCGGGAGGGGGAGAGGTTGTCTTCTCCTCCTGCTCCTTCTCCCGCGGCGCCTTCCCCCCTGACTTGCGCACCTTCTTCTCATACAGCCCCCGGAGTTCCGGCCAGCGCTGGGCGCCGCCGCCGCAACTGGCGTGGTGACAGCCGGCGAAGATGGCGCCGTTTGCGAACTGGATGGCGAAGGCGCCGTCCTGGTGGGCCGACGAGAATGGACAGCTCTCGTGGAGGTAGTTGGCATCATCCAGGCAGACGAGGAGCGCGGCATCCCGTTCGCTGAGACGTTTGGCCGCCAGCCGCACGACCTCGTCGATGTGCTTGCCGGTCGAGGGAGGCGTATAGCCGACGACCACCTCAAAGATGCACGCAAAGACGGCGAACGGCGTCCGGTGCTGCTTGCAGTTGATGTACACGGGGGCGATCTGCTGTGTCGTCTCCTCGATCTCGGCAAAAAGCCGGCGGGCGGTGGTGGTCTTTCCCGGTCCCGGGGGGGCCGCGGAGGACGGCGTTCATCGGGGTCCCGCCCCGGAGGGCCGGGCTGATGAGGAAGGCAAGTTCCTGGCATCGCGGTGGTGGAGGTGGTCGGGGACGAAGGTGTGCTCGAAGGCGTCGGGTTCTCTGAAGAGGGTCTGGTCGCTCCGGAGGAGGGGGGAGTGTGTCATAGAAGGAACTGGGGAGGAGGATGGTGATAAGGGGTGGCCGTGCGCGGCGCGAAAGTGAAAGGGGGATGAAGTCCCCCTCTCACGCCAGAGCGGGGATGTCGTCGGCCCAGGCCTCGACGGTGGTCTTGATCGCGTCGTCCTGGTAGGACGAGATCCGGACGGTCTTCCGGGTGAAGGTGACGTAGTAGTCGTCACTGGACGGGTCGTGGCACTTGAGCTGACAGTAGTAGGACTCGCCGTCCTCGTTGCGCTGGGCCTCGCCGCCCATCGCGGTCGCGAGGGCGGTGTTCGCGAGGACCTCGCTCGCGTTCGCGTTGAACGCGGCGATCGAGGGGGACTGCAGGGAGACGGCCCCGACCTTCTTGCCTCCGTTGACGAACTCCACCTTCGCGGTGTAGTGCTCGCGGTTCCGGATGACGGCGGCGACAGGCTGGCCGTCAGGGTCGGTATACCCGACGCACCCGAAGGGGTTGTCGGCGATGACCATCTCGATGAGGCTGTTAAACGACGTTACGTCGGCGATGGGGACAGCGAGGTCCCGGACCGCCGATTTGTTCACGGTCTTCAGTACGAAGTCTGCCATGGGTGTGTTCTCCTGCACAACCCCTGGGGGGGTGTGCCTGCTGCCTCTTCCCGGGAATTGACAGACGATCATACGGTTGGCGCGGGGGGATATCAGTCTGACTTTATCGGGGAGCCTGGATTGGGCCCTGATTCTGGAATATAAGCATTACGGTCAGGTTTTTTGTTTTCTGCATCATAGTCTTCTCCAGGAGGGTTACCTGGATGACCGAGGAGAAGACCACCCGGGAGCTCGGTCTTACGAGACGAACCGGGACGTGAAGTGGATCTGCAAGATGCTCGCGCGGATGGAGGCGCAGGACGAGGGGTTTGAAGCCCGGCTCCGGGCGCTGGAGGGGTGGCGCGCGGAGAAGGCCGGCGAGGAGCGGCGGGGTTCAGCGATCAGCGCCGGGGCCGGCGGGGTCGTGGGCGGTGCTGGTGAGGGTGCTGGGCGGGGGGTGAAGGAGGCCGGCGGGCAAGGATGATCGAAGGAATGCCATAAAATGATGACTTCACAATCTCGCCACATTTCGGATCGGAGAATGTGACAGGAATGTGACAATCATATTTCTATCACATTCGATTCTATCTCCGGTAGACATACCTGCTTCCCCTTCCCTTCCCCTCAAGACTGATCTGCGGTTCTTCCCCCTGGAGCTGCTGCATCAGCCGGACTACCTGATATCTGTCCAGGTGAGTGATCTGCCTGACCTCAGCATTAGACAGACCCATCTCCCCACGGCCGGCCCGCTGCCGCAGTACGCTGAGCACCCGGGTCTTCGCCGCTTCCCAGTCGATCCGCCGATCCCGATCGGGGTGGCCTGGTGCCATTAGCCGCCGGTGGAGGTCCGGACGAAGGACCCAGTAGGTGCCACGCCCGGTCCCGCCCCGATCCAGGTAGCCACGCACAGTCTCCATCTCATGTAAGACGTCCCGCGCCTCACGTTCGGATCGCTGGATCAGAGCTGCGGCCGTGTGCGTATCGACCTCAGGGTAGCGGAGTAGATGCGCAAGAAGGAGGAGATGATCGACCGTCAGTCCCTTCCCTGTTTCGCTCTCTTCCTCGACAAAAACCCGGAAGGGGGGGGAAAACTCTCCGGCCTTAAGGAGCACCGTGACAGCATCGCCCTGCTCCCTGATAACCGGCACTTCCTTTCCCTCGATCAGCATAGCTTTATACATCCGTGGAACTCCGAGATTACTTCGGTTCACCAGATGCAACTGCATGAGCGCCCCGACGAGGAGGGGATTCCTGGCAACCGGTGGATGATGGAGGATGTTCTCAGGCGAGACCCCTCCGATGAACCCGCCCGGGTTCCCGATCTCCAGCATATCGGGGTACTGGCGGACGATCACCGGTCCGCCAATCCTGTAGTCAGCGTGGCAGAAGGCGTTCATCAGTGCCTCTCGGAGAACAATCTCTGGATACCGGCGGTACTCGAAGTGAAACATCCCCTGTTTGAGGGTCGTGATAGGATTGTCAGCCATTATCCGGTCGAATATCCGTGCAATGGCAACTAACATTGCATTCTGGCCGTCCATACGATCGGAATAGTCGGTATCATCGACCATACGGAGATGGGTCCATCCATAGTTAGGAAGGTGTTGGCATATCGAACGTTCTTTTCCGGCGAGAAGGATCCCGGCCCGGGTGATGTGTCCGGACCGGATTAGACCGAGCGAGACAAGGAGGTCAACGTCTGAACGTTCGAGGAACTCATCAGGGGCATGCTCCCGCTCTGCCGACGTCCGGAGCACCTCCATAGCTGCCGCTGAGATGTGTGATTCAGGAGTTCCGGGGAGTTCGCCGGCAGTGAAATCACTCTCCCCGGTCTCCACGCCGATTCGCCGCCGCAGGGTGCCGGTGAGTGGCTGGCAGTCCTTTCCAACCCGGATCTTCGCGTGACCGCGGGTGTCAGTGTAGGGGGGATGCCGTAGTGAACCTGCATCAGGATGAGACGGCCGGTTCCTTCAGGCACCCAGAGTTCCTCAAAGACGGGCGTGAGTTTCGGGTGGTCGAATCGTAGACAACCTTCTTCAACAGGTTAATGTCGATCTCCAGAGGGACACCAAGGATTGCCTGGCCCCTGCCGATGACACGATCCCGAACACCAAAGACGACAGTGCCACCGCCACCGTTAGCCATGCAGACAGCGTATTCGACAACCTGATTGAGAGCGTCGTTTCGACTGCGCATGATCCATTCTTTGAAGTCAAGATCCTGATCTTCGAGTTCGTCGGCTGGGACGACATCGAGGTCATCGAGGAGGAGGCGGACTTCGTCAGGGGTGCGCATATATGAAAATGGGTCGCGGGCGCATATAGGATCGATCATTCCGGGGTGGTGGTAGCGGTGCCGGGAAATTCCATGAGCAGAGTGATGCCATATTTTCAAATCGCTCTTTTACCTGGAGGTCATCCCAAAATGCCTCTGCCGAGCGCAGGAAGGCTGGCGTGCGGAGAAGGTGCAGAGTGCGATGTTCCAACGGAATGCGACAGGCCGGGGGGCTGGAGCTCGAGCACCGTAAGGTGCGAATGGAGCAGTAGCACCGCAGGTGCAGGTGCAACGGACGGAAGTCCGGAGTTTGAGAAACCTGGAGGGTTTCGAGAGAAACAAGTCCTCACGGTCAGCGCTCGCGGGCCGGCGGGGTGGTGGCGGTGATTGTGCGGGTGCTCAGGCGTGGGGGTAGATCGCTCTTCCTGTTCTGCAGAGGTTCCATCACCCGAGGTCGAGCCCCACCCGGGTCGATCCTGGCCGCCGGGGTTGACCGGTTTACACTTTTGCACTCGTTTGCACCTCATTTGCACCCTGATTTACACCATACAAAACCCGGTAGTGCGCCCTGTTCGTCGATCTGGTGGAGATACTCCGGTATCTCCGTAATGTTTGCACCGCAGTGGATTTCACAGGCACCCGGGGCCGGGCCACCCGCCCCTGCAGGGAGGCTCTCCGTTCTTGGTGCAAATGGTGCAAATGACTACTCTGATCAGTACCTATCTCTCTCTATCTACCCCCAATAGAACAATCCTCACCGTCCCTGCCGGCATCTTCGTTTGCACTTTTCCCGAAATTCCGGTGCAAACCTGGTGCAAAGGTGCAACCATGATTGCGGGAGGGTTTCCGATCCCGCCCCATTCAGAAAGCGCTAAACCAGCCCCCGCCATAACCTCTTCATGCGCTCCATCGTCACCGGCGGGGCCGGCCTGGCTCAAACCTTGCAGACACCTTAGCACAAAACCACGACGTCGTCATCATCGACATCCTCGTGACCGGCCGGCGGGAGAAGATCGAGCACCTCCTCGCCGGGTGACGTTTGCCGGGGGAGCATCACCGACCTCGACCTCCTGATGGAGACCTTACCCGGTGCGGACGGCATCTTCCACCAGGCGGCCATCCCCTCCGTGCCCCGGTCGGTGAAGGACCCCCTCGCCTCGAACGAGGCGAACGTGACCGGCACCGTGAGCGTGCTCGTGGCGGCGAAGGACTGTGGGGTGCCCGCCGTGGTTGCCGCTTCGTCCTCCTCGGTCTACGGCGACACCCCGGTCCTCCCAGGGTGAACGGGGCACGAAGGCTGTTTTACATTGGTGATAGTGGAGCATGCGACCGCCACATGCCTGCTGTCCGCAATTGCCCGGATACTGCTATCGGGATCAGGGCACTTTCCTTCGATCTTTGACAGTTTTGCTCGTTGAGTATCGGTTTTACTCATCTCCCTCAGTCAGGCTTCTGTCCGGGATTGTCCGCAATTAACCGGAATGATGGATTGAGTGGATATTTCCGCACCCACCCCTCCCGCTTCACTACAAGTATGCCTAGCTCAGCAAGGGTGGATAGAGTGCGCCAGGGGGTTCAAATTCGTCCGTATCTCCGATGGGCTTTTTCGATGGACATGATGTGGGTGATATAGACGAGGTTGTTGTCTGGATCGATAGTGTAGATGACCGTGAACGAACGTGCGACATGGAGCCAGTATGATTTCCGTCTTTTATCTGTATGGAGGTTTTCTTTATCTCCATCCTGACCGGGGTATGGATTATCCTGCAAAATTTTCAGTTTTTCTTTGATGATACGTTGATCTTTGGCCTCGAGGGAGTTTAAAAAACCAAGCGCACGCTTATCCACCATGAGGCGGAATGTCACAGATCTAACTCCACGAACTCGTTTCGTGCCATGACTTCTTCGATATCATCCGTGAGCCGTTGTTTTCGTATGAAAATGGCCCACGATCTTTTCATCCGGTATGCCTGTGGCCCCAGGGGCCTCATGTAGTTTTTTACCTTCTCCACCAGCCTCGCAAGAGTCTCGTCGAGTGTCTCGCCCGGGCGCCTGAGATCCAGGATCTGGTTATAGGTCTCTTCCGATACGGGGATGTTCTCCGCAACAGACATTGAACCATCTCCTGTGCTGATCATGGATATACTTTCTTCAACCGGGAGGAAGAGACGGCGCGCGGAGAGGGCGGGGGAGGAGCGACAGGCCGCAGGGAGAGCGAACGTTTGAGCACCGCAGGAACGACGTTCCTGTGGAATGCGATGGGCCGGAGCATGAGCGCCGTCAGGTGCGAGCCGGAGCGTGAGAAGCCATCAGGCTTCGGGAAAGGAGCTTGAGAGACCCGAAGGGTTTCGAGGGCGGAGCAGTGAAAGGGGTGAGGAGATCCTCCCCGGTTCACTCCAGCGCGCAGCCGTCACTCCGGGAGGAGGCGATCCCGGAGCATTGCCCGGACCAGATCCCGGTATCGATTCACCACCGGAAGGTCGTCCTGGAGCACTCCGTAGACCTCGTCAAGATCCAGCCGGCAGTAGAGGTGGACCAGAACATTCCGAAAGCCCGCGAGGTCTGAGAGCTGGGCCCCGAGGTCTTCCGGGATCAGCCCCTCATCACAGAGAATTGTAAAACTTTCCCGGTAGGTTTCGGGCCGCCGGGAGCTCGAGGCCGCGACCAGATGGTTGGCGATATCGATCGATGCCTGGATGTTGACGAGGAGCGCATGCAACACCATATTCCTCTTATCGCGGTCGGTCCTCAGGTCTTCGAGGCTGATGGACCGGTAGCGTTCCCAGTCTCGAGCTGCCTCGTCCAGTTCCCGGAGGTGAGCGAGGACCCCTTCGTCCCTGACCATTCTCAGGCCCTCGTGAGCAGAACCCGGTCGAACCAGTCGAGCGTATCCGCATAGTCGAGGTACCGGGAGAGCACGCCCGCCTCGTACCGGACCCTCCGCTCCCTGTCGCGCAAGAATACGGGTCGGCCGCTCTTGATGACCTCGTACTGGAAAGAGACCGGGGCGGTGTTGAGGATCTTCACGTCAGCCTCAAAGCGGTAACAAAACCCTCGCTCAAGTTCCCGCTCGATCTTCCGCGCGAACCGCATCGCCTGGTAGGGGGTGGGCTCGCCGGTGACGAGGATTGCCACGTCCACGTCGCCGAAATCCCCCTGCGAGAACGTTCCGAAGACATATCCCACCTCGATCTCGCCAAATCCGGCGAGGACCGTGCGGATGGTGCGGAGAACTGCTTCTCTCTCCTCCGCATCCAGCAGGTGGCGTCGTCTCATATCGTTGTATCTCTTCCGCATCGCATATCATTCTTTCCCGCTTACCGGCAGATCCCCCCCTTCCCGTCGCAGGAGAGGGGCCGGCAGTTGACGTAGACCGGGACGACCTGCCGGGTCTCCTCCCCGAACGCGGAAAAGACCCGGCGGACGGTGGTGGTCTTCCCGGCCCCCGGCGGATCGCGGAGGAGGAAGGCGAGTTCCTTGACCTGGGCGTCGCGGTGGTGGAGGTGGTCGGGCATGGAGGCGAAGTCAAAGACATCAGGATCTCTGAAAAGGGTCTGGTCGGCGCGGAGGAGACGTTTCATAGGAGAGGCTGGAGAAGGGGGGGATTGATAAAGGCTGGCCGTGCGCGGGTCGAAAGTGAAGGGGGGAAGAGTCCCCTTCACGCCAGGGCGGGCACGCCGTCGGGATAAACGCATCCGTCATCGGGAACAGAGGGCATCTCACCGCCACGTTTATCGGTTCTCCTCTCGATCTCCTAGTAATCGGGTGAAACCGGCGATGCTGATGGGAATGGGAGGAACTGCTCGAGGCAAGATCCCCCGGCATTACGCCGATGAGGACCTCGATCGAGACACTCCTGGGGCCAGGCCCCAATGGAGCCTCAACCGCCTGTCTTGAACGGGAACGGATAGAGGAGGAGATACATTGGAAAAGCCAGCAGGGAGAACGGCCGGAAGAGAACTGGAAGTGACTATTTCTCCTCTCATCAGAGAGATCCGGGATATCGTCCAGAAAGCCCGCCTGACCGTAGCACAGAACGTCAACTCGATACAGGTCGTCACCAACTTCGAGATCGGCAGGCGGATCGTCGAACATGAGCAGCAAGGGAAGCCGAAGGCGGGGTATGGGAAACAGACCGTGCAGGAGCTTTCACGCCAGCTGACCGAAGAGTTCGGGAGAGGGTTTTCCAAAAGAAATCTTGAGTATATGCGCCGATTTTACCTTGAATACTGCGGATCGGCTTCCCCGGCAGTGCCGTGTCAGTCAGATACGGCCGTTTCTGCCGGGCAACCAATTGCGCAAACACTGTCTGCGCAATTCACCCCCCGGTTTGCTCTCAGCTGGTCCCACTATGTCTTCCTGATGAACATCGACAACCGGGAAGAGCGCCGGTTCTACGAGATCGAGGCTCAACAGAACCGCTGGTCGCTCTCGGAACTCAAACGGCAGTTCGACGCCGGCCTGTATGAGCGGCTTGCGCTCAGCCGGGACAGGAGCGGTGTGAGGGCCCTCGCCCACACCGGCCACGTCATCGAGAAGCCACAGGATATGCTCAAAGACCCGTATGTTCTTGAATTTCTCGGCCTGGACGAGAAGGCCCGCTACAGAGAGATCGATCTCGAATCGGCCATCATCGACAAACTGGAGACGTTTCTCCTCGAGCTGGGCAAAGGCTTCCTCTTCGAAGCGCGACAGAAGCGGCTTACCTTCGATGCCGACCATTACTTCGTGGACCTTGTCTTCTACAACCGTATCCTCCGATGTTACGTCCTGATCGACCTCAAGATTGGAAAGATTACCCACAGCGATCTCGGCCAGATGCAGATGTATGTCAACTACTATGACAGGGAAGTCAAACTCGATGACGAACATCCGACCGTCGGGATCATCCTGTGCAAGATGAAGAACGACGCACTGGTAGAACTCACTCTCCCGAAAGATGCCAATATCTACGCTTCCCGGTATCAGGTCTATCTTCCTTCAAAAGAGGAACTCAAGAAAAGACTGATCGAATGGTCGGAAGACGCGCCGGGGGCAGAGTGATTACCTGATGATGCTGACCCGGTTCAATTAAGGTTACATAGGGTCGAAAGTGAAAGGGGGGTCTCCCCTCTCACGCCAGCGCGGGCACGCCATCGGCCCAGGTCTCGACCGCGGTCCGGATGGCGTCGTCCTCTCCGGACGAGATCCGGACGGTCTTTTTGGTGAAGGTGACGTAGTAGTCGTCACCCGAGGTGTCGTGGCACTTGAGCTGGGCGTAGTAGGTCTCGCCGGGGCCGTTGCGGAGGGCATCGGTTGCACCCATCGCGGTCGCAAGGGCCGCGTTATCCAGCACCTCCGCGGCGTTCGCCTCATACGCGGCGATCGTCGGGGACTGGAGCGAGACAGTCCCGAGGCGCTTGCCGGTCTGCTCGTCGACGAAGTTCACTCATCAAGGTGTAGTGCTCGCGGTTCCGGACGACCGGGTCGACGAGCACGCCATCGGACCCGGTATACCCGATGCACCCGAAGGGGTTGTCGGCGATGACCGACTGGACGAGGGTGTTAAACGACGTTACGGTGGCGATCGGGGTCGCAAGATCCCGGACCGCCGTCTTGTTCACGGTAGTCGGCACGAAGTCTGCCATGGGTCTGTTCTCTCCTGCCTGCCAGGCTTCTCGGGGATATGACAGACACGTATAGGGTGGATGGGGGAGGGGATTAGTCTGACTTTATCGGGGAGCTAGAATTTCGTCCCAGGCCTGATTATCACCCAATTTCTGAGACATATGGAGATACCAGGCCCCCTGCATTTGATGAGGGAGCACTATCCCGGAGATAGAAGGAAAGCCCGATAGGGAAAACATTCTTGTCCGACCTTGCCCAATAGGTATCTATCCGGATCGTGGATCAGAACGCTTCCGGGTGGGAAACGCACAACAGATCCGTAGATCCTTGTGGAGATGGGTGCCATGACAGGTATCGAAGAACTCGTGAGGGAACTCTCCCCCGAACACCGGAGAGAGGCATTGGACTTTGTCGCCTATCTGCTCCAGAAACAGAAGCGCAAGCGGACTAAACCGCTCCGACAGACCTGGGCTGGGGCGATCCGCCGGTACCGGGATACTTATACCGCTCTCGATCTGCAGAAAGAGTCGCTGTCGTGGCGCACCGAGTGAAAATGTATCTGCTGGATACGAATATCTGGCTGGAGCGCCTTCTCGACCAGGGCCGTTCGGGAGAAGTCGATACGTTCCTCTCTTCTGTTCCTTCTGATCGGTATTCATCACGGATTTTTCACTTCATTCCATTGGTGTAATCCTGGGCCGTCTCGGGTGCATGCCAGCCTTCTGCGGTTTCATCGAGGATCTCTTCATCGACGGCTCGGTGACGGTGGTCGCTCTCAATCCCGTTCAAATGAGGTGTCTTGTCGAGGCTATGGAACTGTACCGTCTCGATTTTGATGACGCATATCAGTATACCGCAGCGGCTGAGTACAACCTCGCGCTTGTGTCGTTTGACAGCGATTTTGAGAGAACACCCGGCGGGAGACTGATGCCTGCAGACATTGAGCGGTGAGAAATTCCAGGGTGAACCAGCCGTAGAGGCCATACCGGATCACTGTGTAGCCATTACGGTCAGGTTTTTTCGTTTTGGCGCCCTATCATCCCTCAAGGGGGTTACCAGGATGACCGGCGAGAAGACCACCCGGGAGCTCGGTCTTACGAGACGAACCGGGACGTGAAGTGGATCTGTAAGATGTTGCAGAGAATGGAGGCGCAGGACGAGGAGTTTGGGAGCCGGCTCCGGGCGCTGGAGCGGCTCTCGGGCGGAGAAGGCCGGAGAAGAGAAGAGGATCTCCACGATCAGCGCCGGGGCCGGCGGGGTCGTCGGTGGGGTGGTGGCGGTGATTCTGCGGGTGCTGGGCGAGGGGTGAAGGTGTACGGCAGGTGTCCTCGCAGACCTGTATCAAACCCAGAATCCCGGTTCGATTCAGAAAGTCCTAAACCGCCCCTCAACGTAAACTCTTCATGCGCTCCATCGCCACCGGCGGGGCCGGCTTGGCTCAAACCTTGCAGACACTTTAGCACAGCACCACGACGTCGTCATCATCGACAACCTCGTGACCGGCCGGCGGGTGAATATCGAGCACCTCCTCGCCGGGTGACGTTCATCGAGGGGAGCATCACCGACCTCGACCTCCTCATGGAGACCTTCCCGGGCGCGGACGGCATCTTCGGCGGCGATCCCCTCGGTGCCCCGGTCGGTGAAGGATCCGCTCGCCTCGAACGAGGCGAACGTTACCGGGACGCTCGACGTGCTCGTCGCGGCGAAGGACTGCGGGGTGCCGGCCGTCATCGCGGCGTCGTCCTCCTCGGTCTACGGCGACACCCCGGAAGGACCAGGGCCATGGCTTGCCCCGCTCGACGCTGACGGCGCAGTGGTGGTTCCGGGTCCGGCAGCGGGGGATCTCGCCGTAGTTAAGGAGCGATAGTGTCGTAGGAGAGTCTGGAGAAGATGGGATAGTTAAAGGAGGGGCATGCGCGGACTGAACGGGAACGGGGGGTGAAAACTGCCTTTACGTAAGGGATGGTGGAGTGTGCGACCGCCACATACCGGCTGTCCGTAATTGTCCGCATGCTACTATCTGGATCGGGGGCGGATTCTTCGATTTTTGGCAGTTACGCTGCAGGATATGGATGTTATACTGCTTCCTTCAGTCCCGGTTTTGTCCGCAATTGTCCGCAATTGTCCGCAATGACCGGAATGAAGGGTTGAGGAGATATTTCCGCAGCCTCCCCTCCCGCTTCACAATAATTATGCCCATCTCAGCAAGGGTAGATAGATCACGCCGGGCTGTCCGCGTGGTGCATCCGTAGACGTCTCCGTACATCTCTGTCGATATGGGCTGATGCGACTTGAGGTATTCTATAACTCCACGCTGCCGTTCGTTGAGCAATTCCGGATCTTCCAGAAGCGTGTTGAGCGTTGAACGCCTGAAGGTGACGACGAAATCACTGCCGGTCTCCTTAAACTGTGGGTCCGCGAGGCCATCTCGTTTGCATGCGGCGATCATACTGAGTGTACCTGAACCCCACTGCTCAATATACCCGGCAAGGAACAGGAGCCTCGCGATGGTCTTGTTTCGCGGGCGCGAGGCATGTTCGACTCTTAGAAGATCCACCGTGACACCGTCCGGTAGTTCACCCGGGCTCCAGATCTGCACCCTGCTATCGAAGATCCTGATCTGGACATTACCTGATGTGGTGTAGTCACGATGGCAGACAGCATTGATCACCGCTTCCCGCAGGGCCTGCAGGAAGGGCTCACCCAGATTATACATCATAACGTTTGTTGCATCGCCCATCTGGAGAATGAGTTCAGCCAGGGTAGCGATGAACAACAGGGGAAAGCCAACCGGAGTTATATTCTGGATGTTTTCATCAAGACGTTTGTGCACCTACGACCGGTAGACGATTTCTCGGTGGAGTCCGTCGAGGCATACCTCAGCTCAGGCATCTTCAGCCGCGAGGGGCAGTTCTGTGAGCAATACCCCAACTACATCTCCCCGGTTGCACCGATGATCTCTGATTATTGCTCGAAGAGGTCTCCTGCTATGGCTTCTGACTCCCCTGCACCGTCGATAAAGTGAAGCGATATCCGGGCTGGGGTTCTGAAGATGGGGGCCAACCGGGGTGGGGTAAGCGTTTCCGCCGGAAATTCCGGATCGTTGAGCCAAGCGCTCAGGTTCAGGAGGCATACCAGTAGGCATCACTCATGAATCCCTTGCACGGGCAAAAGATGCCTGTAAAGCCCCCCTGTGGATCCGTTCAGACCTCCGCTTTCGCCTGGCTGCAGGTCCGGCGATCCCTTCCCGGTCGGCCCCGACCGAGGCGAATGCTCAGGAGATTACGTCTGCAGAAGGGCGTACCAGGGTGAGAAACTCCACCCGGTTAAAATCCCGGTCGTTCGTCGCGAAATAGTCGATATCGTGCTTGCGTGCAGCTGCAGCGTGCAGTGCGTCAGAGAATAGCAGTCCATACTGCTGTGAGATCTGGAGTGTATCGCTCAGGAGATCGGATGTATCGAGAACTATGAGGTTATACTGTTCCAGCACTTCTCTGGTCATGACGTACGGGGTGCTTAATTTGGTCAAAACGCCCGGATGTTTCTTCATATAGGCAATCGCCTCCCGTGGTGAGAGATGCTTCTCAATATACATCTGGGTGAGAAGGGCTTTGTGAAAGAACTCGTCGACAACAGTGGAATTAATATAGCCCGTAATATCTTTGGTCTGCACTTTTTCGAGAAGTGTTTCGCACGATGAAGAGAACCGCGTGGTGGTATAGGCATAGAGGAGGATATTGGTATCAAGAAATACCGATCCCTCCTCCAGTTCGGAGAGGTTCATCAGTACAACTCTTCAAGATCTTTTTCGGCCAGTTTCAGGACATATTCCTCAGGAGCATAGAGTTTTGTCATCGATTTAGGCCGTCTTTTCAACCTGACTATCACTCTCTCTTCCCCCGGTTTCAGGGGTTGATCGAGCCGGATTGTCGTATTATCGATCAATGTTCCCTCGACCTCTACCGGCATAGGACTACTCCATGAGATCACTATGAGAGCCGGGAAGATAAAAGGTTCTTTCGTTATCGTGCCTGGGTGTATATGCTTCTCTTCGCTGGATAGCCAGAACGACATTGGTTCATGTGAGGTGCACACTCAACTGCGGCATCAACGACTGTCTGGGCGTAGGCATCACCCGACAGGGTCGGCGCTCGCCCAAGGCCGGGAAAGGGATTTAGAGGCGCAAAGATCGCCCGGAACACGCCGGGCGGGTCTGTCCCGTGAGGCGGCCCTCGCCACGGGGGTCGGGGTTGCCACGGGACCTTGGGGAGTTCTTTCCGGCGCAGATACGGTGGTTTTGCCGGAGACCGGGGAGGGGAATACGAAAGGCCGGGCCCGGAAGCATCTGCTCCTGGGGGCATTCCCGTAGCGGTTGTCACCCGGGAGAACGCTCCGCTCACCGCACCCCCTCTCCCTTATTCCACTCCCGGACCAGCCGGGCGTAACCCTGCAGGATCCGCCGGACCTGGTGGTATGACAGCCCGGTCGCCTGCTGCAGCATCCGGACGGTGAAGGTCTCCCAGCCCATGCGGGCGATGGTGGCAAGCCCCGCAGTTTCGTTCCTGGTCATCTTCGACTCCTGGCTCCCGGTCTCCTGGTTGATCGCGCCGGAGAGCCGGGCGGCGGCGTTAAAGTCCTGCCGGGCGCTCCAGCGAATGGAGGCGCAGGACGCGAGGGTTCGTGAGTGCGACTGCCGTCCCGGCAGGAGCTTGAGCACCGCAAGGTGCGAGAGCGGCGGCTCTCGACGGTCAGCGCTCGCGGGCCGGCGGGGTGGTGGCGGTGATTGTGCGGGTGCTCAGGCGTGGGGGTAGATCGCTCTTCGCGTTCTGCAGAGGTTCCATCACCCGAGGTCGATCCTGGCCGCCGGGGTTGACCGGTTTCCCACTTTTACACTCGTTTGCACCTCATTTGCACCCTGATTTGCACCATAAAAAACCCGGTATTGCGCCCTATTCGCCGATCTGGTGGAGATACTCGGGTATCACTGTGATGTTTGCACCAGCGTGGATTTCACAGGCACCCCCGCCCGGGTCACCCGCCCCTGCAGGGAGGCTCTCCGTTCTTGGTGTAAATGGTGTAAATGACTACTCTGATCAGTACCTATCTCTCTCTATCTCCCCCCAATAGAACAATCCTCACCGTCCCTGCCGGCATCTTTGTTTGCACTTTTCCCGAAATTCCGGTGCAAACCTGGTGCAAAGGTGTAAGCATGATTGCGGGAGGATTTCTGGTCTCGCCCCATTCAGAAACTGCTAAACCGGCCGCCATCATAAATTGTTTACGCGCTCCATCGTCACCGGCGGGGCCGGCCCGGGCTCAGAACCCTGGAGACGCAGCCGCACCGTGACGGTGCGCAAGATCCGTTTCGTTAGAAACGTCGCATTCATCACAGCACCACGACGTCGTCATCATCGAGAACCTCGCCACCTTCCTGGCTGCAAACCCTGTTTTCCCGACAGCGGCCTCCTGTCCCGGGGATAGTAAGTATTTCACCATAACCTTCCCGTCAAAAAAGGAAACTCGTATATGAAAGCAAGCGAAAGAAAATTCACATTATTTCCGGAGCATACCATGCAGATACCCACCACTCACTCCTCCCCGGGGAACGAGGAGAACGACACTGTCCTCATCCCGGTGATGGCCGCCGCATTTGAAGATCGGTTCACCATATTCCCCCGCACTGTTGCCATCGATGAGGTGGTCTAGATGGACGCGGGCGTCATCGGCACCGGGACGATGGGCAAAAACCACGTCCGGGTCTACTCGGAGCAGAAAGAGGTCGGGACGACCTACGTCTACGACCTGAACACGAAGGCCGCAGAAGAGGTCGCTGCCGCCACCGGGGCGGAGGTCTGCCGCTCGATGGAGGAGCTCCTCGCGAAAGCCGAGTGCGTCTCGGTCTGTGTGCCGACCCCTTACCACTTCGAGACCGCGAAGCGGGTCCTCGCCGCCGGGGTGCATACTCTCATCGAGAAACCGATCTGCCTCACCGCAGAGGAAGGGGAGCAACTCATCAGGCTTATCCCGGAGGGACTCGTCGTCGGCGTCGGGCAGATCGAGCGGTTCAACCCGGTCGTTGCTGAGGTCGCGAAGGTTGCAGAGGATCCCCTCTATGTCTCCTTCTGCCGGCACAACCCGGCATCGGCACGGGTGACCGGGAGTTCGGTCGTCGAGGACCTGATGATCCACGACATCGATATTGTCGCAAACGTCCTCTTCCCGGGAAGAGACTGCACCATCCAGGCGAGCGGGACCGGGGACGTCGCCGCGGCCCTTATGTCCTTCGGAAGGACGCCGGTCTACCTCTCGGCCTCCCGCAAGGCCTCGAAGAAGGTCCGATCGGTCTACATCGAGGAGGAGGACCGGACGATCGAGGGCGACTTCATGACCCAGGAGGTCTACGTCTACCGAAAGCCCGAAGCCTACGGGCAGGAGAACGGGCTCTACCGCCAGGAGAACATCATCGAGAAACTCCTGGTGAACAAGGTCGAGCCCTTGAAGATCGAACTCGCGACGTTTGTGCGGGCGGCACGTGACAACAAACCCTTCCCGGTGACCCCGGAGCAGGGGCTCGGAAACGTCCGGATCTGTGAGGCGATCTACCGGAGCCTCTCTGCATGAAGGTCCTCTCGGTCGTCGGGGCCCGGCCCCAGTTCATCAAGTGCGCTCCCGTCTCCCGGGAACTCCGGAAGGTGCACGAGGAGGTCCTCGTCCACACCGGGCAGCACTATGACTATGGGCTGTCCGAGGTCTTCTTCCGCGACCTCGGGATCCCGGCGCCCGACTACCACCTCGATATCGGCTCGGGGAGCCACGGTGTCCAGACCGGCCGGATGCTCGCCGCAATCGAGGAGGTGATCGCCAGGGAGGAGCCGGGGATTGTTTTGGTCTACGGGGATACGAACTCGACCCTCGCGGGCGCTCTTGCGGCGGCGAAAATGCACGTGCCGGTGGCGCACGTCGAGGCCGGGCTCCGGAGTTTTGACCGCCGGATGCCCGAAGAGGTGAACCGGGTCCTTACGGATCATTGTTCTGATATCCTCTTCTGCCCGACTGCGACCGCGGTTGCGAACCTCGCGGCCGAGGGGGTCACCGCGGGCGTCCACCTCACCGGGGACGTGATGGTCGACGCGCTCCGGGAGAACATGACTCTTGCAGAGGAGCGCTCCACGGCTCTCACCGATCTCGGCCTCTCGCCGAAGGGGTACTACCTTGCCACGGTCCACCGTGCGGGAAACACCGATGATCCGACCGCGCTCGGCGCGATCCTGGAGGCGTTCTCCCGCCTCGACGCCCCGGTGGTCTTCCCGGCCCATCCCCGGACCCGGAAGATGCTTGGCATGTATGGGCTTGAACCCGCGGCGAACGTCAGCGTTGTTGAACCGCTCCCCTACTTTGATATGCTCACCCTCCTTGCCGGCGCCCAGGCGGTCCTCACCGACTCCGGCGGCGTCCAGAAGGAGGCCTACATCCTCGAGGTGCCGTGCGTGACCCTGCGGGAGAACACCGAGTGGGTCGAGACCCTGGAGGACGGCTGGAACGTCCTCGTCGGCGCGGATGCCGACCGGATCGTTGCCGAGGCGGAGAAGGCCGGCGGTGCGCGCCGGGGGCACTCTGCCCGGTTCGGCGACGGGCATGCAGCCGCGCGGATCGCGGCGATCATCAGAGAATATGAACCCTGAATACAAAACAGAGATGCAGACAATCGATGTGCCGGGTATCGAGCACGTCTACGGCTTCCAGCGGGATTTGGCCTCGTCGGGGTATACGATCGCGTGATACTCAACCGGGAGGAGTCCCGCCCAAGGGCGAGGAGGCCGGGCTTGAAGAGTTGCTGAGAACGGTCGCCGGTACGGGAAAAATTCTCCCGCATTGCGGATTTTGCGAAGATCGCCGGGTGCGATGCAGTGACCCTCGCCATCCGGACGCCTTTTATCGATGAGCGAGGAACAGGAAGTCGGGCGCAGCCTCACCGGCACGACCGCGCGCGCGGCCCGGGGCAGTGGCGCGGGGATGAGGGAGTAACTCAGACCT
>Ga0209723_1003006_pt1 | contig 21252 bp, 19 predicted proteins | sample BiotimSIPDNA_2_FD_185750 | JGI IMG/M metagenome (GOLD analysis project Ga0209723, IMG submission 185750) | Anaerobic biogas reactor microbial communites from Washington, USA - Biogas_R2 time_0 SIP DNA (SPAdes) (version 2) | ecosystem: Engineered > Bioreactor > Anaerobic > Unclassified | place...
GCTGACGGAAGCTATCAGGAAAATCAAGGCGTAAGAGTGTTTCGCCGCAGCGCGGGGCACCGGCAGCCATAAACGCAAAGACGTATAAGCCCGCAGGAAAACGGCAGCAGGACAAAAACCGTTTCCTGCGGGCACAGTATAACGCCGGCGCGAATTGACAGTTGGGGTCGATATGAAAAACAACCGCACGAGAAGAACCGTTCTGACCGCCTTATTTGCGGCTCTCATTTTCCTGGGGATCTTTATTATTAAGATTCCGATCGCCGCAACCGGAGGTTATATTCATTTCGGAGACGGCTTCATATATATAGCGTCGTCTATCCTGCCGCTACCGTTTGCGGCTGCTGCGGCAGCTGTCGGGGGGGCTTTAGCCGATATGCTTGCCGGATATATTGCCTATGCTCCCTGGACCGCCGTGATCAAGGCGCTTATGGGGATCGTAGGCGCACTTATGCTCGGGAACAATCGCTTTCTGCGCCGTATAAGCGGGGTTGAAACCGAAAGCGGCGCACATTCCGGCGGTGCGGGAATGGCTGTGCTTGCAACGGTAATTGCGGGTATCATCAATATCGCCGGTTATTTTGTCGTTGAGTGTTTTATGTACTCTGTACCGGCGGCGTTTGCCGGAGTTCCGATGAACTGTCTGCAGTCCGCTTTCGGTGTTGTCATCTTCTTCATACTCGCTCCGGCATTCTCTCGTGCGCTGCATGTGCTCAGACAATGAGTCTTTCCCCGGCCCCCTTTTCGGCCGGTCTGCGTCCGGAGTCATTATTTCAGGATGTTGTGCTGGAATTTGACGGCAATGTATGGTACGATTATTCCATATTAACAACAAGCCCGAGATCCAAGCGATGTTAAGAACTATGTATTGACCCCCGGCGGATAAATTATTTGGGAAAGGACAGATAATATGCGTGTTATCACAACGACTCACGGGAGCGGGAAGCTTTCAACAAAGGTTTTTGTCAGTTCTGAAGACGGATTCAACGTGACATCGACGATCGTCATGGGCCAGAAGGACTGCGTTCTTGTAGACACACAGTGGACAAGAGCCAACGCACACAGAGTTATTGCCGAGATAATAGAGACCGGTCTGAATCTGACGACCATTTTCACGACACACGCCCATCCCGACCATTACTGGGGTATGGGTGAGATCTCGAAGGCTTTCCCCGAAGCGAAGTGTCTGGCTGTACCTCCTGTCATAACGCTCTATAAACATCAGTATCAGGCAAAGCTCGACGAGTGGATCGTCAAAATCGGCGAGAGGAACCTCTGCCGCGAAGAGTGCGACAAGCTTGAGCCTTTGAACGAAGACTACATCATGCTTGAGGGTGAGCGCCTGGAGATCATCCGCTGCATGGGCGACCTCATGTGGAACACAATTGTCTGGATACCGTCAATTAAGACCGTTATAGGGAGCGACGTTATATTCAATCAGGCGCACCCGTTCACCTGCGAAGTGAATCGCGAGCAGAGGGCGCTCTGGATCAAGGACATTGACGGTATTTATGATCTTAAGCCTGACGTCGTGATACCCGGACACATGCGTGAAGACTGCCTTTTTGACGAGAGCGGCCTGAAGTTCACGCGCGATTACCTTGTCGCCACCGAAGAGGAACTTGAGAATACACAGACCGCCAGCGAATTCTTCTATAACATGATCAAGAGATTCCCGGGAGCGACGTTGAATATGCTGAGCAACGAGATGAACGCCGAAGTCTTTAAGGGCGGCCGCCATTGGGAGTGGAACGAAGACCCCGATCCCGCATGGCTCAATTTCAGAACGACCTGGAAAGACTGAATAAGGGATAACAGACCGCCGCATGATGGGACTATCCCCTCATGCGGCGTCCTCATATTCAGACATACATTTTTACAGCTTCCTGTCAAGCCACGAAGGCCTCATATACAGGCCCAGGACCATAATATCGAACATGTATCCTCCCTTTTCACGCTGTTTTGCGACCTCGTCTGCAAGACTCTCCGGGGCGCAGACCGATGCCAGTGGGATCATAGTCGTTTTTGACAGCTCACGAGTGAAATAATAGCCCTGCATTACATCATCCGCTCTTGTTTGTGTTACAAAGTGCGCATTGCTTACAAGACCCGTGATCTTAAGCTGTGTTTGCTCCTCTATCGCGTTGATATGTGATATTGCGCCTTCGAGCGTTGACGTCTCGGGGCGGTTTTTGTTTATAATACAGAGCAGCTCGTACTCCCCGTCTTTCAAATATTTTCTATACTGGTTGAGGATCTTCGCTCCGGATTGATCCCCGCCGACGTCGACGATCACTCTGAAGCCGGGGTTCTCAAACGCCGCCCGGGCGGCGGGGTCCAGAGCCGGAAGCTCGGCTGTGATCTCATAGCCGTATGAGCTGCCATAGACCGCTATCCCGGATTGCCGGAGACGCTGTGCCAGTTCCCTGCTGCGAAAATACGGGTTTGCTATGTCCAGGTCGACCAGCGCGATCCTTTCGGGAAACTCCCGCGCAAGCGCGAAAGCCAGAGAGACCGAAAACTCAGTCTTTCCGCTCCCAAAGTGTCCGACGATAGCTGTAATATGCTTTCCCGCCAGTTTTTTTTCGATGTAAGGATCCACGTTTCTCCCCCGCTCCGAAGTACTTGCGCGCCGTGTGCTGATCACACGGGCCGCAGCGCCGAGTGTTTTTTATCATATTACTTAAGGCCGAAAACCGCAACCCCGATCTTCATTGACAGACGCGCTCGCGCACCGTCATAGACTTATTGCCGAGAACATAAGTTTAATGGGGGTGAGAACGCTGACAAGACGTGTGAGAAAAAAGAGAAAGTCGGGCATTGGCGCATTTGTACTGTTGGTGTGCGCTGCTGTTTGCGTTAAAGCCCTAAGTTCCCCGGGTGTTGTGGGCCGCCTGAAAGCGATCGCGTTCTCTGAAGATAAGGAGGTTTCAAGCGGCGGGTATCCGGAAGCCGTGCAGCCTTCACCCGATACGGAAGAGCACGAGACGGCGTATTTCGACCCGGCTGAGGGATCTGTTGCCGGCAGTGATGCCACTCTTTACGCGATCGAGACCACGCTGCTTCTGGAGGAGGACAAGCCGGAGCCGACACAGGGTTTTACGGATGTTTCGGCTTTTGATCCGGCTGACTTCAACATTCGCAACGAGACAAGCTATGCGATAGATGCCGCAGAGCTTCTGGCCCAGCCCCTTCTTATATCGCCGGATCATTCCGACGACGAGCCGGACGTTCTCATTATCCATACGCACGGCTGCGAGGCTTATGCTCCGACGGAACAGAACATGTATGAGCCCAGCGATCCCGATCGCACAGAGGATAGAAACTTCAATGTTGTGAGGGTGGGCGATGAGATCGAAAGAGTCCTCACGCAGGCAGGTATAAAAGTAGTCCATGAGAGGAGCCTGTTTGATTACCCTTCCTATAACGGCTGCTATAACCGCGCTCTTGAGCGTATTGAAGAGATCCTGACAGAATACCCGTCCATCCAGATCGTGCTCGATATCCACAGGGACGCCCTCACAGGGCAGGACGGCATGCCTTATCGAAGTGTGACCGTTGTCGACGGAAAGGAGTGTGCTCAGGTGCTTCTGGTCGTTGGTACCGGCGAAGGCGGCCTGACGCACCCGTATTGGAAAGAGAATCTGAAGCTGGCACTGCAGCTTGAAAGGATCATGCAGGTGAAGTACTCAGGCCTTACCCGCCGCCTCAACCTTCGCCAGCAGCGTTTCAATCAACACGCCACTCTCGGATCGCTGATTGTGGAGATAGGCTGCACCGGCAACACACTTGAGGAGGCTCTCAGAACAGCCGGTCTTTTTGCCCAGTGTGCTGCAGAGGTGATACTGCAGGCCGGGCAGACGGGCATGCCGTGAAGTGCGCGGAAGTTCAGAGGTTATTGCTGCAAGTATATCCTGTTTCATTTCAGGACAGGTTGAGTCAGGCTTTTCTTGAGAATGAAGTCATACGAACTTATCCGCATCACGCAATATTAGTTCAGGGAGATTATCTGAAGCATCAAAGGTCCGGTCGAAAAATTTCAGCACATATAGCGGCAAAGGGTTGAAATTCAAAAAGAAAATGCTATAATGTAAAAGCGTGTGCGGGAGTAGTTCAATGGCAGAGCGTCAGCTTCCCAAGCTGAATGTTGCGGGTTCGAGTCCCGTCTCCCGCTCCACTGATAAGCAGCCATTTTCCTTGCTATTGCTAGGAAAATGGCTGCTTAGTGCTCTATGTGATATATGTTTCTTCGAATGATATATTGGGCTGTATTAGGCTGTTTGCGGGGTAGTTCCGCTGTATTTCGGGGTAGTATTTCAGGATAGTATTTCAGGATAGTATTTCGGTGGGGAGTGGGGCAGAAATGAGCTAAATTATTATTGGATACATCCACAAGTAAAGATTTCCTATAAGACTGCAAACAAAAATGCGAGAACCCTTGACACTCCGACAAATTAATGCCGAGCGTGTCCGTTGCGGCGCCAATACATCGACTTTCTTCAGTGGCCGGTGTTATCTATCGTTGCCGCCTTTTGTACCATAACCGGATTCGCCTTTATCTCGTCCATGGTCTCATCAAAATCCGACCCCAGGAAATAAGGGCCCGGTTTATACTCTATCCCCTCCGCCTTGGCACGCAGTGCCGCTTTGATCCTGGCCGGGGTGGCGGGGATCTCATAAATCCTTACTCCGACGGCATTATAGATCGCGTTGAGAATTGCGACATGCGGACTGCTTTGAAAACACTCGGAAGCTCCGCCCGAGCCAAACGGTCCGTACTCTCTCGGTGTCTCGATGTACTCAAATACACAATCATCCGGCATCTGATTACATTGTAACGTACCGCACCCCAGCATGGTCTCATACTTTTTATCCATGTCGGAATAGTCCTCATGCAGTGCAAATCCGATGGCGTGTTCCAGACCTCCGATCGCCTGCCCTTCCAGAGTGAGCCGATTGCCGATCACACCGACGTCCGAAACACTCCGCACCGCGATCACGTCGACTTTGCCAGTCTCGGGGTCTACCTCCACTTTAGCTAAACTCAGGTGATGATTCTGATCCTGGCAGGAGTCCCCTTCACCGGTATTGGGATCGTTAGCCTCGCGGAGTCCGACGGATGTCCATACCCCTTTATATAAGGTGGGAATTCCTTCCGCGACCATCTCATCGTATGTGCGGTAAGTGCCGTCTGGTTTACGCATGGCTTTCAGAAGCTGGTTTGCGGCGGCTATGTGAGCGTTTCCGGACGCATAATGACTGCGGCTGCCCGCCGAGCCGCCATGTTTGGGCACTTTGCCCGTATCGTCTTTCACCAGTCTGATCTGTTCGGGTTTCAGCCCAAGCGGCTCCAAAGCCTTGCAAGCATGAGCCACAGCACCTGCGTCCGATCCTTGGCCGACCTCCTGCCAGCAGTTATAGTCCGTAACGGTACCGTCGGCGTTAAGTTCCAGCCATACTTCACAGGTATCCGAATCGCCGCTGACATGATAGCCGCCGAGCGCGATCCCCACACCGCGTTTCTTCCCCGGCGAGGACGGTTCCTGCTTGGCCCATTCCAGTGCTTCCAGGTAATGGGGGCGCAAACGGTCAAGCATCTCCACGACGGAGTAAACGTGATACGGACGGCTGTTATTGGTTGTATCCCCGGGGCGGGCGGCATTGATATAGCGAAACTCGAACGGATCGATCCCGGCTTTCTCGGCCAGCATATCAATGAGCTGTTCACTTGAGGTGTAAGCCTGAGGCGAGCCGAATGACCGGTATGGGATAGCGTAGGAATTATTGCTGTATGCCGCGCGCGCCAGCCCGCGCAGATTGGGAACATATAAGCCGTAGCACGGGAAGCGGATATATTTATTCTCAAGCAGCCCGCCCGTCTCCTGGTAGGCGCCGTGATCAAGGCCGCAGTCAAATTCGACAGCCAGAAGTATCCCGTTTTTATCACAGGCCATTCGGGAATTGCAGTAACTGGGGGCACGCTTTCCCGTAAACAACTGATGTTCCGCGTAAGACATTGTCAATGTCACCGGCCGACCGAGCGCCAGCGCCGCCATCCCGACCAGAGCTGGCGCATCGGCCGACATAGCCAATCCGAACGAACCTCCGCTCGGGTTGTTGATCATCCGGATCTTTTCAACAGGGACGCCGAGAGCGCTGCTAAGTGAGGCAAGCGGAGCGTGCAAAGACTGATGTCTGCAATGAATTGACAGCACACCTCCCTCTTCAATATAAGCCTGCATGGTGATCGGCTCGAGCGGAAGATGGGGCTGGCGGCTGGAATAGAAGCTCCCTTCAACGACAAAATCGGCCTTCTCAAAGATCTCCCGGGTATCTTGTCCCTTGAAAACCGGAACGCGGAGAAACTCATTTTCCGATTCTTCATGAACTCTTACGGCGTCCGGTAGAACCGCTTCAAGATAGTTCGAAACATAGGGCAGGGGCTCGATATCGACTCTGACATATTTTGCTGCCGCTCGAGCGTTTTCTCTCGTGTCCGCCGCGACGATCGCAATGACATCACCTTTTCGGTAAACTTTCTTGTCGCAAATAACGGGTCTTATCGGAAAACCCGCTTTGCTTCGCGGATGAGGGCATGGCATCCCGATATTATTGGTGCCTTTGACGTCCTTCGCGGTAAGGACCTTGACCACACCGGGCATTCTTTCCGCTTCGTCAAAATCGATATTTCGTATTATCCCGTGCGGTGTATTGGCGAGAACGACTGCCAGATGAAGCGTTTCCTCGGTCATTTTTTGAGCCAGGTCATCACCGTAATCGGTCACGCCCAGAACTCTTCCAAGCGCATATGGCCGGGGGTTGGCAGTGCCGTAAACGCGTCCGTCTTCAGGGAGCTGAAACTCCAGATCTTTCATTGTCATTTCGCCGCGCATGACCCTGGCGGCCGCCATGACCGCATCGACAAGAGGTTTATAGCCCGTGCAGCGGCAGATGTTTTTATTCTTTGTGAACCAATCGCGTACCTGCTCTCTTGTAGGATTCAGGTTTTCATTCAGCAGGCCTTTGGCGGACATTATGAACCCGGGCGTACAAAAACCGCATTGCACACCTCCATGCACGATCCAGGCGAGCTGCAGCGGATGAAGGTTTGCGGCGGTCCCCAAACCTTCGATCGTTTCGATCCTGGAAAATTCCGGGACACTTTTCATTTTTTTAATGCAGGAGCGGACCGGTTTACCGTCCAGCAGCACCGTGCAGGCCCCGCACTGCCCGGTACCGCAGCCCACCTTGACGCCGGTAAAGCCGATCCTCCGCAGTAGATCGGAGAGCGTATCTTTCTCGGGATCGCAAAGCAGCATGCGGTCCACACCGTTAATATTATACATGAATTTTTTCATACCCATATGGCTTCCCTACCTCCGCATCTGTCGTCTGTCTTTTCGGATTCCGTAATTTCATTCTTTCCTGTAATCTTCATCACCGCAACTATCATACCAAAAAAGCCCGCTGACAGCGAGCTTTTTTGACTGTCTGAGGCGTATACGCTCATCGTATCCGCACTGAGACTGTGAAATGTAAGTGTTCTTACCTTCCTGCCTTTGTCAGCGTCGCCCCTGTGATCTTCTTTATAAAGTACGGGGATTTGGGTGGATTGCTGGTGAAACTCTTGTAAGAACCCATGCAGAAAAGTCCGAGAGTCTGGCCGCCCAGAGGTCCTGCCACGAAAATCGCCAGTTTGTAGGTGTTGAATACAGGAACAGAGCCGCCGGGTTTGCAGTCGTCGACGGACAAACAGGGCATCTCGCCGCTTTCAGCCAGCTTCAACATTTTCTTCTGCAAATCAATGCTTAAGTTTTCCCATGGCCACCTGCGGTAATTGCCAATATACCTTGTAAGGGATTCCCTGGTAAAACCTGCGGCGGCCAACTGGCGCGCCTGTCCGGGATAGAGGATCAATGCATACGTGCGGTGACCGATCCAATCCTTCGCGCCCATGTCGTCGTAGAAGTTGATAGCGTTGATGTTATGTACAGGTTTGATCTTTGACTCCAGCGTTCCCTGAGCCCTTTCGGCAATTCTGTCCAGATCCTTTTGCAGGCCATATGTCCATACCGATCCGGATGGCATGTGAGTTATTTCCGGCCACCAGTAGCCGTCTACGTGCATGATCTCCTCTATTGTGACCGTGCTGTCCTCGGCGCTGTATCCCATCGATACGTGAAACGGCTCCCAAGGGCTGTCTTCTTCATTTTCACAGAAAGTGAGGTTGCAATACCTTGACGGCTGGCCGGTCATCCCGGCGTCAATATCAAAATCGAGCCAGCCGAGATTGATGGCGCACAGGCTGACGGCCCGGCCTATCGTGCTGTTAGCCCGGGTGCCGGGTCCCAGATACCCTGTTTTGCAGTTCATCCCGATTTCTTTTGCAATCGGGCCGCCCACCGCGATAAGCAATTGTGAGGAAGTGACGGTGCATAGAGGGTGAAACGCGTCGAAATCGGGGTCGCAGAGCATTTCGACAGCTGTAATGATAACAGGCAAATACTCGGGTTTCGCCCCGGCCATAACCGCATTGATCGCAATCTTCTCAATTGTGACGATTCCGTGCGTGGGCGTCATCTCGCCGGGTATGACCTCGTCGGGCTCGCGGCTTGTTCCGGTGAGCATTTCTTTCACCGCTTCCGGTGTGGGAGGGGCGACCGACATCCCGTCAGTAAACTTTTTTTCTATAAAGTACGTCAGAAATTTCTTGTACGCCTCGGAGTAATCTGCGCCTTCAAACCGCAGGCCGCTGATATCGTACTCATACTTTTTCGGGTTCTTCTCTTCCTCCGTCAGCGGGTCAGTCAGGGAGCGTATGACGTCATCGACCGAATTTTCGGCGAGCCTGATAAACTCATCGACTTCTTCCTCGGCGAACCATTTTTCGCAGGGCAGCACCAATGCCCTTATGGGTACCCCGGCCGACATCGCGTGTCGGTAGGTCTGGCCGATACAGGTTGCCGTAGTTAGGATAACGCCAGGCGTGCCGTATTTCTCCCATTCGATACTAGCTTCCGAATTGAATCCGGCGGTGTTTTTAACGCCGTATATATAGGCGTCGTACTCGCGAAGAGATTTGATCTTCGTAAAAGGGCCTGTCCTCCCTTCAAGGCGGGTAAATGTTGCGGTTGGGTATCTTTCCTGCAGAAGCTTTGTGAGATGGTCCAGATAAATGCGGGCATCGGGTTTGATCTGCAGTATCGCTATGCGTTTCCCTTCAAGCGTATCCAGGCGGGGCGGCAGCGGATGAGGTTCTTCGATCCTGATATGACTGCGGGGATTGCGAACTTCCAAAACCACATTTCCTCTCATTATCAGCAGCCCTTTCATATATTATGCTTGTTTTATGATACTGTACGAGGAAAGTACTCCTATCTTCCGGCCTTTGTAAGAGTCGCTCCCGTTATCTTCTTTATATAGAACGGAGACTTGGGGGGATTGCCGGTGCTGCCCTTGTAAGTACCCATATAAGTCAGTCCGAGAGTCTGGCCGTTCATAGGTCCTGACACGAAGATTGCCAGCTTGTCGGTATCGAACACGGGGACAGTGCCGCCGGGTTTGCAGTCGTCGACGGACAAGCCGGGCAGGTCGCCGCTCTTGGCCAACTTCAGCATGTTTTCCTTCACTTCTTCGGTGAGGCTCTCCCACGGCAGCCTGCGGTAATCACGGATATATTTCATAAGGGATTCTCTGGTGTATCCGGCCGCAGCCAACTGGCGCGCCTGCCCCGGGTATAGAATCAGAGCGTATTTACGGCCGCCGAACCATTCCTTAAGGCCCACTTTATCGAAGAATTTTACGGCGTTGATGTTATGAACGGGATTGAGTTTTCCCTCGATCGTAGTTTTTACTCCGACCGCTTTTTCGGCGATCCTGTCCAGATCTGCCTGCAGGCCATATGTCCACACAGATCCGGAAGGCATATAAGCAGCGGGATCCGCCCACCAGTAGCCGTCGACGAGTAAGATCTCCTCGATCATGACCGTGCTGTCTTCGGGGCTGTATCCCATCGATACCTGGAACGGCTCCCAGGGACTATCATCTACATTTTCACACATTGTGAGATTGCAGTACCTTGACGGCTGGCCGGTCATTCCTGCGTCGATATCAAAATCAAGCCAGCCGAGATTGATCACGCACAGACTTACGGCCCGGCCTATCGTGCTGTTGGCCCGGGTACCGGGTCCCAAATACCCTGTTCTGCAGTTCATGCCGATCTCTTTAGCTATTGGTCCTCCAACCATGATCAGCAGCTGCGGTGAAGTGATGGTAGCTAAGGGGTGGAATGCGTCGAAATCAGGGTCACAGAGCATTTCGACAGCAGTAATGATAACAGGCAGATACTCGGGTTTCGCACCTGCCATAACAGCGTTGATCGCGATCTTCTCAATGGTAACGATACCGCGTGCGGGAGTCATTTCGCCGGCTATGACCTCGTCCGGTCTGCGGCTCGTACCTGTGAGCATTTTTTCTACCGCCTCCGGCGTCGGAGGAGCAACAGACATTCCGTCGGTAAACTTGTTCTCTATGAAATATGTCTGAAATTTCTCATAAGCTTCGGAGTAATTTTCGCCCTCAAAGCGAAGGTCACTGATATCGTACTCAAAAGGTTTCGGGTTCCTCTCTTCTTCCGTCAGCGGGTCTGTCAGCGAGTGAATGATGCCGTCGATGGAGTTTTCGGCGAGCTTGATAAACTCATCGACTTCCTGCTCGCCAAACCATTTTTCGCAGGGCAGCACTAATGTCCTTATTGGTATGCCGGCTGTTCTCGCATGCCGGTAAGTCTGACCGATTGTGGCAGTGGTGCACAGCAGAACACCGGGCGTACCGTCTTTTTCCCATACGACGCTGGACTCTGCGTTAAATGCGGCGGTATTTTTAACGCCGTACACAAAAACGTCGTAGTCACGAAGCGACGTGATGGTCGTATACGGAGCCATCTTCCCGTCAAGGTAATCGAACGTGGCAGTCGGATATCTTTCCTGCAGAAGCCTTCTGACATGCTCCAGGAATATGCGGGCGTCGGGTTTCAGCTGCACTATCGCTATGCGTTTCCCTTCCAGAGTCGTTGGGCGGGGCACAAGACCCTGTACTTTTTCGAGTTTCAGATGACTGCGGGGATTGCGAACTTTCAAGACGACCTTCTCTTTCATAGCAGCCTGATCCTTTCTAATTATATTACAAATCATTGATTTGTCTGATGTTTTGGCAGGAAACAAATGATATGGTAATATCTCTTATCAGTCAGGTGTCTCGTTTCGGCAAACATCCGTGGAAAAGGAGCGGCGCAAAACAAATCGTCCAAGACACTTGATGTGAAATGCACAGACAACCGCAGAAATAAAGTAGTCGGAAGCCGACGGAATCAGCACATCGCGTGGCAATAGCATGCGGATAAAGTGAATAACCCGGTCTCGGGTATCGTTCCGGGTCAAGTGAACAGAACTTAGTTAGCGAACGTTCACTTATAAAAAGTATTATAGCATGCGGCATTATACGAGTCAAGATTCGTAAGCGCGGTATCTGCCGGACATTCTATTGTTGGTACTATCGATACGTTGCCTGATCCGATGGAGTTTGGCCGGAGCATATTTGTCGATATTCGAGCCATCTCTGTTCATACGGGCGGACAGCCTGTCTTTTTCTTCGTTGTTCAAATATCCCCATATGCTCATGAACCGGGCTGCGCTTTTATCCGTCGGGAATTCCGGCAGGCAGGCCCTGAAGGGTCAATAATGAAGAGCACCTTGTTTCCGGTTCTCCTGAGAAAATCTTTCACTTTTCGGTTCTGTTCCGGTGAGAGGTCGTTCGCTGAATTATATACTCTCCTTCAACCGGCGGCAAAGCTTCTCTAATATATCGCTTTCCTGAGCGATCGACGACCGTGCGATCGACTCGAGTTTTCGAATATTCTTCTCGCTCGCGTCATCCATACCTGCATCATTTTTAAGTTTTACCTGAAAGCGCGTGTAGTTTTGTGTTCCTGCGAGTGCGCGCAGCTGGTAATCCACAGTCGCGCTGGAAGAGTTCAGCATAATACCTGTAATAGGAACAGCCCAGGACATTATCCCCCATCTGTCGATCTGCCGGCAGGTCCTGTTGTTATTCTCCACTCCCGTACCGAGTGAGACAATAAGTATCTCCTTCTCGGAGGGATACATTTTTTTCACCTCCGCGTATGCGCACAGAGCCGGGTTTGAGGCAAACACTCCGCCGTCGATAAGACAGTGGCCTTCTATCGTTACCGGCGGAAAGAATGTGGGAGCCGCCGCTGTCGCGAGGACTGCATGTTTTAGCAGAGGGTCATCGGCGGGGGCGCGGTTTTTTCGTGCGAACGCGGACTTAAAAAACCACGGCGTGCTACTGGACATATCATATGAAGTGATCAGAACGTCAGTCAGTGTCATATGTAAGCGGGCATTGCCTAGAAACTCCGTAAGCATTCGCTTCAGAGCTTGCGGTGAATAAGAGGGACCGGCAAGACCGTTCAGTGTTCTCAGTTTATATAAAAACCTTTTTCGAAACACTTCGGCGCCATTTTTGATATAGGCGTCATAGACGTCTTTTGCCGAGTTTTTCGGCCGGCCCCTGCTGTCCGGAACAGTGAGAGCGGCGGCCAGGATGCCGCCTGTAGAGGTGCCGGCAATCAAATCGAACAGAGTGCATATCGGTTTGCCTGTTCTTTTTTCGATCTCTGCCAAATATGCGGCAGGTATGATCCCCCTGATCCCACCCCCGTCGATCGACAGTATTTTTTTCATTCACCGGCTCCCCTTTCAGCCATGATCCTTTTCCATATTACGGCTGAAGTGTTTGTCCGGTGATATTCAGTTTTAAAAAGGTCCGGTTATGCTGCGGGATGCCCTATAATGAGGAAGTATGCAAGCTGTCCGAGCATACCGCTGTGGCATTTAACGGCAATTATGAACATAAATTCAAATTTTTTTACTGATTTGCGTGACAAACTGCTGAAAATGTGGTATATAATCTGTTTTGGTATTATCTTTGAAATAATCAAAAATGATTCTATTGATATATATATGTTCGATGCTATAATGTTATTGTGTCATAGCGCCATAAAAATTCATTATTTTACTCAAAATTTTAAGTTTTTGTGGCAATTATGCATGAAAATATTTGAAGGGAATTGGGCCTAATTATGGATTTCAAGTTTACTCCTGAAGAACAAGACATCATTTCAATGCTGCACGACTTTTGCATAAAGGAAGTTCAGCCGATTGCTGCAGAGTTGGACGAGCAGGAGCGTTTTCCGGAAGAGACTGTTCGTAAGCTGGCTGAAATGGGAATGATGGGGATTCCTTTCCCTGAGGAATACGGCGGCGCTGGTCTGAGCTATATTACATATATAGCTGTATGCGAAGAACTGGCCAAGTACTGCGCAAGCACAAGCATTACACTGTCAGCCCACGGTTCCTTATGCTGCTGGCCGATAAACGAATTCGGTACCGAGGAGCAAAAGAGAAAGTACCTCGTCCCCCTGCTCACAGGTGAGCATATCGGCGCTTTCGGCCTCACCGAGCCCAGTGCGGGCACCGACGCTGCTATGCAGAAAACGACTGCCGTTGACAAAGGCGACCACTGGCTTATAAACGGATCAAAGATTTTTATAACCAACGGCGGTGTTGCAGATACTTTTGTGATTTTTGCGATGACCGATAAGGAAAAAGGCAACAAAGGCATCTCGGCTTTCATTATTGAGAAGGACTTCACCGGCTTCAGTGTCGGCTCTCACGAAAAGAAAATGGGCATCCGCGCATCATCGACGACAGAGCTCATTTTTGAAGACATGATAGTTCCCAAAGAGAACCTGCTCGGCGAACTGAACAAAGGTTTTAAGATCGCAATGATGACACTCGACGGCGGACGCATCAGCGTCGCGGCGCAGGCGCTCGGCATAGCCGAGGGAGCGATCGAAGAGTGCGTCAAGTACGTTACTCAGCGCGTGCAGTTCGGTCAGCCCATAAGCAGATTCCAGAACACCCAGTTCAATCTGGCCGACATGCAGACCAAGGTTGAAGCTTCCCGCTGGCTCATTTACCGTGCGGCGCAAGCAAAGGACGACCACGAGCCGTATACTCATCTTGCCGCTCAGGCGAAGCTTTTCGCTGCGGAGACTGCAAGCGATGTCACCCGCCGCTGCCTGCAGCTCGTTGGCGGATACGGCTACACCCGTGATTATCCGTTCGAGCGCTTTATGCGCGACGCCAAGATCACAGAGATCTACGAAGGTACCAGCGAAGTACAAAAGATGGTATTAGCCGGATATATGGGCCTGAAATAACCTTAGTACTCTACCGAATCAATTTCGGAGCGTGAAATAATCTGTCAAACGGAGGCGACCGCTGTGAACAAAGTCAAGGACCTAGAGGAGATCACTGGATATTTTCGCGACAATCAATCAATAATGATTGGTGGTTTTCTGTGCGTGGGGACGCCGGAATTACTTGTTGACGCCCTGGTTAAAAAGGGAGTCCGTGATTTGACTATCATCGGCAATGACACCGGTTATCCTGACCGGGGCATCGGCAAGCTGATCGTCAGCGGACAGACCAAAAAAGCGATTGTTTCTCATATCGGTACAAACAAGGAGACAGGCAGACTCATGAACACCGGTGAGCTTGAGGTTGATCTCGTTCCCCAGGGCACACTGGCAGAGCGTATCAGATCGGCGGGGGCCGGTCTCGGCGGATTCCTCACCCCAACCGGCGTGGGAACGATAGTGGAAGAAGGAAAGCAGACTCTGACTATTGACGGCAAGAAATACCTGCTCGAATTGCCTCTTAAGGCCGATATCGCGCTCCTGAAAGCCTGGAAAGCAGACAAGCTCGGAAATCTGGTTTATCGCAGAGCCGCCAGAAACTTTAACCCTCTCATGGCATTTTCGGCCGAACTTGTTATTGTTGAAGCGGAAGAAATTGTTGAGGTCGGTGAACTTGACCAGGATGAAGTTGTGACTCCGGGTACTCTGGTCGATATTATCGTAAAGGCTTAAAAGGAGGAGAACCGATATGTCTGACAGGCGTGAATTGATCGTAAAAAGAGTCGCCGCGTTTTTTAATGAGGGCGATCTTGTGAACCTTGGGATCGGCATGCCGACGATGGTCGCTAACTATATCCCGCCGGAAGCCAACGTAATGCTTCAATCCGAGAACGGTTTTATTGGCATTGGCCCCAGCCCCGAACCCGGAACAGAGGATAAAGATACAGTCAACGCCGGTGGTATCCCAGCCACAATAATTCCCGGCGGCGCATGTTTTGACAGCGCGACGAGCTTTGCACTGATTCGCGGCGGACACGTTGATGCGACGGTTCTCGGTGCTCTTGAAGTCGACGAGGCCGGAAACCTCGCAAACTGGGTTGTCCCCGGAAAATTGGTGCCGGGTATGGGCGGAGCAATGGACCTTGTCACTGGCGCAAAAAAGGTTATTATTGCGATGGAACACACCACAAAGGACGGCTCACCGAAAATACTCAAAAAGTGCACACTGCCTTTAACCGCCGTAAACGCGGTAGACTATATTGTCACGGAACTCGGAGTTATGGAGGTCACAAGCGACGGCATCCTGCTGACAGAGATCGCTCCAGGTGTGACCGTTGAGGAGATCCAGTCAAAAACTGAGGCAAAGCTCATTATTTCCGATAACTTAAAAACGATGTAGGTTGTGCCGCGCTTTCTCTGCTCTTTCAGGCTCTGCGCGGGAAATATTACCGAAAAACGAAATACCGGGACTTTCATGTCGTGTTCATGACAATGAAAGCCCCGGTATTTGTATCAGAGCTAAAATTGACATACCGGCCGGCTGCTGCTGGCGGCATATACCGATACAAAGCCTTATCGACGCGTTAGAAACGATTGAGATCTACCTCGGGATTTATGTACCGCCCCTTGTTTTGTGTCTCATTTCCGTACTGTACGGCGTTTGCGGGGCATCGGTGAAGGCATGCAAAACACATCGTGCAGGAGCCTTCCCAGTACGGCCTGCCGGAAGCATCGAGCCTGATGCATCGCATCGGGCATGCTTCGGCGCAAAGGCCGCAGGAGTTACATTTGCCGTCAGCGTGGAGTTTGCTCGTACCGCTCTTTGTGCTGACCTCCTCCATCTTCATGTAAAGGTCTTTCGGAGGGGCAGTGTCGGGCTTTCGGGGTGTTTTCCGTATGATTGACGCTGTTATACCATCAAGGTGAGTTTTTGCGTCATTGAGCATTTGCTCGATTTTTCGAGGTGGAGGAACCTCGGACCATACGATAAAGTTATCGGGCATGACGACATCATACGTGGCTGAAAGAGGGATGCCCTTTGATCTCAGCATCGTAAAAAGCGCTGCGGGCTCAGAGCCGGTGCTCTCTCCGCACGTAAAAACACCGTAGACATACTGGCCGGAGAATCCTTTCAGTATCAGCCGCTCAATAAATGCGGCGGCCGCTCCGGGAAGTGTCCATGCATAGGTCGGCAAAACGAAACCGAGGTATTCGTCGTTTGTGATATCGTATTCGAACTCCTCGTTACGCAGCGCTCTGCCTATAGATACGATGCGGTCGTTTGTCGCGTCACCTATCCTCTGAGCGGCATATAAAGAGTTACCAGTGGCCGAAAAACAGAAGATCATAATTGCGTTCCTTGTGTTTATTCATATGAAAAGTTCCCGAATGTGAAACGGCTGTCCGGATATCCCGGGCAGTCGTTTTCATCTGTTGAAGAAGATCAAGCCAGCTGCTTCCGGATCAGCCGGGATCATAGCGGTCCAGATAATCAGAAAGAAAGATCTCGTCTTTGATCTCCAGGCTCCGCTCTCCGCCAAGTGACTCAAGGTGGTGGATAAACTCGTGCTTGAGCGTACTTTCAAGCTGCTTTTTTAGTTCCTCATCTGTAAAATGCCCGTACACCCTCATAAAAGATCCGTAATAAACGGTGATGTACCTTCCCATGTTGCCGCCACAACTATACTCGGCCAATACATAGAGGTCGTTGTTTCTGCTGTGGGCGTTGAGTTTCTTTTCGGGCAGCAGAATAATACCCCCGTTGAGATCTTTGAATAAATCCTGAGGAAAACGGGCGAGGATTTCTTCGAGCATAGCTTCCATCTCATTCAGAGAGACCATGAAACGCCCACCCTCTCACCGAACGGAATTCTCACCACAGCGCCTCGACTATGCGTCCTTTATCAGATTGAGCGTTTCTTTTGCAATAGTCATTTCCTCGTCGGTGGGTATGACCCATACAGAAACCTTTGAACGCGGTGTAGAGATACAGATCTCCTGGCCGCGGGTCTCATTGGGGACAGGGTCAATTTCTATTCCCAGATAACTCATATCCTTCACGGTGTTGTAGCGGATATCGGGGTTTGACTCTCCGATGCCGCCGGAAAATACGATAGCGTCGACGCCGTTCATAATGGCGGCATACGAGCCGATATATTTCTTGATGCGGTAACAGAAAATATATCTTACGAGAGCCGCCTGCTCGTTTCCCGACTTGGCCGCGGCTTCGAGGTCGCGAAAATCGCTGCTTAAGCCTGACAATCCAAGCACGCCGCAGTGTTTGTTGAGATAATCGTTAAGCTGCATGATGTCAAAATTATGCCTGTCCATAAGGTACATAGCGGCTCCGGCGTCAAGGTCGCCGCACCGTGTTCCCATAATAAGCCCCTCGAGCGGTGTCAACCCCATACTTGTGTCAATGGATTTCCCGTACTCGATCGCAGCCACGCTAGCGCCGTTTCCGAGGTGGCACGTGATCGTTTTCAACTCCTCAACAGGTCTGCCGATATTTTCGGCAACCCTGCGCGAAAGATAATAATGCGACGTGCCGTGGAAGCCGTAACGTCTGACCTTGAAATCTTTGTAATCACTGTACGGAATGCCGTACAGGTATGCATAGTTAGGTACGGTCTGGTGGAAGGCAGTATCAAACACGGCGACCATCGGCGTTCCCGGCATTGCTTTCTGGCACGCCTGAATACCGAGCATATTCGGTCTGTTGTGCAGCGGCGCAAGAGAAGCGCACTCCTCTATCGCAGCCATTACCTCATCATTAATGATAACAGGCTCCGAAAACTTTTCTCCACCGTGAACTACCCTGTGCCCGACGGCGTTGATTTCGTCCATGCCGGAGATAACGCCGTACTCCGGGTGCAGGAGCGTGTTGAGAACAAGCTGCATCGTCACCTCATGATTAGGCAGCTCCTGTTCAATGATTATACGTTCTCTATCAAAGGGTGTGTGCTTGAGCAAAGAACCTTCCGCACCTATACGTTCGGCGATGCCTTTCGCTATGACTTTTTCAGTGTCCATGTTGATGAGCTGATACTTCAAAGACGAGCTGCCCGCGTTGATGACCAGAATATTCAAAGATCAATTCCTCCCACGTAAATACTGTAATGATTCCCGACAGATCATCCGTGCGGCACTGCGGGGGACTTTGCTGTATCTGACTATTTCCGACGCCGGACGAACTGACAGTCTATCTTTTAGAATAGTATAAAACAACCGGCAAGAATGTGCAACATCAACATTAAGACATATGGTGATCATGCGTGCCGACCGGTTTTCCGACAGCGGAGAGCAGGATTTTGTTGCTGCAATAGACATTTTTTGAAATGTGATTATAATCTTTATGTAGCAGACGGAGCGATAAGGCTGTGCGGGGCTGTAATTGCCTGACTTAAGTCGTTCGGTTATACCGGCGTATAAATCCATGAACTATGTGAATAACGTATTGAGTGAGTGAGGAGAAAAATGAATTATCCTGAAATCCGCGAACTTATGTGCGATATCGGAAGACGTGTTTGGCAGCAGGGATGGGCCGCATCAAATGACGGAAACTTCACAGCAAAACTCGACGAAGGACTGTTTCTCACGACACCGACAGGTATAAGCAAAGGATTTATGACCCCTGATATGTTGATACTTGTCGACAGCAGCTGCCGCGTTCTGGAAAAGAGTAAATTGAGACCTTCAACCGAACTGCCGATGCATATTCGCTGTTACAAAGAGCGTCCGGATATCGGGGCGGTCGTACACGCGCACCCGCCTGTCGCCACAGCTTTCGCCGTGGCGCATATTCCGCTGGACAGCTATACTATGCCGGAGGCAATTATTGCCCTTGGCAGCGTCCCTATAGCGCCTTACGGCTGCCCTTCCACAGACGAAGTGCCTGAGTCGATCGCACCGTTTCTCCATGAGCATGACGCGATACTACTGGAAAACCATGGCGCCATAACTGTAGGAAAAGATCTTCTGACAGCATACTACAGGATGGAAACTTTGGAGTATTACGCAAAACTGACGATGAACACAAGATTGTTGGGGCAGGCATTTGAGCTCCCGGAGCACCGCCTTGAGGAACTGATGGATCTTCGCAATCAGTTCAATTATTCCGGGAAACACCCGGGGATCAAGAAATACCGCTGAGAGTCCCGCATATCTGAATAATGCGCTTTCACAGAGATGTTGACATGTCCGAAAGGTGCGCTAGAATATAAGTGTGAAAGCCGCACTATCCCCGGAAAAGACCTTCATCAGCGGCCTGATTGACCGGGAATTCATTTAACGGAGGGATTTGTTGTGACTGTAAAAGAAGCGCTGTATGCCCGGCGTTCAACAAGAGCATTTCTTTCAAAAAGTGTTGAGGAAGAAAAACTGCGTGCTGTCCTGGAGGCTGCAGTTCGCACGCCTTCATGGGCAAACTCCCAGCCGTGGGAGGTATTTGTCGCGACGGGTGATACACTTGAAAGGATCAAAAAGGGTTACAGTGAAAAATACGCTCAAAAAGCTGAAGCGGCACCCGAGACTCCGAGACCCCAGGCGTGGTCTGAAGCCGCAAAAAGGCGCCAGAAGCAGCTCCGTCCCGATATGCTGCGGGACTGCGGCAGCGCTGTAGACCAGTTCGGCATACTGAATCAAACGATGTTCAACGCGCCGGCGGTCATCTATATCTGCATGGATAAGATCCTGTCCGAGTGGTCGCTGTACGACATTGGGGCGTTTTCTCAGAGCATCATGCTTGCTGCTGTCGAACAGGGCCTCTCAACTATTCCCGCAATAACGCTCATGCTATATCCCGATGTGCTCCGCCGCGAGCTGAAGATTCCGGATAACCTTAAACTCACGATCGGCATTGCCATCGGATATGCAGACAAAGAGAACGCGATAAATAACTTTGTGAGCGCCAGAGACCCCATCAGCGAAACAGTGCATTTTCTTTATTGATCCCGGTCCGGTTCAGTTTTGACAAAAGAGCATTCAAGACCTGATACCCCATCGGCCTTGAATGCTCTTTTTCGGCTGCAAAGCGTTTATTCTGTTTTTATGAGGAGTAATTATGCCGAGCAACGTCGCGCACTATGTGTTCGGGCAGGATGTTCTTGAAAGGCTGTCGGGAGATGTTCGTGAGGAAGTGACAGCCTCAAAAAAAGAATTTGATATAGGTCTTCAGGGGCCCGACATTTTTTTCTACAGTATCACAAACCGCAGGATATCAAAGTACGGTTCTGAACGCCATAATCAGCCGGCCGAGAAGATGTTTTTGCCGATGGTCGAAAAGCAGCGCAGCGGAGCGGCGCTGGCTTATATTGTCGGCCTTATATGCCACTACGCTCTTGACCGCCGCTGTCATACATACGTAAACGGCAGCACCCGGAATATTGCCGAACATTTTGAGATGGAGTCTTATTATGACAGGCATATCATCGCGCGCCGGAATCTGATAAGCAGGCGGCATCAATATATCCCCGCTGCCGGATTTGATTGCGGCGCGATAGCGGAATTGTGGCCGCATATAACTCCGGAGATAATCAGGAATTGCGTGAAGACGCAAAGATTCGTGATAAAGTTTCTTGACAGAGGGTTCCCGCCGTTTCTTAATTCCTTTTTGAAAAACCGGGGCGAGATTACCGCACTTTCACTTCCGGATTCGATGAGCGATAAACAGACCGAGCACGCAAACTGTCTTGATTTTCTCTATGAAATGGCACTTGAGGAGTGTGAAGCGCTGATTGCGGATGCGGTTGGATCCATGGGCACGGAGCATCCCGTCCTCAGCGGTTTCGGCATGAATCACAAAGGAGAGCGCCCCGGCGTTTAGGCGCGAAGACGGGAGATGCCGATATCTAGCGAGACTGTGAAAAATTTTCTGTAAAAGGCCTTCTGTGATAAAATAAAACACAGGAGGTTTTTACAATGGGAAGACCAAGAAAATCACCAAACATGAGCGAAGGAAAGCAAAATAT
>Ga0209723_1003007_pt1 | contig 21239 bp, 14 predicted proteins | sample BiotimSIPDNA_2_FD_185750 | JGI IMG/M metagenome (GOLD analysis project Ga0209723, IMG submission 185750) | Anaerobic biogas reactor microbial communites from Washington, USA - Biogas_R2 time_0 SIP DNA (SPAdes) (version 2) | ecosystem: Engineered > Bioreactor > Anaerobic > Unclassified | place...
ACCAGGTCAGCGGGTCAGATCGGCATGCTTCCAGCTATTTCGATGCCCTGCAGCAGAGCGGTGCCAGCACTTACCTGGGGCACGCTGCTGAGAACGTCTGGGGTGCTGATTTGGTAATCCGCTCCTCAGCCGTGCGCGATGATAACCCAGAAGTGGTGGCTGCTTTAGCAGCTGGCATCCCGGTTTTGAAGCGTGCAGACGTTTTGGAACTGCTGATGCTCAACCAGCTGCCGCTGGCGGTGGCCGGTACGCACGGCAAAACTACTACCACGGCCATGCTAATCTGCATGTTGGAACACATGGGGCAGGATCCCTCGTACATCATCGGGGCGCTGATTAAGCAGTTAAACGCCAACGCCAAAGCTGGCAAAGGCGCTTACTTTGTGATTGAAGCTGATGAGTATGATTACATGTTCCTGGGGCTGAACCCCTGGGTCAGCGTGGTCACCAACATCGAGCACGACCACCCCGACTGCTTCCCAACTTTCGAGATTTACAAACAAGCCTTTAAGGACTTTTTGGACCGCACGCGCAAGAACGGCAGCGCCCTGCTGTGCCTGGACGACCCAGGACTCAAAGCGCTCCTGCCTGAATTGAGCACGCGCGATTACCAGGTTTTGACCTACGGGCTGGATAAGGCCGCAGATTACCAAGCCCACAACCTGCGCTTAAACGCGCAGCACTGCCCGGTCTTTGACCTGGTTTTCAAGACCAGAGAGGGCTTGCTGCTCGAATTGGGCAGCTGCAGCCTGCAGATTCCTGGCGATCACAACGTGCTGAACGCCTTAGCCGCATGCGCTGTAATCCACCGCCTAGGCTTGCCAATGGAAAAAGCTATAGCAGGATTAGCAGCTTTCCAAGGCACTGAGCGCAGGTTTGACGTGGCCGCTGAGATTGACGGGGTTGTGATTATCAATGATTATGCCCACCACCCCACCCAGATCCGCACCACCCTGCAGGCAGCGCGCCAGCGCTACCCGAAAAGCCAGCTGTGGGTGGTTTGGGAACCGCATACTTACAGCCGCCCAGCAGCCCTGGCAAATGATTTTATCGAGGTCTTGAACCAGGCAAACCAGGTGATCATCACCCAGGTTTACGCGGCGCGCGAAGCTGACAACGGCTATACCCCCCAGCCCATCGCCGAGGCACTGAGCGACGGCAAAGGCCAATACATCCCGGACTTCACGGACGTGGTGACGCACCTGGTAGATCGACTCGGGCAGCAGGACGTGGTGTTGGTGCTCTCGGCGGGGAATGCCCCACAAATCAGTGCCTTGCTGAGGGAAGCTTTAGAAAAAACAGCCGAGCAGGCTGATGAAGTTGGTTTAAACGATGACTAAGCTAAATAAACTACGCGAAATACTTGGCAGCAAACTGCAAGAAAATGTGCGCATGGCACATTACACTACCTCGCGCGTAGGCGGGGTTGTGGACGGGCTGCTACCTGTTTACACAGTAGAAGAATTGGCAAAAGCAGCCCAGACTTTATGGGAATTAGAACTACCCTTCCGGATTTTGGGCAGCGGTTCAAACATTTTGGTCAGCGACGAAGGCTTTCACGGCGTGATGGTTTTGAACCGCGCACACAACCTCAGGATCCGCTCTAACGAAGCGCCCCCCAGCGTTTTGGCCGAATCTGGCGCCATATTTGGCACCGTTGCCCGCCAGACAGCATTGCGCGGGCTGAGCGGCCTGGAATGGGCCACCAGCGTGCCCGGCACGGTTGGCGGTGCGGTTTATGGCAACGCCGGCGCACATGGCTCGGACGTTGCGCATGACCTGGAAATGGCAACAATCTTGCACCCTATTAAAGGTATAGAAGCATTGAGTGCCGATGAAATGGGATACCAGTATCGCAGCAGCGTATTTAAACGCGAAAGGATACCCGTGGTGATCCTCTCAGCCGTGTTTAAGCTGCAACCCAGCACGCGGGAGGAAGCCTGGCAAAGGATCACGACCTTCTCCGAGAAGCGCCTTGCCTCCCAACCGCCAGGGGCATCGACGGGTTCGACCTTTAAGAACCCTGAAGGCGATTACGCCGGGCGCTTGATTGAAGCGGCTGGTTTGAAAGGCAGCCAAGCAGGGCAGGCACAGATTAGTACCGTGCACGCTAACTTTATCGTCAATGAAGGCGGCGCCACGGCGCAGGACTACTATAAATTGATCAGGCTGGCACAGGCCAGGGTAAAAGAAAAGTTTGGCGTTCAATTGGAATTAGAACTTGAACTCCTAGGTGAGTTTAAAGATGAGCGATAAGATCAGGCTGGCAGTGATATTTGGGGGCCGTTCAGGGGAACACGAGGTTTCCTTGATGTCCGCGGCATCCATTTTATCGGTGCTGGACCCGCACAAATACGAGGTGCTGCAAATCGGCATCACCACCAAGGGCCAATGGCTGACCGGCGAGCAGGTGCTGCCAGCTTTCCAAGAGCATCTTTACGAAGGCTTGAAGCCCGCTGTGCTACTGCCCCAACCCGGCAGCAACACGCTGTATGCACTGGAAACGGGCAAGTTGCAGCCCATCAGCCAGGTGGACGTGGTCTTCCCGGTCTTACACGGCACCTTTGGCGAAGACGGCACGCTGCAGGGCTTCCTAGAACTGGCCGATGTAGCTTACGTTGGCGCGGGCGTGTTAGGCTCGGCGGCCGGCATGGACAAGGGCTTATTTAAGCATGTCATGCAAGCCAATGACATCCCGGTGTTAGAATATGCCATTTTTAACCGCAGCGACATTCAAAAAGACATGGCGGGTGTGATCAGGCAGTGTGAAGTTATAGCTGATTACCCCTTATTTGTGAAACCAGCCAACCTTGGCTCTTCAGTCGGCATCAGCAAGGCCAATAACCGCGCAGAGCTGGTGAACAGCTTTGAAATGGCAGCCGCTTATGACCGACGCGTGATCGTTGAGCGCGGCATTTCAGCGCGAGAGATTGAGATCAGCGTATTGGGCAATGAAGAACCGGTCGCATCGGTGCCTGGCGAAGTGATCCCCAAGGATATCTTCTACAGCTACGAAGATAAGTACCTGAATGGCGTCGCAGAATTGGTCATTCCTGCCCAGTTGAGCGAGGAACGCAGCGAGTTAATGCGGGCTTTGGCTGTCCGGGCTTATAAAGCCATCGACTGTGCTGGCATGGCCAGGGTTGATTTCTTTATCGACAAAAACACAGACGAGATTTTCCTGGGTGAGTTGAATACCATCCCGGGTTTTACACAGATCAGCATGTATCCAAAGCTGTGGCAAGCCAGTGGGCTGCCTTATGCAGCTTTGGTTGAATCGCTGATCGCCTTGGCTTTTGAACGAAAAGCTGAGCGAGACAAAACTGAAAGGGAATTTAAGGCTTAATATGGCGCGCAAAGAGTCCAGTAACCTAAGCAGAGCAGAACAAGTTCGCGCACGGCGGAAGATCGAGAACACCCTCAATAAGCCGCCGCAGCGTCAGACTGGTAAAACCACGCGCAAGGCACCCCCGCCCCAGCGCGTGACCAGCCGGCAGGTTGGCAGCAGCAACGCCCGCAAAGCGCCTTCTGGCTATGCTTATAACCGCCGCAAGGTGTACATGCAGTTGGATACACCTGGCGCGGAGATCCGCCTGCCCAGCATTCCCAATATCCAGTTTGGGTGGCGGCTGGCTTCGCTCATTTTAGCTGCGGCAATGCTGTTTGTGGTTTACGCCATGCGGGAAATGCCCACCTTCAGCGTGTCAGAACTCAAACTGCAGGGTGCAACCCGCTTCAGCGCTGAGGAAATTGCCAATCGGCTTGACATTATCGATTCATCAATTGTAGAAGTGATCCCAGCTGAAGTAGAGCAGGCCATTTTAGCGGAATTTTCGGATATCAAAAGCGCTGAGGTAGACATCAGCCTGCCTGCTATGGTAACTGTGCGCATTGAAGAGCGCATCCCGGCGGTTATGTGGATTGAGGAAGACGGCCAGCAGAGCTGGATTGACCAGGACGGGTACATGTTCCCGGTAAAAGGAGAGGCAACCCTGCCCGTACCCGTGCAGGCCTTCAGCGACCCACCCAGCCCACCCGCCGAAGTGGTGATCAGTGATGAGACCCAGGAGGCTTTAGAACAAACAGTGATGACCCCGCAGGTAAACCCGGACTTTGTCAATGCGATTCTGAGCCTCAGGGATGCCGTTCCAGAGGGCGCTGTTTTACGTTACGATGCCGAGTATGGCTTAGGCTGGCAGGACCCGCAGGGCTGGCTGGTTTATTTTGGGTCAAGCACGGATCAATTTGATGTGAGATTAGCACAATACAACGTGATCATCCAGGAATTGCAGGCAAAGAACATTCAGCCTGCCTTAATCAGCCTGGAATTTCTTCACGCACCTTTCTATCGTTTGGAGCAATAATTATGGATGAACCTATTGTCGTTGGAATAGATGTTGGCACAACAAAAGTTTGCACACTGGTCGCCCGCGTAGAGAACGGCGCAAATTTGCGCATTTTAGGCGTAGGGATCGAGCCTTCTCACGGGATCCGCAAGGGCACCGTGATCGACGTGAACGCAGCTTCGCAGGCTATTTCGCGTGCCATTGAAAAAGCCGAGCGCACCTCGGGCTTTGAAATCAACAGCGCCCTAGTGAGCCTGGCTGGCTCACATGTCTCATCGGTTAACAGCCGCGGCGTGGTGGGCATTTCGGGTAGGGTGATTGACAATGATGACATCAACCGTGCCCTGGATTCCGCCCAGGCTGTTGCTATCCCCCACAACCGCGAGATCATCCACGTTATTCAGCGCGGATTCATCATTGACGGGCAGGACGGCATCCGCCAGCCTGTGGGCATGCATGGGTTCCGGCTGGAAGTGGAAGCGCATATCATCACCGCATCCGCTTCAACGGTTGAAAACCTGCGACAATGCGTCTCAGCCACCGGCATCGAAGTCTCACAATTTGTGCTGAACCCGTTGGCTGCGGGTGAGATTGTGCTCTCAGAGACCGAGCGTGAGATGGGCGTTGCCGTGGTCGACATGGGCGGCGGCACGACCGACCTTGCCATTTATATTGGCGGCGACGTCTGGCATACGAATGTGTTGACCGTGGGCGGCAACCACGTTACCACCGATATCGCGCACGGCTTGCGCCTGCCGATTGACGTGGCAGAAGAAGTGAAGGTTCAGCATGGGCATTCATACATGAAGGACATCGCGGATGATGAGACCTTCAATGTGGTCAGCTTTGGGTCAGAACAGAGCCAGAAGGTCAGCCGCAAGGAACTTGCTAACATCATCGAAGCCAGGGAAGAAGAAATTTTGATGCTGGTGCTGCAGGAAATCAGGCGCTCAGGTTATGACGGCATGCTGCCAGCTGGCATCGTGCTGACGGGCGGCGGTTCACTGATGCCTGGCGTAAAAAAATTAGCTATAGATGTTACCGGGCTGCCTGTTCGGATCGGCAAACCGGAAAGAATGGTCGGGTTAACCGACCAGATCAGCACCCCAGCCTTTGCAACCAGCGTGGGGCTGCTGCAGTGGGCAATTTTGATGAGTGAAACCAACCAGGAAAGCAGTGAGCGCTCACGAATGCGCAACAAGCCCACCAATATCAATATGGAAGCACTGCGTGCCTGGCTGCGCAAATTATTACCGTAAATAGGAAATCATTTATCAAAAAAGCATTATTAAAGAGGAGAACAATTATGGACAGTAAACAATCAGAATCATTTGCAAGAATCAAGGTCGTTGGCGTAGGCGGCGGCGGATGCAATGCGGTTAACCGCATGATTGCCGAAGGCATTTCAGGAATTGAATTTATTTCAATCAATACCGATGCCCAGGCGCTGCTCAAGTCTAACGCACCCAAGCGCGTGCGCATTGGCGACAAATCCACGCGTGGTTTAGGCGCTGGCGGTGACCCCCGTGTTGGGCAGGCAGCCGCTGAGGAATCTGCTGAGGAGTTATACGAGGTACTCAAGGGCAGTGATATGGTCTTCGTGACCGCAGGTTTAGGCGGCGGGACAGGCACCGGCGCAGCCCCAGTGGTGGCCCAGATTGCCAAGGAAATTGGTGCACTGACCATTGGCGTGGTAACGCGTCCATTTGCCTTTGAAGGCGGGCACCGTGCCAAGGCAGCCGAGGAAGGTGCAACCAGGCTTAAAGAACATGCTGATACGCTGATTGTCATTCCAAACGACCGCCTGCTGCAAATTGTCAACAAGAATGTGGGCTTGCAGGAAGCTTTTTCAATTGCTGATGACGTCTTGCGCCAGGGTATTCAAGGCATATCCGAACTGATCACTGTTCCTGGACTGATCAACCTGGACTTTGCAGATGTACGCACCATCATGTCAGAAGGTGGCGCAGCTTTGATGGCAGTAGGCAAAGCGTCTGGTGAAGATCGTGCCCGCGTAGCAGCAGAGCAAGCCATCTCTAGCCAGTTGTTAGACGTTACCATCAACGGTGCACACGGCATCCTGTTCAATGTCACCGGCGGCAACAGCCTGTCCTTGCATGAGGTTAACCAGGCTGCGGCAATCATCAAAGAGACCGCTCACCCGGACGTGAACCTGATCTTTGGCGCGGTGGTTGATGAGAGCATGGGCGATGTAGTCCGCATCACTGTCATTGCTACTGGCTTTGACCAAAGCAACCCACGCGGGATTCATGAGGCAGAGCGCCCAAAAGGGAAAAGCAACCAGGCTACAAAGCAGGCTGATTATAGTGGAATGACTGAGGAAAGCTCAAACACAATTGAGTTCCCAGCCTACATCAACACAGATGATATCGATGTGCCTGCCTTCATTCGCAAGCGCCGCGATAACCTGGTGAGTAATTAATTGCAGCTGATTGCATCGGTCTCCTCAACCTGAATGCATATGAAAAACGTGCTCCAATAAGAGTACTTATTGGAGCACGTGTACATTTATATTAGGGGGAAGAAGATTGAAGTCACTAGATAACTTCTAAGACCCAACTAATCAGTTTTAGTATTTACAAGATCATAAACATAACGGTTTTCTCTGTCATATATTAATAACCGATCAAAAGGAGATTCGAATTTTTCTTGAGTAACATACTCTAAATCAACCATAGAACTTATATCAATACTCTCACAAACAATGCATAACCAGACCTCATTACATTTAGCTCTATAGCTTGGTATCTTTAATGCTTTTGATGTAATTATGTCATCTAGTTCAGATTTACTAACAGTAATAAAACTTCCCTCAGAATAAACAAAATCCGTTTTTTTGTTTACTCTAAGAATAGTCAGAGAGTGACAATAATCCTTTAATTTAGAATTATATAAGTCCAAATAGTCTAAATGGACAGGAGTTAGTAATTTATCTGGTATATTATTAAGCACCAAATTGGCCAATGCATCAGCCAGTAAATCAATTTCATTCTTTTTCAGCCGTTTGTTAAAACGCCAACTTGTAGTGACAAATAGATTAATTTTATTATTTTTGTTTATATAGATTCTTTCAGCACTTTTTAGGATTGTCCTTTGGATTGCAGCAACTTCTCGTTGGTTTGGCTCAAAATTACTTTGTTTTCGAATAAACCTAGTAATTTCTAAACCAATAGTGTTACTTTCTGAAAGGATAATAAAATCCAAAGGATCTGAATCGGTTACGACACCGATAGGAAATTCATAATAAATTTCTTTAATTTCTTGTAAATACTGTCTTTCTAGTTTTTTATTATCATGTGCAAAAACCATTATTAAAACTCAATGACATCCTTTTCTACTTCTGGATAAATCTCATCGATCTCTGCCTGGATCTCAATAGTTTTGGCAAGGGCGGTGGCGATGCGGATGTAGTGGCGGGGATCGTCCATTTTGCGCCCTTTGCGGTCTTTGAGGTATTTATCCATGACCTGGTAACCGCCGATCTGATACTCCCACACTTCAGGATCCACCCCTTCAAAGTAAAGGGTTGGGTTGATGTAGACTCGATTTTCATTTGCGTTGTATTTTGGCCTTTCGATGGTGTTATAATCACCCTGCCCCTGGTATTTGACAGTGGTTTGATCCAACTCAAGACTTTTGAGAAGATGTATGGCAATTAGCCTTTGACCGAAGGAAGCCAAAATTTGGAAAATATCATGTTTAGCTGTGATTGGAATTCGGGGAAAATCATTAGCTAGAAAATCAGAATATAATAATCTGTAAGTATTGCTATAAAACACACCATAAATATAAGACATTATTAATTCTGGAGTTACACTCTGTCTATATGTGTTTATAATTTTTGAAGAGAATAAATCAAGAATATTGCTAACTTTGCTAGAACCGGTTTGATTAAATAGATCCCTTTGAAAATTATCTTGATAAATATTTAGAGGTAAAAGGACAGCACCCCCTCTACGATATAAATTTACATCAATAATCTTGTCGGATACGAAAGCTAAATTCCAAGATTTTTCTTTTCCAACAACCTGACCTTGCCTGCCGATAGTCAAACCAAGATTTTCATTTAACATATGAATCATAACCTCATTACGAGGTCTATCTATAATATGCTGATGGTAAAAAATGAAACGGTCATCAAAAGGACGATAGGTACAATTCTTAATAAATAAATCAAAATCACCTATTGTTGATATAGCTCTTCGTTTTTTTGTTAAATTTTCTGGATCAGAGTAATTAATGTCATAAGAATTACAGATAACATCATTTGGAAATGTTAAATCACCAAATTGTCTAATTCTTTGTAATAAACAATTTTTATCAAAATCATAAACAAAAGAGTCCCTATGAGTTTTGATACCACTACTTTGTAAAGTAAAAATATCAGTTACGGAAGGAAAAGAATAATATTTCTTTTCATCAACAATATCTCTTCGCAGAAAAAAATAGAATTTTGGAGACGGAGTTATTTTGAACCAATTTGTTGTTAAAACAGAATTATTATTTAAATAGTTATACTTGTAAGCACGAGACCCCCATAAATCACTATGATTAATTAAATAAGGTCCAACAGACAAAGTATTGTGTTTTATAAAAATGGCTATAGCTACACCCACACGTATATCAAAGACATTTTCATCTTTCCCACCTTCAATAGTTGTTTCCCTTTTTAATATGTTACCATGCAAGTCAAGGATATGGATCTCATCGAAAGTTTTCATTAAAGATTGACGCATACCGCGAAAAGTAGGATTGTCCAGGTAAGCATGGTTGGTGATCATGGCCAGGATGCCTTTTCCTTCCTTTTGAATCTTCCACTGGGCAAAGCGCAGGAATTTTACATAATCATCCTGCAGCATCTTTGAGTTCTTTTCACCAAGTGGCTCACCATTCACCCTAAAATAGCTTTGCGCACCGTCCAACTCTTCTTTTAAGAGTTTTTCAGTCCAGTCATTTTTATTAGCAGAACTGCCTGAATATGGCGGATTACCCATGATAACCAGGACAGGCTCTTTCTTTACCTTCCCCGCCAGACGGCTTTCAACACTCAGAGAACTTATACCAGGAATTTCGATCTGGGCAATATCCTCCATCTCAAGGGTATTGGTGAGATAAAGATGAAAGCTATCATCTCCTTCCAACTTATAACCAAGCGATTCAAGCAAATAACCTATTTTCATATGCCCGATAGCATAAGGCGCCATCATCAATTCAAGGGCATAGAAATTCTTCAGGACCTGGTTACGAATGAATTCTTTTTTCCACCCTTCTCCGTACTTATCGACATACTCTTTAACCGCCAGTTTGATGGCTTCGGCAGGGAAAGTGAGAGTGCCGGCAGCCGGGTCCAGTACAGTGACAGAAGGATCAGCCAACCCATCAGGTAGGTTAAAGCGGGTTTTAAGCAGATGATGCACTGATTTGACAATGTATTTAACGACCGGCTCAGGCGTATAGTAGACCCCACGACGTTCACGCGTCTGCGGATCGTACTGGTTGAGGAAAGTTTCATAGAAATGAACAATGGGATCTTCACCCTTGCCTTCCCGATAATACTTATCAAGAATGCTATTAATAGCTGCCGCATTCAGGATGGAGGCAATATCATCAACGATAACTTCCATATGTGGAGAGGGATCGCCGAGAGAAATAAATTTGAAAACATCGCGCAGGACGCCGATAGAATGAGGAATATTTTCGTATGCAAGACGACGGGTAAAATCACCATCAGTGCGCGTGCGAGCGGCGAACAGGCCATATGTAATTGTTTGGGAATAAAGGTCAGCAAACTGCTCAGGGGTCAGACTGGGGATAAGGTACTTTTGAAATGCCCTGTAAAAACCGAGCGTATCACCCTTGCCCTGTTCTTCTTCATTCATTTCTTCCTTGACGACCTGGTCTCGCAGAAAGCGGGTGCGTTTGGCAAGCTCGATGGCCAGGCTTTCAGCCGTGAAGGTTTTAGGAAGTTTAAAGGCGAAGAATTGGCTTACTAGTTTTTCGAAAGCCTCAATGTTTTCAAGCTGGGGTGTTGTTTTGAGTTTCTGGGCAGTAAAATAGCGAGCAATGGTTGCCCTGTCCATTTCCTGACCGTTACGGTAAAGGCGAAACTCATAAAAGTCGGTCAGGATCAAGTTGGGAAATGTATTGAGGTAGCGCTGTAATTGTTCAGATGTTTCTACCTGATCCAGATTGGTGCCCGGTGACTTAGCCTCGATATAACCAACGATAAAATGGTCACCATCCCAAACGCGAAAATCGGGGTTACCGGCTTCGGTCTGCTTGGGGAGGACCGTTACACTGGTCTTTCTGCCTTTTTCGAGGGGATAATCTGCAAAAAGCGCTTTAAGTGAATCATAATAAGATTCTTCACGGGCATCGCCTTGCTTGGAAGTTGCAGCAATGGCTTTTAAGTAGTCTGACAATAGTTTTTTCATGTAATCGACCCCGAGCAATGCATAATGATGGGGTAATTATAAACCAGGATGATGATATGAATTATTAGTTAAGATTTTTAGACAATATTGAAATAGAAAAGAAAACGTGCTCCATTAAATAATTAACTGGAGCACGCAAACTTCAACTGGGCGTTATATCAACATAAAAGATGACAGCTTCAGCCAGGGCGGTTAGCAGTTAGATAGAAATACCAAGTTCTAAGTAGCTTTTACGCACAATTTCTTTGACTTCTTCTGGCGTGAGCGCTTGTAAGGCTTTTTGCGCAATTGCCTTGCAGGTTTCACCATCCAATTTACGAATAATCTGCTTGATGACCGGTATGCGGGCGGGGGACATGCTGAATTCGTCTAACCCTAAACCCAACAAGATCGGCACTGCCAGGGGTTCACCAGCAAATTCACCGCACAGCCCAACCCACTTGCCTTTTTCGTGGGCGCACTGAATGGTGCGGTCAATCAGGAACAAGACGGCCGGGTTGAAAGCGCTGGCAAGATGTGCTACCTGGCTGTTGGTGCGATCCACCGCCAGGGTGTACTGCGTTAGGTCGTTTGTGCCAATGCTGAAGAAATCTACTGATTCTGCCAAGCGATCTGCCATAATAGCCGCAGAGGGCACCTCGACCATGATGCCAAACTGCACTTTTTCAGCATAAGGCAAGCCTTCGGCGATCAATTTTTCCCTTTCCTGGTTGAGAATGGCTCGCACAGCATGCACTTCCGCGTCCACTGCAATCATCGGCACCATGATGCGCAAATCCACGCCAACCCCAGCCCGCAGCAGCGAGCGAATCTGGGTTTTAAAGATATCATCTCGTCCGTCCAACATGCGCACACCGCGCCAGCCCAGGAAGGGATTCAATTCCTTGGGGAAGTTCAAGTAGGGGATTTCCTTATCGCCGCCGATATCCAGGGTGCGCACAACTATCGGTTGGCCTTTGAAATTACTAAAGATTTGGGTGTAGGCGCTCACCTGTTCTTCTTCGGTGGGCATCGAATTGCGGTCTAGGTAAAGGAATTCCGTGCGGAATAAGCCAACCCCTTCGGCGCCATGTTCATGGGCAAAAATGGCATCATCATTACCACCGATGTTTGCCACAATCTCCACCGCCACACCGTCCTTGGTGAGGGCTGGTTCAAAAGCGACCGCCAAAGCGGCATGCAGGGCTTCATTAGCAGAGCGCTGCCTTTCTGTAAACGCTGTAATTTCATCAGCTTCAGGATTGACAACTACCACACCGCTATTGCCATCTACCAGGAAGTAAGCGTCTTCCTCAACCTTCAACAGTTCTTCGCCCAGGCCGACCACGGCCGGCAAGCCAAATGCCTTTGCCAGGATAGCTGTATGAGAGGTGGGGCCGCCTTCAGCAGTGACGAAGGCCAAAACCATGCGCTTATCCAGGCTGACCGTGTCTGAAGGGGTGAGGTCGCGGCCGGTAATAATGACCGGTTTGGTCAGCTTGGTAACTTCCTGTTTGAGACCCATCATATGCCGAACAACACGCTGCCCAACATCGCGCACGTCCATGGCACGGCTGGCAAACATGGGATCTGGGATGGATTCGAGCTGCTTGGCAAAGAAATCCACTGCTTTCATCCAGCCAGCTTCGGCGTTTTTGCCGGTGTTGATTTCTTGCTCGGCTAGGGAGATAAGCGAATCATCATCCAGGAACATCATATGCGCCTCGAATATTTCCGCTTCGTTGGAATCTGTCTCACTCTTGACTTTTTCTTTGAATGAGGAAATGTCTTCTTTGGCGGCAGTCCGCGCAGTTGCCAATCGGAAGATTTCACTCTCAGTATCCTCAATTGGATAATCTGGAATGGTGATATTTTGATTGGAAACTGTAATAATTGAACCCTTAGCTAACCCAGGCGCTGCAGGAATACCAGTAAGTTGCTTTCTTATGCGCATATCGTGCTTCTCCTTTTATCAATGGACAGTGTGATTTTGAAATTATACCTGTTTAGTATAAATTTACAAAACTCGAATTGTTAATTTTCTTAAATGCTAACATATTTTAAGAAAGATATACGAAAAACTACCTTGTCATAATCTTATGGCTGTGCTATTATAGGTGTCTACCGTACAGATGGGGGTTGTTTACCAATTCCCCCTATATATTGGGGTAGTAATAAAAATTTGGGAGCCTTTACACCATGCAGTGTCCTTATTGCCAGTACAATGATTCAAAAGTCCTTGATACCAATAAAGAAGCCCAGGGTGGCATTCGCAGACGCAGGGAGTGCCTCTCGTGTCATCAACGCTTCAGTACAATTGAACGCGCGATCTTGGCAACGCCATTGATCGTAAAGCAGGACGGCACCCGCGAAGTCTTTGACCGGGAAAAGCTTTTGAAAGGTCTGCAGACCGCCTGCACCAAGCGCCCCGTTCCCGCAGCGGACCTGGACCGCTTGGTAGGTGAGATTGAAGCAGCCCTGCAGAAGAAAGGCAAGGCTGAGGTGCCCTCCCGATTGGTAGGCGATATGGCCATTGAAGGATTAAAAGAGCTTGATCACATTGCCTATATTCGTTACGCAACAGTGTACCTACACATGAGTGATTTGCAGAGCATCCGAAGTGAAATTGACCAATTACTTTCTGATGAAAATAAAACTCACCTTGAAGGAAGAACTAAATGAACAATGCAGCCCTAAAACCATCTGGATTACTACCCACCCCACCGCCACCAGTCGACTTGCCAGCTATTGATCTCAGCCAAAACTCCAGGCAAATCTTAGAGAAACGCTACCTGCGGCGCGGACCAGACGGGAGCCCAGCCGAAACCATTGAAGGCATGTTTTGGCGCATCGCTTACCATGTGGCCAAGGTCGAAGCTGACTACGGCCAGGACGTGCTCAGCCGCGCAGTTGAGTTTTACACGCTCTTAACCTCGAAAAAGTTCTTCCCCAACTCGCCCACATTCACTGGCGCTGGCACGCCTTTAGGCCAGCTGGCTGCCTGCTTCGTTTTGCCCGTATCTGATGACATGGGTAAAGAGCCCGACGGCATCTTTGCCACGCTCAAGAATGCTGCACTGATCCAACAAACCGGCGGCGGTAACGGCTTTAATTTCTCCAGGCTGCGCCCTCAGGGATCCTTGGTAAATACCTCTGCTGGCGAGGCGACCGGCCCAGTTGGCTTCCTGAAAGTTTATGACCATGCCTTTGGAGAGATTGCGCAGGGCGGCACGCGCAGGGGCGCTAATATGGGCGTTTTGCGGGTGGACCACCCGGATATAGACGATTTTATCCATTGTAAGACCAATGAAAACGCCATCACCAATTTTAACATTTCGGTGGCCATCACAGACGCCTTCATGGAAGCGGTGCAAGCCAATGCAGACTGGACGCTAAAATTCCCGGATGTCAACCACCCCAATTACAAGCACTTTAAGGGCACCGTGGATAAAGCCGAAGCGGCTGGCATTCCTATCGTTTCCCATAAGACCATTAAAGCACGCGAACTCTTTTACACCCTGGTTCGGCAAGCACATCATAACGGCGAACCGGGCGTACTATTCATCGATGCAGCCAACCGCAGCAACCCGCTGCAGCACTTATATGACCTGGAAGCCACCAACCCCTGTGGTGAACAGTGGCTTGGTCCTTACGAAAACTGCTGCCTTGGGTCAATCAATTTAGCACAGCACTTGGGCGAGGACGGCAAAGTAGACTGGCAAGGTTTGCAGGAGAGCGTTGAAAGCGCCACCAAATTCCTGGATGATGTTGTAGACGGGAATGCTTACGTGCCCAGCGTGCCAGAGTTGCGTGACTCTGCGCTCAAAGCCCGGCGCATTGGCCTCGGCATCATGGGCTTGGCTGACCTGATGTACCATGTGGGGGTGCGGTACGGTTCAGACCAATCTTTAGCGTTTGCCTCGCAGGTGATGGAATTCGTGCGTTACCACGCCATGCGCACCAGCGTGGCATTGGCCAAGGAAAAAGGCGCCTTCCCAGTCATCAAAGGCAGCATTTACGACCCCGATAACCTGACCTGGCAGCCGCCAACACCATTGGTTGAATACAGCTTGGATTGGGGCCGGCCAATTGTGGATTGGGATGAAATTGTTTCTGGCATCCGGCAGCACGGCATCCGCAACGCTGCCCAGACCACCGTCGCCCCCACCGGCACGATAGGCACCGTGGCAGGCTGCGAGGGTTACGGCTGCGAGCCGGTGTTTGCCTTGGCATACGTGCGCCATGTGAACGACAATGGCAACGACCTGACGCTGGATTACGTCAGCCCGCTCTTCCAGGCTGCGCTTGAAAACCTAGGCCTCGACCAGCTGGTGCGCGACAGCATCATCCAGCAAGTGCTTGAAAAGGGTTCTTGCCAGGATATCGAGTTGGTGCCAGAGTCTTTACGGAATGTGTTCGTGGTCTCGGCCGACATCACTGCCGAAGAGCACATCCGTTTACAAGCAGCGCTGCAAGCCTTTGTGGATAACAGCCTCAGCAAAACCATCAATTTCCCAGCCGGCACCACGGTGGAAGAAGTGGCAGAAGCCTTCCAATTGGCCTGGAAACTGGGCTGTAAAGGCATCACCGTCTACATCACCGGCTCGAGGGAAAAGGTGGTATTGGAGACCAAAGCCACCGTCAAGGCCAAAACGGGGGATAATGGCAGCGGCGAGCAAGCCCCAATGCTTTACGGAGATGATGCCAGCGTGATACAGCCCACTTTTTGGAAAGATACCAAGAAGCCCAGACCGCGCATCCTCAAGGGCTACACCTACTCTATTGATACCCCCTTGGGCAAAGCTTTTATCACCATCAATGAAAATGGCGGTGACCAGCCTTTCGAGGTGTTTGTCAACACAGCCAAAGCCGGCTCAGAAACGGCAGCACACTCCGAGGCTCTGGGCAGGTTGATGTCTTACATCCTGCGCATTAGTTCCCCTATACCCCCGCGCGAACGCTTGAAAGTGGTGATGGAACAACTGGCTGGCATTGGCGGCGGGCGTTCGCTCGGCTTTGGGCCTAACCGCATTCGCTCCCTGCCCGATGGGATTGCTAAAGCCCTAGACGAATACCTGTTCCAGCAGCACTGGGAAAAGGAAGACATCAAGGTAAAAGAAGAAGAGATGCCTCTGCCCCTGCCGGGGATACAGAGCGGTGCTTTGAAATTTGGTGAACTCTGCCCGGAGTGCGGACATTCGACCTTCATTAACGAGGAAGGCTGTAAGAAGTGTTACACCTGTGGCTATAGCGAATGCTGAGATTAGGGACAACTTCCTGGTAAATCACTGCCGGTCTCAAACTACTTGAATGAGACCGGCTTTTTTATTTATAATGTAACTATAGGCAAAACATAAAAGGAAAACAAACTATGGACACAAATTGGACAAATGGCATCATTAAATGCAAAGACGTTGAACTCTTTTACACCAGGACGGGCGGGAACAAGCCCCCGATTGTGTGCGCGCATGGGTACACGGACGATGGGTCCTGTTGGACCGATTTAGCAAAGGAACTGGAGAAGGATTATGACCTGGTTATGTACGATGCCAGGGGGCATGGACAATCTTCGCGCATCACGGTGGACATGGACATCGACATGGTGGCAGACATGCACTGCATCATCAGCGAATTGGGATTGCAGAAGCCAGCCATCATCGGCCATTCCATGGGCGCGGCGACCGCTGCGGGATATGCAGGTGTGCATCCAGAGCAAGTAAGCGCCATTATCCTGGAGGATGTCCCTTGGTTTAACCAGCCACCTGTGCCAAGAAAAGATAATAAGCATGGCAAGCCGCGCAACATCATCGCGGATGTCCAAAAAGGCAGCCTAAAAGAAGCAATTGCTTTCAGCAAGCAGTACAATCCTGGCTTTATGGATAGCGTGCATGCCTGCTGGGCATCATCCAAAATGAAATTTGACCTGACCTACCAACAACGAAAATGGCAGGAAACCCCGCGCTGGCAGGATATTGCGGCAAAAATAAGCTGCCCGACGCTGCTGATAACGGGCGATATTGAAAAAGGCGCATTGGTGACACCAGCACTTGCCATAGAGGCTTTGAAACTAATGCCCAAGGTGGAATGGTCTTGGATTGCAGGCGCACCGCACTGCATCCGCTATGAAAGATTTGATGCCACCATGCGGGCAGTCAAGATGTTTCTTAAGATGAACTACCCTGCCACGGCGAAGAAGTAAAGGACAAGAACATGGCAAAACACCTGATCTTGATGGCTGGCAACATTGGCAGCGGGAAAACCTCGCTCACCGAGCGCATCGGTAAACGCTTGGGCTGGCAGACTGCCTATGAATCGGTGGCGAACAATCCTTACCTGCCTGATTTTTATAGAGATATGAAGGCTTGGTCGTTTCACCTGCAGGTTTTTTTCCTCGGGCACCGCGCCGAACAGCACAAAGCCCTGTATGAGTCACCAGATTCGGCAATTATTGACCGCAGCATCTACGAGGATGCGCACATCTTTGCGCGGGCTTTAAACCACCTTGGGAACCTAACGGACACAGATTACCAAACCTATTTGAAAGTATATGACCTGGTAACCAGCAACCTGCCTAAACCGGATCTGCTGATTTACCTCAAAACGCCCGTGCCAGTCTTGATGGAGCGCATCCAAAAAAGAGCCAGGGAGATTGAGACAGGCATCTCGGCGGATTACCTGGCTTTGCTGGACCGTTTTTACCAGGAATGGATGGCAAGTTTTGACCAGTGCCCGGTGCTAACCATCCTAAGCGCTGATCTTGACTTCGTCCACGAAGAAAAACACTTGGATATCGTAGTGGAGCGCATCCAGGAGAAATTAGCCGGCAAGGAAGAGATTAGCTTTTAGCTCGGCAGGTTGCTTGCTGGTAAAATTAGCCGGTTAATAGGAGATACTATGAAAACAAAAGGTTTGATCCTTATCAGCGTTATTACTGTGATGATGTCGATGATGGCCTGCAGATTTAATTTAGGCTTGCCCAGGATGGACATTGGTGAAACCATTGAAGAAAATGTCATTCTGCCGGTTATTGACCCGACCAAGCCCAGCCCGCTGCACATCCGCATGGGCGCGGGTAATCTCAACCTGGTGCCAGGTGCAGTTGGCCTGGTAGATGCCAGCATCCGCTACAATGTGGCGGGATGGCAGCCAGTTTTTGATCAGGTGCAAAATGGTTATGATATTAAACAAGAGGATGCCTTTAAACTAAGCGGCATTCCTTCAGATAAGATCATCAATAACTGGAACCTGAAAGCCAACAGTGACGTGCCCCTTGAAGTTGTGATAGAAGCTGGCGCATACAAAGGCAGCTATGATTTTAGCGGCTTGCGCCTGCAAAACCTTAAGATCACCGAAGGTGCCAGTGAGAGTCAAATTGCGTTCAACAGCCCAAACCCCGAAAGCATGGAAAAATTCACTTTTCGCACTGGCGCCAGTTCGGTGGAATTTTCAGGCCTGGCAAACGCCAATTTCAGCCAGATGAGCTTCCTGGGTGGGGCTGGCAATTATGTCTTTGATTTCAGTGGCGATTTGCAGAAGAGCGTGGCTGTCTCAATAAAAAGCGCTGTGAGCGCCATCAAGATTGTGATCCCAGAAGGTGTGACTGCCCAAATTGAAAACTACGGTCAATTGAAGAATATCCGCTCTGAAGGGGTTTGGTCTGTGGTGGATGACACCTGGACCAGCAGTGGCAGCGGACCAGTGCTGTTAATCGATCTGTATCTCAGCCTGGGCAGTGTCACTTTGATCCAGGGAAATGCAATTGATTAACACATATTTACTAAGTTGCTAAAAAACCTTGACAAGTTAGTAACATTATGATTAAATAGAAAAGTTCATTGGCTGGGTGCCCCCCTCACCCAGTCAATGAACATTTAAAGGACAAATTTTTGGATTAACTAATCCTGCCACTCCAATTCGTAATCCCCAATAAAGACTGAATCGCCCTCTTGAATGCCTGCATCGCGCAGCGCTTTTTCCAGCCCGATGATATTCATCAAGCGCTGGAAGCGGCGCAGCGAACCGGGGTGTTCCCAGTATGTCATGGCAGCAGAGCGTTCGATAGACTTGCCAACCACGCGCCAGCCAAACTCCTCTTCTTCAATGCGGAACTCACGCGGGTCTTCTTCCATGCGGTAAACTGGCAGTTCGGCCACCTCGGCTGGTTCGGGAGCGTTTTGAAGCACCTCAAAAACCTGCCACATCAATTCCTTGACGTTAGTCTGGGCGACTGCAGAAATCGGGAATATCGTTACCCCTAATTTCTTAAAGCCCGCCTGGATCTCAGCCAGTTTCTCGGAGACCATGGGCAAGTCAATTTTATTCAGGGTGACGATTTGGGGCTTATCAGCCAGTTTTTCATCAAACAGAGCCATTTCGCTGTTGATCTGGGAATAATCCGAGAGTGGATCTTCAGACAAACCATCTAAAAGGTGCACAATCACGCGCGTGCGCTGGATATGTCTTAGAAATTCAAAGCCAAGCCCAACGCCCATGTGTGCACCTTCAATCAGGCCGGGGATGTCTGCTAATACCATGGTCTTATCATGGGCTAATTCCACCACGCCCAGGTTAGGTTCGAGGGTAGTGAAGGGGTAGTTGGCAATTTTGGGCGTCGCGTTGGTCACCGCGGCCAAGAGCGAAGATTTGCCGGCATTAGGAACGCCTACCAGGCCGACATCAGCAATCAACTTCAGTTCCAGGCGCAGGTTGAATGACTCACCCGGCTCGCCTTTCTCAGCGGTCAGCGGAGCCTGGTTGCGTGAGGAGGCAAAGTGCTGGTTGCCGCGCCCGCCCCGGCCGCCTTTAGCGACCAGTAATTGCTGACCTGGCTCGACCAGGTCGCCCAAGACCTCTTCGGTATCATCGTTGATCACAATGGTGCCCGGCGGCACTTGAATGATGAGATTGGGGGCTGACTTTCCAGAACGATTATTGGGACCGCCGCCTTTGCCTTCTTCGGCAATGAAGCGCTGGTTGTAATGAAACTTGGTCAGGGTGTTTAAGGTCGGTATGACCTCAAAAATAACGCTGCCTCCCCGGCCGCCGTCACCCCCATCAGGACCACCACGCGGTTTATACTTTTCTCGGTGCATGTGCACCATACCGTTGCCGCCCTTACCAGATTGGACATAAATATTGGTGGTATCTAAAAACATAATCGCTCTACTCTCCTGAAGTGATGATTATTACACTTCATGGCATTGATTATAAAATATTTCAGGGATCAGGTTTTGCCTGACCCCTGAATTAATTAACCTTTCGGCACTTGCTCATAAATGAGCAGATGCAACATAAAACTACAGACTATTTGCCAAATTTCTTGTGCAGGATGTCTTTCAAGGTTGGCTTGCCGATCTCCTGCAGTTCATAGCGCACGCGCTGGGTCGGCTTTTTAATAGTAATGATGCGGTTAAGGTCGATGGGTGTGCCGATTATTACCAAATCTGCATCTGAATTGTCAATGGTTTTTTCAAGGTCGTGGGTCATGCTATCACCATAGCCCATGGCTGGCAGGATATTGCCAGTTTCAGGGTATTTGCGGTAGGTATCGATGATTGAACCCACAGCGAATGGCCGAGGATCGATAATTTCCCCAGCGCCAAAGCGCCTGGCAACCATGTAACCCGCGCCGTATTTCATGCCGCCGTGGGTCAGGGTTGGGCCATCCTCAACGACCAATACGCGTTTGCCACGAATGGCTTCAGGATCATCAACAAAGATGGGTGAAGCGCCTTCGATTACGATCGCATCAGGATTAAGATTGTGCAAGTTTTCACGCACGGTGATAACGTCGTCCAAATTGGCTGTATCGACCTTGTTGATAACAAATACATCTGCCATACGCACGTTGGTTTCACCGGGATGGTAATACAACTCGTGCCCAGCACGGTGGGGGTCTGCCACGACGATTAGTAGGTCTGACTTATAAAACGAGAAGTCATTATTGCCGCCGTCCCATAAAACGATATCCACCTCTTTTTCGGCTTCGCGCAAAATGGCTTCGTAATCGACACCAGCATAAACAATTACGCCATTGTCAAGATGGGGTTCGTATTCCTCGCGTTCTTCAATCGTGCATTCGTGTTTGTCCAAGTCGCTGTAGTCAGCAAAGCGCTGCACTTTTTGTTTGACCAGGTCACCATAAGGCATAGGGTGACGGATCGCTGCTACCTTAAAGCCCATTTCCACCAGGATTTGAGAAACACGGCGGGTGGTCTGGCTTTTGCCAGATCCAGTGCGCACCGCGCAAACAGCTACAACAGGTTTGGTGGATTTGATCTGGGTGGCTGCGCTGCCCATAATGCGAAAGTCTGCGCCTAAGGCGTTGACCTCGGAGGCTTTGTGCATCACATAGGTATGTGGCACATCGCTATAGGCAAAAACAACCTCGGCGACATCGAATTTCTTGACCAATTCCGGCAGTTCAGATTCGGGGTAGATGCCAATACCATCAGGGTAA
>Ga0209723_1003009_pt1 | contig 21234 bp, 24 predicted proteins | sample BiotimSIPDNA_2_FD_185750 | JGI IMG/M metagenome (GOLD analysis project Ga0209723, IMG submission 185750) | Anaerobic biogas reactor microbial communites from Washington, USA - Biogas_R2 time_0 SIP DNA (SPAdes) (version 2) | ecosystem: Engineered > Bioreactor > Anaerobic > Unclassified | place...
TTTGGTCCGTACACACCTTTATTCTACCATAACTGGATTCTACTCTCGCAACTTTGCAACCGGAATTTGTCGCGAAACTTATTTCCGCTTCTTGCCCTAAAAGTGGAATTTAACTTTGCAAGTTACTGATTATTTAAACATAGCTCGAAAGCGTTTTTGCCATCTGTAAATATACATGCTGATAATTCTTGTCAGGGCGAAGTCATAAACTATAAAGGTTACGCTGCCCGCCAGGAGTAAAATCGGCAGCCCGAGCCAGCCAAACCGCTCAAGCTCCTCAAGCTCGATTCCCATCAAAGAAATCATAATATAATAGGCCGCCGTAACGGCGCCGTTAAAAATCAGCAGCTTCGCTATCCATTCGAGCCATTTTGGCAAACGGCTTTCGAGAACCGGTTTGATGATCGGATAATAGCCGAAAAATCCGGCGTACATCACGGCGGCTTCTTTATCGGCGACAAATAACAGAGAAAGCATGGAAACAACGGCGTAAACCGCGACAGCCCACTTTTTATTGACCTCAATAATCAGCGGAATCAAGAGAACGGCCGCACCCGCCGGCAGGGCATAGGTTAAAAAAGGGAAGACCGCCGCCGAAAACATCAGCGCGGTCGATAACGCGGCGATGATGCCGCCCATCGCTGTTTTGGTGCTTATTCGCAAAGTGCCTCTCCTCCCCGGCCGCCCTCAGCAACAAGGAATCAGATCGCCGCCGAAGCATTCGCAACAGCAGTCCGCGCAGATGAGCCCGGAACAAATATCACAGGTGCCGCAACCGCCGTTTTCGGTGCGCCGGGTTCTGAAACCGCCGGTGCGCGATTGGTTGAGGTTATTCAGAGCAGCTCGGTATTCGGGGTTATTCGGGTCCATATTGCAAGCGGTTTGAAAATTTTTCAGAGCTTCTTCCAACCAGCCAAGGTTGTTTTGCGCCAGGCCTTTGAGATAATACCATTCGGCGTTCCGGTTATAGGGAGGGATTCCGTCCAACAGCGTTTGCGCGTCATCTATTCTGCCGCTTTGGATTTTCGCGCGTATATCATCAAATTCGGAACGCGGAGGTGCGTACCGATAGTTTTGGTTTGCGTTACCGGGAGGTGTGTATCGTTGGCTGCCTCCGCGGGAGTTCATTATGATGGCGTCATACGCCTCGTTGAGCTCCTGCATTTTCTTATCCGCCGAACTGTTTTCGGAACCGCCCAAACTGTATTCCCGGGCAAGCTCTCTATATGCTTGTTTCACCTGTTCGATATCGGCGCTATCGGGCAAACCGAGAACTTCATACGGGTTTTTCACGGCATCGTCTCCTATTCCCACAAATTGCCTGTTCGGCGCTGACGGCCAGGCCGTCATACAGTATGTTTTCCAATATCGATTTGAATCGACGCACTTCAAGAAGCTCAAACGCTTTTACGGCCTCACCCGCCGTTGTGTTCAACACGCTTCGCGCGTATTGTTCAAACTCCCCGGCCTTGCCGTTTCGAACGGCGTCCGCCCATTCCTTCGCGAAAGGGTTAAAGCATTGTTTTCGGAGGTCGGCTTCCAAATCGTCAACGGCATCCACAATATAAATCCAACGGCCAATCAGATAACCGAGCCTGCGCAGGAGTCGCGCTTTGGCTTCGTCGCTTTCGCCGAACGCCAATATCTCCGACAAAGCCCCTGCCGACGGTTCGGCGGCCATATCCAAATTAACTTCTTGCAACGCCTCTGTTTTTTTTTGTTTTTCGACGGCTTTGGAAACGACGCTTTCTATCCCGGGGGCTCGTTTGCGGGCTTTTTTCCATATTAAAAATATAAAAGGCAGACATAAAAGGGCGCGAAGCTTTTTTAAAGCGCCGCGGTCCGCCAGATCGTCCATCACTTTATAGTAAGATATGATTACAACAGCATCCGCGCAGAAGGACAAAATATTGTTGTCGGAAACACAGATATTGCATTTTACCAAAGGATTGTAGTGGCATCGGCTTTTTTTGAAAGAAGGGCAATCGTCGGCCAGAGACAGTTTAACCAGAGCCAAAAAAGTAAAGTCATAACTCAAAAAAGCCTGGGCCAAGGGCGAATACAGCCTGCCGAGAGTCTTGCACATAGAGCAATAGACGCCCTTGTATATCTCGTATTCCCTGATTTTCAGATTTGGTTTGTCCGCTTTTACATAACCGAGCAGAAGCTCTCCTCCTAAATCCGGCTATTAGTATTCTATATCAAAGCCTTCGATTAAAAATTAACATATTGTAAACTTTTCCGGGCCCGCAAACCGTACGCAAAGACCCTCTACCTTATTGCTAACACTCGACCGCGGTAGTATACTATAAGCAATCAACCGAAATTCAAGGTTTTAAGGGGTTCTTGCCTAAGTGAAGCAATATTTATATGAGATACACGCGCACACCTCCGATGTCAGCCCGTGCGCTCATGTCAAACCGGAAAAAGTGGTGGAATTTTATCAAAACGAGGGCTATGACGGTATTGTTATAACCGACCATATGAGCCCGGTTGTTTTTAAGAGAATGGCCGGCGAGCCATGGCAAATAAAGGTCGATTACTTTTTAAGCGGGTACAGGAAGGCTTTGTCACACGCACACCCGGGATTCTCGGTTTTGCCGGGAATGGAACTGTGTTTTATAAACGACAGCAACGACTATCTTGTTTATGGATTTGACGAAGATTTTTTGTATCGCCATGAAGATTTAACGAATATGAATCTGCGTCAATTCCGGAAAATTGCCGATGATAACGGTCTTCTGATCTTCCAGGCGCATCCATTCCGAAAAAACATGAGAGTAGTTGAACCCAGGCTGCTCGATGGAATTGAGGTGTACAACGGAAATTCCAGCCATAACTCCAACAACGATATCGCTATTCTCTGGGCGGACAAATACGGTTTGCTGAAAATATCCGGTTCTGATTTCCACCGTTTCTTCGGCATGCGTCCCGGCGGGTTATACTTTCCATATTCTATAAAAACAAACGCAGAGCTCGTGGAAGCCCTGCGTTCAAAAGAATACAAAATTCGCTGACCGTCAAGCTGTGGCGCTGATTTTGCCCGACGCTCTGTCATCAAAATAGGAAGAATTTGCCGGAACAACAAATTTAATCCCTTTTTCAACGATTTCAAAAACGCTGTCGTTGACATATTCGGTTTCGCCGTCTATGTTAACGGCGGCGATTTTATCACTGTGTATGCTCATTTTCTTGCCTCTGACAAATGTCGTGAAATCCCAATTCAAGTGCAAGCCTTGTTTGTATTTGTTAACCAGGCCGGCCAGTTTCAGCCTGTTCATCGTCTTCTTGACAATGATAAAATCCAGGAGACCGTCGTCGGGCAGCGCCAAAGGCGCTGCTTTAAAGCCGCCGCCGTACCAGCGGGAATTTCCGCTGACACAGAAAAGAACCTTCTGTTTAAACGGCTTGCCGTCGTCCACGGTTATCGTGAATTCATTGTTAAGTTTTCTGAATAAACAGTAGACTGTCGCCGCCATATAGGCGGATTCCCCTTTCATAAAGGGGAGTTTTTTAAAGGCTGATTGTTTCGCGCATATTTCCGCGTCAAGGCCCATGGAGCACTGGTTAATCGCGATACGGTCACCGCATTTTATGACGTCAAGTTCGGTTGCCGTGCCGCGCAGCTGCGCGCCGATGTCCTGAAACTGCTCCTTGTTGCCAAACAGTCGGATGAAATCATTACCGGATCCCAACGGAATAACAGCGACTTCCGCATTTTTAAAGCCATACGCGCCGTTTACGACTTCATACAGGGTACCGTCGCCTCCGCAAGCGTAGAACCGCATGGACTCGCCCGAGGCGGCCATTTTTTTAATGAACCCGATGGCCTCGCCGGCGGCTGTTGTGACATGAATCAGATAATCCGCATTCTGTTCACGGCAACACTTTTCAATCGCCGGCTTGATGAATTCCAGGGCTTTTCCTTTTCCCGCGGCGGGATTGATGATAAACACATGTTTCATCGCAAACACCCCTATTTGAAATACATATAAAGTTGGCATTTGATCATGCCGTTATACAGTTTGCGCCGTTTGTCGGCTTTGCGGCCATACTCCTGCTCAAAGGTTTCCGACGGGCTGATTATGCTGTAACTCCAGCCTCTCTTCCTTTCAAACACCCTGCCCATTTCGCTGTGGATAACAGCCGCTTCTTCGGCGTCGAGCATTCGTTCGCCGTAAGGAGGATTGCACACCAGAGTGCCTTTTTCGGAATCGGGTTTAAAATGGTTTAGCGGCGCGGCCTTAAAACTGATTTTTTCGGAAAAGCCGGCTCTTTGAGCGTTTGTTTTCGCGTTTTCTATTGATTTTGAATCAATGTCCGAACCGTACGCAAAAAAGTTTTCAAGCGGCAACGCCAGCGACTTCGCCCTTTCTCTTTCTTCTTTCCATACGGTTTCGGGCAGCCTGCCCCACCTTTCCGCGGAAAAGTTCCTGTTGAGGCCGGGCGCCATGTTGGCGGCGAGCATGGCTCCCTCAATTAAAATGGTACCCGACCCGCACATAGGGTCATACAGCGTGTGGTAGGGCATCAATCTCGAAAAATAACACAGCGAGGCCGCCAAAGTCTCTTTGATAGGCGCTTCGTTCGCGTCCAGACGGTAGCCCCTTTTATGGAGGCCGGGGCCGGTTGTGTCAAGCAAAAGGCTTGCCGTGTCTTTCAGCAATGAAAACTGTATTTGGTGAACGGGGCCGGTTTCTTCAAACCATTCAATCCCGTATTTGAGTTTCAACCGCTCGACAACGGCTTTTTTGATGATAGACTGGCAATCGCTGACGCTGAAAAGCGCCGAGTTCTTTGTATAACCTTTCACGGGGAAAGTGTCACGCGGGCCGATCCAATCTTCCCACGGCAACGCTTTCGTTCCCTCGAAAAGACCGTCAAAACTCAGAGCCTCAAACCGGCCGAGTTCAACGAGGACCCTTTCCGAATAACGGGAATTGATATTGACCCTTGCCAGAATGCTTTCATCGCCGGTAAACCGCACGGAACCGTTTTCCGCCCTGACACTGCCGGCTCCGAAAGTCTCCAGTTCCCTCGCGATTGGTTCTTCAAGGCCGAACAGACAAGGTACAACGAAATGTATACTCATTCAAGAAGTTTCCTTTAATTAACACGGAAAACCGCAAACGGCTTTATTATTCGGCTGCCTGTTCAAGAATTCCGTACCCACCGTCTTTGCGCCTGTAGACAACGTTGATACTGTCATTTGCCGCGTTGAGAAACATATAGAACTGATGGCCGAGCATATTCATTTGTAAAATAGCCTCTTCCACATGCTGGGGTTTCAGAGAGACCGCTTTGGTTCGGACGATGTCGTAATCCACTTCTTCGGTAACCGGTTCCTCGCTCGGCGCTATGTCAAAACTGCCCTTATGAAATTTCTTTTCGATTCTTGTTTTGTTTTTACGGATTTTTCGAATAATATCATCCACACAGTTATCGAAAGCGTCGTTCATGTTTTCGGCCTTTTCTTCCGAACGGAAGATCATTCCGCTGTTAAACACGGTAACTTCGACAATTTGAGCCGATTTTTCCACCGTAACGGTTACCTTCGCTTCGGCATCCTCGCCGAAGAACCTCTCAATTCTCGCCAGTTTCTTTTCCACTCTCGTTTTAAACGATTCTCTGGGAGAACATTTGCGGCCTGTAATTGTGATTTTCATGAAGCCAACCCCCTGTATTTTTTTAACCCGGATAAAACCGGTCAAGTATTGAGTTCATAAAGATTATATCACAAAAAAGCTGATAATAAAAGTGGAATTTAAATCACTGCGCTCATATGCCTCGACGCGTGGCAGCTCATATTAACGGCTACCGGCAAACCCGCGATATGGGTGGCGGCAGCCTCTATCGCCACCGAAAGCGCTGTCGTCTTGCCTTTGAACCCCTGCGGCCCTATATCCAAAAGATTGACCCGCCTTAGCATCTCCTTTTCCATTTCACGGTAAAACTCATCCGGGTTTGCCTGAGAAACGGGCCGTATTAACGCTTTTTTTGCGAGAATCGCACAATACTCGAAATCACCGCCAATACCGACACCGATAACGCTCGGCGGGCACGGATTGCTGCCGGCTGCGGTAACGGTTTCCACAACGTAGTCAATGATTTCTTCCCTTTCCGCCGAGGGATTCAGCATTTTCAAACGGCTCATATTTTCACTGCCGAAGCCTTTTGGCATAACCGTCAGGTTAACCTTGTCACCCGGCACTATGCGCGTATGAATAACCGCCGGTGTGTTATCGCCGGTATTCTTCCGTCTGAGCGGGTCGCCGACAATCGAGCATCGCAAATAGCCTTCCGTATATCCTCGCGCAACGCCTTTGTTTACGCTGTCCTCAAAATACCCGCCGGTGAAGTGAACATCCTGCCCTACCTCGGCGAATATTACAGCCATTCCTGTATCCTGGCAAACCGGAATATCCAAATCCCTCGCAGCCCGGAGGTTTTCGATTAAACCGTTCATCATCTCGCGAGGGAGAGCGTCGGTCTCCCTTTCCGCCGCTTGCCGAATAAGGCCGGCCAAATCATCGGGGATTTTTTTATTGGAAGATACGCAAAGCCGGCAAACCATATCCTCTATAAGCTTTACATCGATTTCTCTCATCGTTTCTCCGCCCTGCCGTTCATCGAATGATTCTGCCGCCGGCGATTACCATGATCGGTTTTGACGTCAACGCCAAAGGATCTCCGTCAAAAAGGACAAGATCGGCATCCCTGCCGGGTTGAATTGACCCCACCCTGTCGGCAATGCCGCATATCTCGGCGGGGTTGACTGTAATCGACTTCAACGCTTCAAAATAATCCATACCTTCCCTCACGGCCAGCCCCGCGCAAAGGGGCAGATACTGAATCGGAATCACGGGATGGTCGGTAACAATGGCGGTTTTTACTCCCGCGGCGCTCAACACACCGGGTGTCGAGGGGTTCGAGTCTTTCAATTCCGGTTTGCTTCTGTCGGTAATCAGCGGTCCGCAAAAAGCAGAAACCCCTTTTTCTTTGAGTTGAGAAGCCGCCAAATACCCTTGCGTGCAATGCACAATCGAGTAATGTATGCCGAACTCGCCCGCAAGACGTATCGCTGTGAAGATATCATCTGCGCGATGGGCGTGGATATGCGCCGGCAGTCCTTTATCAAAAAGCATGGACAGTGCCTCGAGCTTTGCGTCATACGCGGGTTTGTCTTTTCCGTTTACCCGGCGCTTTTCCATGTATTCCATTGTCTTGGCCAACTGCTCGCGGATAATCGCGGCTGTGGCCATTCTTGTGGACGGAGCCGCTTTTTTTTCGTGATACACCGTTTTCGGGTTCTCTCCCAACGCGAGTTTAATGGCCGCGGGAGCTTTGATAATCATTTCGTCAACGCATTGGCCGTAAGTCTTTAACGCCGCGATTTGCCCGGCGATGGGGTTCGCGCTGCCCGGCCCCGTCAGCACGGTGGTTATGCCGGCGCTCAAAGCTTCCGAAAAACCCAAGTCCAACGCGTTGACGGCGTCAATCGCGCGAAGGTGGGCCGTGCAGGGGTCGGTCATTTCGTTGCAGTCGTCACCCTCGAAACCCAGCGAATCCTCACACATACCCAAATGCGTGTGCGCGTCGATAAAGCCCGGCAGTAAAACGGCTCCTCGGGCATCGAAATCCGAGTCACCATGCCGGTCTTTCATGTCCCCGACATCCTGAATAACCCTGTCGAAAACTACATAACCGTTTTCGATAATCTTCCCCGCCATGGTGTATATTTTCGCGTTAGTGATTACCATATTGCTCCCTGCCTTTATGAACAATAAAAGGCGGACAGTCCGTCCGCCAGTTTGTTTCAGAGATTCTTATCTTCCGCCACGTCGGGAATAGCCTCCCCCATGCTTGGCGTCGGCGGAATGTTTTAAATCGGTCATTTTGTCGTCGCTGATTTGTTTGAATTTTGCCATCATTTCTTCAAAAGACTGCGCTTCGGATGACACGGAAGCCTTGCTGCCCTGCCAGACATTGCCGGGCCGCCTCGGGGAGCCGGCGTTCGGTTTTTGTTTTGTGTCAGGTTCCAAAGCCTTTTTAATTGACAGGCTTATTTTTCCGTCAGCGGTTATGTTCAGAACCTTGACTTTCACTTCCTGGTTCAAAGAAAGGTGTTCTCTGATGTCACTCACATAGGAGGAAGCGACTTCGGAAATATGTACCATTCCGGTTTTGCCGCCTTCAATATCGACAAAAGCGCCGAAGTTTGTCAACCCGGTCACTTTGCCGTTCAGAATAGCTCCAACCTCGATTTGCATCAAAAAAAACGGGCCTCCTTAATCACTTTCCTGCCGATATGTCCGAATACACGCGTTCGCCCGGCATTGCGTAGCCGAGTTCGTCTCTCGCAATTCGTTCGATATATTCGAGTTCATTGCCATCCTTTAGAATTCTTTCGAGTTCACTGTTTTCAAAATCCTGCGCGTCGCATTTTTCGTTGACAACTGCCAGTTCCCTTTTTTCGTCGTTAATTTTTGATTGTAAGCTGATAAAAGAAACGACAAAATAACAAACCAAAACGAGCAAGCCCGCGGTTAAAATGATGCTTGTCTTACGCTTTTTCGTTTTTAAAGCGCCCATTTTTTCGCTTTCCTTCGCCAACTCTGGCAAGAGACATAGAGTTTTTTAAATTATACAACATATTCAATCGAATTTTCAAGCAAAATTTAGATTTATTCAATATTTTTTTTGACTTATTGTGTGTTTTCTCACCAAACTTGATGAAAACACCCTTTATTTTGCGTGAAACATACAAAACCGGTCTTTTAACGGCTCCGATAAAGGCAGCCATCAACGCCCGAACCACTTTGATCGTTTTATTGCTCAATTTTACCGTCACGACACCGAGGGAGAAATAATAGATCAGCCAGCCGAGAAATTCGCCAAACAGAATATAACCCATAATCTGGCCTTTGTTGACGATAAGAATAAACAAAAATGTAAGAAGAGAACAAACCACGGCATACAGAATATCCTGAACATAGATAAACCGTTTCTTAACGGAAATAGCCAGGCGGATAACCCGAAACACATCGTACACGATTCCCAGCACAAAGCCAAAGCCAAAAGCGTACAAAAAAATCCGCGTTTGGTCGGTTATACCTTGCATATACATTTTTTTGCCTCCCGCCGTCCGGTTCAGGGTTATCGGAATACCTTGCTGAAGAAACCCGTGCCCCTCGGCTGTTCGTCGGTATAACTGACCGCTGTGATTTTGCCTTCAATCAGCATTTCGCCGAGTTCCACACTCAGGCGGTTGATGTGAAGGTCCGAACCCTTGACGGTCAACTCACCCATATCGGTGAAAACAACCACGGTCTGCTCATCGAAACTGTCCACGTCGGTTACTCCCGAAACGGTAAGAACGCGCCTGTCTTCGAGGATCAGGTTGTGCGGCATAAAAGAGGTCTTTTTTTCTTCGTTCGCCATATTGCATCCTCCTTGTCTTTATATTGAAATAGATATGTACAAGGCAGGTGAAATATGACGGCTGAAAAACAGTCAGAGTGTTTTGAACATGGCCGAAGCGGTTTCTTTCGTCGCATATTCGGAAACGCTTAAAACCTGTATTTTTATCGTATTTGAACCCATTGTTATTTCGATAATATCCCCGATTTTCACATCATAAGACGCTTTCACTTTTCTCCCGTTTACACAAGCGTGGCCGGCGTCGCAAACCTCGTTTGCCACTGTCCTGCGCTTAATTATCCGGGCTACCTTCAGGTATTTATCCAGTCTCATATCTTGCCCCCCCGTTCAAGGAAACGGAGGCCCGCAAGGAGCCCCCGTTTCAATGTGAATTTATAAACAATACGGCGCCGGTCTTTACGCAAGTTTGTCCTTTAACGCTTTACCTGCTTTAAACGCGGCATTTTTCGAAGCGGCGATGGTGATGGCTTCCCCTGTTTTGGGATTGCGGCCTTGTTTCGCAGCGCGAGCTCGCACCTCGAATGTACCGAACCCAAGAAGCTGAACTTTGTCGCCTGCGGCAAGAGCATCGCCGATAACATCAAAGACCGCGTTGACAGCTTTGCCCGCCAGTTTTTTGTCGATTCCTTCCTTTTCCGCTACAGCGCTGATAAATTCTGCCTTATTCATTTGCTTTCCTCCATTTTTTTATTATGAAATACCTCACAGTATATCATCCGTTTAAGTGTTTGGCTTCATCCCAAAGCTCGTCGAGCGCTGCCAAACCGGCAGTTTTCATGTCAATCTGCCTTTCCCCGGCCAAGCGTTCGACCGTAAGAAAGCGTTTCAAGAACTTATCGGTCGAAGCAGTCAGAGCCTCCTCGGGGTCTATGCCGGCAAAACGGGAAATGTTCACCGCCGAAAAGAGGATATCGCCGAACTCCTCAAATACGGACACACTATTTCCTTCGCCCAGAGCTCGCTCGAATTCCGAAATTTCTTCGCGGAGCTTGTCCAACGCGCCGCCGACATCGGGCCAGTCAAAGCCCAAAGACGAAGCTTTCGACTGTATCTTTGCGCTTCTCATGAGTGCGGGCAATTCTCTCGGGACATTGGCCATGGCCTGCCCTGTGCTGTCATGCCCTTTGGATTTCCTTTTGATGGCGTCCCAATTATCCAAGACCTCGGCCACGGAAGAAACCTCGACGGAACCGAACACATGGGGGTGCCTTTCAATAAGTTTCTTGCAGACACCATCCGCGACGTCATCAATAGTAAAGTTACCTGTTTCACTTTCCATCTCCGAATGGAAAACTATCTGCATAAGCAAATCGCCAAGTTCTTCGCACAACAATGCCTTGTCGTTCTTATTGATTGCCTCAATAACCTCGTATGTCTCTTCAATCAGGTTCTTTTTTATAGTTTGGTGTGTTTGTTCCGCGTCCCACGGGCAGCCGCCCGGCCCCCTTAACAAGCGGATGATGTGCGTCAAATCGTCAACATTAAACCGGTCTTTCGGCTTAAAGCCCTCTACCATGCGATTAACCCCAAAATAATAGTTGTCGGATTACTTTGTATTTTACCCTAATAATCCATATTTTTCAAGTACTTTGGCAATTTTTTTTCCTTTGGGAATAACCGAGACATCTTCCCCGGTAATTCCCTTTATAAGAACAATGGAGATCAGGTACGCGGACGCCGCCAGCGCGATTGAGACCAGCAACGACAAAATATTCCTGCCGGTAACGGAAACAGTGCCGCCCGACAGAATGCCGGAGATAAACCCGTAACTTGACCAAGCCGTGATACCGCAAAGCAAGGAGCAGGCAAACGGTTTGATAAAGGTGCTGACGGCGTTGATTTTTACTTTTGAAACCCTGATCAAGAAGAACAAATTGTATGACACGACAATGACATAAAATAATACCGAACCGAAAGGCGCCCCTTTAATATTATATTGGGGCATTCCGATAATCGTATAGTTGCACAAGATTTTCGTGATGGATGCGACGACAAGCGATTTTACGGGGATGTCCGCCCTGCCGATAGCCTGAAGCATATTGGTAATCGGCGCGGACACGGACACCAGAGCGGTGGTATACCCGAAAATCGAAACCATCGGGGCGGCAATCGGAATGATGTCGGCGCTGCTTCCCCTGCCGTAAATCAAGGTAAGGATCGGTTCGGCTAAAGCCCCGATGCCGATACCGGCCGGCAAAGTCACAAGCATACACACACGCAGCACGGTCTCAATAGTGCTTTTCGCGCTTTTCTTATCGTTGGTTGCCCAGGCGGCGGACAACGCCGGAAGAGCGCTGACACCGAGCGACAGCATAATCATCGGTATGAAATTCTTAAAGTCAAGTGACGCGCCGTATGTACCCCAAAGATATTTGACGATATCCTTATCCAATGTTTTTGCAGCTTGAAGGGATGCTGCGTACATGTTTTTGATGATCTCAGGATTTTCCGAAATAGCGTGCCGAAGCCTGGTTTGAATGGTCACGGTGTCAATCAGGTTGGTAATATTCAGAATCAACGCGCTGGCAACCATGGGAATGGCCGTGGTTATGAGTCTTTTCATGATCATTTTGTTGGAGGAGGGTTTCGGGGAATTGACCAGTTCGGTTCTGGTGATACCATCGCCTTTGATTTTAAAAATAAATACCAGATACAGCGTACCCAAAACCGTACCGAGGGTTACCCCCAGAATGGCACCCGCCGCCGAGTAAGGGTAAATCGCGCTGAGGGCTTCCGCCTTATTATGAACCTGAACACCGAAAACAGCCGAGCCGGCTTCATACTGACGAAGCCCGTAAGCCATGACCGCCTTTGCCGATATGAGCCCGACCGCAAGTTTTGTAAAAGCCTCAATAACTTGTGAAAACGCGGTGGGTTTCATGTTGCGCAGGCCTTCATAATACCCCCTGTATACCGACATGGCGCAACAGAAAAACATACATGGCGATATGGTCAGAACGGCCGGAAGGTTGCGTGAATCGGCTACATAATCGGTATAGGGCTTCGACACAATAAAAAGAAGCAGTGTTCCCGCAACGCCTATCAGCAGAAACAGCCTTACAGATACCTTATAGATCATCCGCGCTTCTCTGTAACGCCTCAGCGCGACATTTTCCGAAACAAGCCTGGAAACGGCGATGGGCAAACCGGCCATGGAAATGGCATATATCGGGGTATACAACTCATAGGCGGAGTTGAAATAGCCTCTGCCGGTTCCTCCGATCAAATCGGTCAACGGAATTTTATAAAACACGCCGATTATTTTTACAAAAATAACCGCCGCGGATAATATAATTGCGCCGTTAAGTACCGACTGGCGTCTGTGGTCAGCCAAAAGCAACACTTCCAAATTCGTATTCTGAAATCAGTTTTTTCTGTTTTTATTTGTGAGTTGGTCGATCTCCGAACGGACAGCATCCAATCCGGCAGCCGTGGTGTCAATTTCTTCCGCTATTTCGGCATTCTTCTCTTCATAATCCTCCGAACCTTTCAGAACCTCGCGGTAGTTTTTCCCCAACTCTGCGTAAAGCCTGTCAAGTTTATTTTCAAGTTCGACGGCTTCCAACTTCTTTTTGGATATAATCAACAGCAATTCCGTCCGTTTCCCCACGGTTTTACCAACAGACTTCGCGGTGTCGACGGCATCATCAAAAAAACTCATTTTAAACCTCCTTAAGAGTTATATTCTCTGCAAATATAATAAATTATACCACAGCCGGATAAATACGGCAATACGAGACCCGCCTATCCCGTAAATTCTCTGAGCAAAGAATCCTTCGGAATAACGCTTTCTTCCAGCCGGACAAACCGATTGAGGCAGCCGATGAGTCTTTCGGCTTCGGCAGTGTATGCCGATCCGACAGCCTTTTTCAGCAATGAAACGGTTCGAGAGCCCAGGACACAAGTTTCATAATCATGAAAAGAATCAATTTTCAGGTCCGCGAGATCTTTAAACGGGAACAAATACTTGTCTTCCCCTTTGAGCACATTCTTCCACAGATAAAAGGTATTCTCCGTTGAGCTCGAACGAAAAGAATAATCTCTGATCAGCCTTCTGATAAACCTCAAATCCCTTTTGCCAAGCAGCACATCACCGTCATAACTGCCATAAATTCTTGAGGAGACGCTGATATATATCCCCAATCGGCTTTCTTTCGGCAAGGTTTCGGTTATGATCGGATTAAGCGCGTGAATGCCTTCAACGACGACAACATCCTTTTCCTTCAAACGGATATATTCCTTTTCAACCTTCCGCTTGCCGGTGATAAAATCAAACAGCGGGAGAGATGTCTCGCCTTGTTTCAACAAGTTTGTCAGGCATTGATCAAGTTCGGGAAGATCCAGCGAAAGAACCGATTCATAATCGGGTGAGCCGTCCTCGTATTCGGGCGAATCCTTCTGGTCTTTGTAAAAATTATCGAGCGATATGCTGTGGGCGTTAACACCCGCTTTCTCAAGTTCGCGCTCAATAAACACAGCGCTTGTGGTTTTGCCGGACGCGCTCGGCCCCGCAAGCAGAACAAATTTGCAACCTTGTGTTTCCGCAATGCGTTTTACCGCCGCGTCGATCTTTTTTCTGAAGCCGGCCTCGGTTTCGACGATAAACGTCGCCGGGTTGAGTCGGGCTCGTTCGTTAATCTCTTGAACGGTCGTAATATTTTCTGACATAAAGCCTCCACGCTGTATCAATTAAGACAGTGTTTCATTTATATGTTTTAAAAAAATCGGTTATTCTGCTCTTTCTTTTGATTATCTCATCAAACCGGCTGTTATATTCGTAAGGATACTTGAAATTAAATATCCTCTCGATGACGGAGCCGTTGGGTTGTTTCAGTTTGGTTACCGCTCCGGCTCCGGCGGACAGCACCGTTTGGCACTCTTCCATCATAACCACGTTATAGCGCCCCTCCCGGCCGGGTTTGCACCATCCGACATTCTCAAGGTTGCCCAAAGAACGGCTTTGTCGGTACATATAGTAAGGCAAATAACCGGTTTCGGGCAGCCTTCCGTAACACATATCAAGCATATCGGCTACATCTTCCGCGTCCGGAAAGCCGGCCGGCCGGCGTGAAAGAAAGGCAGAGCGTTTCAGGGCAAGGGTGTGAACCGTGATATTCTCCGGCGAGAGCGCGAGAGCGGCGTCGAGAGATTTGCCGAAACCGGCCGTAGAATCCTTCGGGAGGCCGGTTATCAAATCCATATTTATCGCCTGAAAACCCATTTTTTTCGCTAGCCGGTAGGCGTCATACGCGTCTTTCGCGGTGTGTTTTCTCCCCGCGGCTTCGAGCACCTCATCGTTGAAACTTTGCGGATTGACGCTGATTCGGCTGACCGCGTGATTTTTTAAAATCTTAAGTTTCGCCTCGTTAACAGTGTCGGGGCGGCCGGCCTCAACGGTGTATTCTTTAACACTGCCAATAGAAAAGCAACCGTCCAAAGCCGTTAATACTTTCTCCAGAGAATCCTCATCAAGGGACGTGGGCGTACCGCCGCCGATATAGACCGTGTCAAGAGACAGACCGAGTTCTTCGGCTGTCCGGCCCGTCTCCTCCAGTTCCCGGCATAGGTTTTCAACATAAACCGGCACCAGTTTTTTCGCGTTCGAGTTTGCAATCGAATGAGAAACAAAGGAGCAGTAACTGCACCTCGTCGGACAAAACGGTATCGAAACATAAAGGCTGAACCGGTCGGGAGCAGACTCTTTAATGATTCCCTCCTCGACTTTCGCCACTTGAAAAGACAGTTCTGTCTTTTCTTCGCTGACCAGAAGGTCAAGGCTGAACCGGCGCTTGGCTTCCTCCTCACCTTGTGCGGCAATGAGCGTTGACATCAACTTCGACGGCCGCACACCGGTTAGAATTCCCCAACCCGGCAGATAGCCGGTACATTCCGAGAGCACCCGGTATAGCGCCACAGCCATCCGGCGTTCCTGTTCGTTTTCTCCCTCATCGGCATCCAAAAGACATTTTTCTTCCTTCAGGTCCCCGTCGATTTGAGCCCGAACAAGCATCTGAATTCTGCCGGCTTGTTTTGCCAGAACGGTTGTAACGTTTCGAGGATCGTCGTGCGGTTCATCAATAAACACCGTTCTGATTTTTTCAAAGGGGTAAAACACACGGCACAGGTTTTCGATTTCGTAGTGAAACCTGTGGCCTAAAATCTTCAGTATCACACCGTTTTCCTCATATATCGGTTATGAAGCCTTTCGAAATCGAGCGTTGTCGCTTTGTTGTGTCCCGGATAAACCGCATAGTCGCCTTGCAGCGCCGCAAGCCGGCTAACCGAATCGAGCAGAACTTTATAATCGCCGCCAGGCAAATCGGCTCTGCCCACCGTGCCACGGAAAAGCGTGTCGCCGGTCAGCAGGAGCCTGTCGCTTTCAACAAGAAAACAGACGCCGCCGCGCGTGTGGCCGGGTGTGTAAAGCACTTCAATCACACAATCACCGAGGGAAAGTTTGGCGCCGTCCTCAAGAATAATATCGGCGTCAATCGGCTGTTGAATGCCATAGCCGAGATGGACCGCCAGGCTCTGCGTTTCATCCGAAAGGCAGGAAGCGTCAAAGGAATGTATCGCCACCGCGGCGCCCGTTTTTTTTCGGAGTTCCGACACGCCGAGAATATGGTCGTAGTGGCCGTGGGTAAGTAAAATATACTCTAAATTTCGCGCATTATGGGTTTCAAGCAACCGCAACAGGTTATTGTCATAAGAACCGGGGTCGACAACCGCCGCTTTGCCGGTCTTCTCATCCATTAAAAGATAGCAATTCGTTGCGTTAACCCCCAAAGAGACGCCTTGCAGTATCATGCGTTAACCTTCCGTTCCTTCTATTTGCCCCGCCAGAGTTCGGTATCCAATACAATCGTCACGGGCCCTTCATTGACGATATGAACCGTCATATCCGCCGCGAAAACGCCCGTTTGAACGTTCCGCACACCATTGTCAGCCAACTTTGCGGCAAACAGTTCATACAATCTTTTCGCTTCATCGGGTTGCGCCGATTCGGAGTATGACGGCCTGTTTCCTTTTTTGCAGTCCGCGCAAAGCGTAAACTGGGATATTACAAGAGCGGAACCGCCGATATCAGTTACGGACAGATTCATTTTATCCTGCTTGTCGCGGAAAACCCTCAGCCTCGCGGTTTTTCCGGCGAGGATTGCCGCGTCCTTGTCGCTGTCGCCTCTCATAACGCCGAGTAAAATGTTCAGCCCGTGGCCGATTTCGCCGACCGTCTCGCCATCGACAGACACCGATGAACCGAGCACTCTTTGAATGACGGCTTTCACCTTATCACTTCCGTTAAGTTGCTCCGGCACGTTCAACATTCAACACGCCGTTTATTTTCTCGATTTTTGTTATTACACTTTTCAAATGCTCAACGCCGTTGACAGTGATTGTCATGGAAAACGAACTTCGCCCATCTTTAAAATGGCGGGTATTGATATCGTGAATCATCACGTGCATGCTCGCTAGCTGCCCGGATATATCGGCCAGCATACCGACCCGGTTTAGGCAGGAAATCATTAGAGCGGACTTAAACTCTTCACGGACATTTTTGTCCCACTTCGCGTGAATCCAACGGTCGGCATCGCTTGGTGACTCAAAAGTTTTGGGAACATTATTACAGTCTTTTTTGTGAATCGAGACACCGTGTCCCCTTGTTATAAATCCGATTATATCGTCACCGGGCAGCGGGTTGCAGCATCTGGAAAACTTGACAAGACAATTATCGATTCCTTCGACAATGACACCCTCGCTGCTCACCGAACGCTTCTTTTCCGGTGTAATCACCGGTTCTTGTGATACTGATTTGCAGAATCTCGCGTAATCATCCTTAATGCGGGGCATCAGGCGGGAGATGGATATTCCCCCGTACCCGACAGCGGCATAGAAATCCTCGACGGAATTGCAATGCTGCCTCTCGGCGATTTTTTTCAGAAATTCCTGCATTTCCTCTTCGCCGAGACGAATAAAGTTGCGTCTGAATTCCTTGTCAACCTCACTTTTGCCCTCGACGATGTTTTCTTCCCGGCGTTCTTTCTTAAACCAGGACCTTATTTTGCTGCGGGCTTCGCTCGTCTTGACGATTTTTAGCCAATCCCGGCTCGGGCCCTTCCCCTGTTGGGACGAGGTGAGAATGTCCACAATCTGACCGTTGTTGACCTGATAATCAATCGGTACGATTCTTCCGTCAACTTTGGCTCCGACCATTCGGTTACCGACGGCGGAATGTATCGCATACGCGAAATCGATCACCGTCGCGCCTTGAGGGAGGTTGATGACATCACCCTTCGGCGTGTAGACAAAGACCTCCTCGGGCTTTAAATCGCTTTTTATGGTATTAATGATTTCTTCGGAATCCTCGGAGTCTTCCTGGCTTTCGATAAGTTGTCGTACCCAAGCAAGCCTCGCTTCAAATTTCTTGTCGTCTTTTGCTCCGATTTTGTATTTCCAGTGAGCCGCGATGCCGTATTCGGCCGTTCGGTGCATTTCCCATGTGCGAATCTGAACTTCAAACGGTATGCCTTCTCTGCCGATGACGGTCGTGTGCAATGACTGGTACATATTCGGCTTCGGCGTCGAGATATAGTCCTTGAACCTTCCCGGAATCGGGCGAAACATATCGTGGATAACACCCAGGGAATTATAGCAGTCAATAACAGAATCAACAATAATACGGACGGCATAGATATCATAAATCTCGTCAAAATCTCTGTTTTGCATATACATTTTCCGGTATATACCATGAACACTCTTGATTCGCCCGCTGATGTGGGCGTCGGGAATGATGACGATTATGCGTTCTTTGATTTTTGATTTGATTTCTTCAAGGAAATTCATTCTTTCCTTGCTTTGTTGAGCGAGAGAATCTTCAATTTCATGATAAGCGACCGGGTCCAAATAACTGATGGCCAAATCCTCAAGTTCTTCCTTTATCGCCCTGATACCGAGCCGGTGCGCGATGGGAGCATAGATCTCAAGGGTTTCCAGCGATTTGTCCCGGCGTTTCTGCGGCAGCATAAAGTCCAAAGTCCGCATATTGTGAAGCCTGTCGGCAAGTTTGATGATAATGACCCGTATGTCCTGCGACATGGCCATCAGCATTTTGCGGATATTCTCGGCCTGTTCCTCCTCTTTCGTTACCAGGGGCACTTTGCCAAGTTTCGTTACGCCGTCCACAAGCGAAGCGACATCTTCGCCGAAATCCGCTTTGATATCGGCAATCGAGACATATGTGTCCTCCACCGTATCGTGAAGCAGACCGGCAATAATCATAGACGGGTCAAGGGAAACATTCGCAAGAATTATCGCGACGGATACGGGATGGCTGATATACGGCTTGCCGGAATAACGCAGTTGCCCGCCGTGCGCGTTGCAGGCAAGCGAGTACGCCTTGTCAATTAAATCAATTTCTTCCTGAGGAAGGCTTTTCGCCAAGGTTTCCCGAAACTGCAGATATCCGTCATCCGCTTTGTTGTCAGCCATATATACCTCCCGAGAACCGGTTATCCTATACCCGCCGCGTGAAGCTGTCTGTAAATCCTTGAGTTTGTCAGCTCGACTTTCCCGCATTCTTCGTTCACACGGACTCTCCCGCTGTCATCCTGGCGGAGGATGCCCAGTTCTGTCAAAGCGTCAACCGCAAGCATCACGGCGCAAATTTTTCCTCCGTCGTCACCAAGACGCCGGCAGACGATTTCATAATCGAGTCTGCCGGGTATACCGGCTTTAAGCAGCCGGTATACCGAAGCGATGAGGTTCCGGCCGGGCGCAATCCGGTCGGACAAACCCTTGTCAACGCCTTCGTTTCGCATAAAATCCTCGTATATCCGAAATCCCGAGAGGACCGCCTCTTCGTCCATCCCGGACAGGCGTATGTTTCTGACATACACGCCCACGCTTTCCATCCCCATATAAAACGTTTTTTCGAGCGTTACCGCAAGGTCGATTGTATCGCCCGGTCTATAGGCGAATTCGTCAAATGGTATAGAGAAACAAATGGCCGACAGCTTGATTTTGCCTCGCGATACCGTCAAACGCGTGTATTTGTCTTCCGAAACGCCCTTGCATTCCTCAAGGGTCATACCGATAAGGCCGAATACCGGCCGGGGGTTTTCGGCTCCGAAAGGTTCAAAAGCCGTTATCGCGTCGGCTATTTCCGCATTGATTCCTTCCGGTTTAAGCCGCAGGTCGATTCTTTGAACGGGATAGGGCATGTCGATGTTCCCGCTGTAGTCGCGCAATGCTGTTTTAAATTCTTCAATCCTCGCGCATTCAATACCGAAACCGGCGGCGAGCGTGTGGCCGCCGAAATGTGTCAGGCAATCCGAAACGGCTGACAGGGCTTCAAAGATGGAAAACCCTTCGAGGCTCCGGCAGGAGCCCCTCGCCGTATCCCCTTCTTTTGAGATAACAATGCAGGGACGGCCGTATTTTTCAACGAGCCTCGAGGCAACGATGCCGATGACGCCGGGATGCCACCCCTCGCCGTCGACGACAATAACTTTTTCATATTTCAATCCCGGAGAGTCGTTCAAAACCTGTTCAATTTTTTCTAATATCTCCGATTCGGTGGTTTGCCTTCTTCTGTTCTCCTGTGTGATTTCAACGGCGAGTTCTTTCGCTTTTTCAGAATCCTCGCATAAAAGAAGGTCCATCGCCCTGTCAGCCGAGCCCATTCGGCCGGCCGCGTTTATTTTCGGCGCAAGCACAAAAGCGGCTTTCATAGAGTCAACTTTCTTATCTTCCAAGCCCGATTCGACGATCAGCGCCTTCATTCCCTCCCGCGGGAACGAGTTGATTACACGCAAACCTCTTTTTACCATCGTTCTGTTTTCGCCCTTGAGCGGAACAACATCCCCTATGGTACCAAGCGCAAGCAGGTCACCGTATTCTTCGAGAAGCCAGTCGCTGTCCGCTCCTTCGACGGCGCATATTAATTTGAAGGCGACGCCCGTGCCGGAATAATCTTTAAAAGACGGGGAATTGTCTTCCCTGTGGGGATTGACCACGGCGACAGCCTTCGGAAGTTTGCCTTTCGTTTTGTGGTGGTCGGTGACAACCAGTTCCATACCAAGTTCAGCCATCAATTCGGCTTCTTCGATAGCGCTCACGCCGTTGTCGACGGTTACAACCAGGGACGCGCCGTCTTCCTTTAACTTGCGCACCGCCTGCGCGCTCAAACCGTAACCCTCAGTCTGCCGGTCGGGAATATGGAACATGACTTCGGCGGCTCTTGTCCGCAAATACGAAACGAGCATAGCGGACGCGCAAACGCCATCGGCGTCGTAATCGCCGAAAACAGCGATTTTTTCGCCATCCTCAATCGCCCGGTTTACCCTGTCTGCCGCAGCCTTCATATCCTTCAGTTCGAAAGGGTCGCCCAAAACATCCGCTGTATCGTCGAAAAACGACCCGATTTCTTCGGTGTCTTTCAAGCCACGGGCGGCGGCTAACAGCGCGGCCATCGGGCTTAGCGCACATTCTTCGGCTATTTGAGAGGCAATCTCTTTGTCAACAGGGCTCGTCTGCCATCTTTTGCGGTTCAATTTATCAATCCCCTTAATTAGTTTATTTTATCATCCCGGGGGCAAACTGGCAAGATATATATCGCCGGTTGTTCCGGTTTTACTGTAGGGTTACAATACATATTGGACAGTCAGGAGAAAAAACGAGCAGGAATAGAGCACATCGGTTAGAATAAAGTTACCACACAAAATTTTAGCCGAAAGGAAGTGCCTATCCCTGCATGAATAAGATAACACAAGACATGAAGTACAGGCAATCCCTAAT
>Ga0209723_1003011_pt1 | contig 21217 bp, 14 predicted proteins | sample BiotimSIPDNA_2_FD_185750 | JGI IMG/M metagenome (GOLD analysis project Ga0209723, IMG submission 185750) | Anaerobic biogas reactor microbial communites from Washington, USA - Biogas_R2 time_0 SIP DNA (SPAdes) (version 2) | ecosystem: Engineered > Bioreactor > Anaerobic > Unclassified | place...
AATCTGGACTTATAGGTTTTGGAGCTCCTTTTTTGAGATTTTCTGTGAATCCGGTCATAATCCCTGTGATTTCAACAAGTTCAAACCCGGAAAAGGCAGATTCGGATGGTGACGGGTTAATGGATGGCGCTGCTCAATACGTTGGGAATAAAAAGGTTGCCCCCAAAGATCCGGATCCGAACAAAGCGAACGGGCCAATCGGAGTGTGGCAGGCGCTAATAGAGCGCGAGAATAGCGGAACAATCCCAACAGCATTAGGTGACTGGTATTATTTCGACGGTAACGGAGATACATTTAATCTAAAAAACGTTGACTTTTCTGAACTGGATATTACAAGTTCAGAAAGTGTCTATGCATTTTTGAAAAAGTACGGGTGTACGCCGGACTTAACAAGCATCGGCTCCCGATTACTATGGTTCCGAATGGATAATCGAAATGAGGCCCTTCATTCCAATACAAAAGAGCAGGTCGTAGAATATGTCATTCAGCAAGTCAAAAACGCGACAGGCGTGTCAATTCCCGAAGAGGTTCTAGAATTGATTCCTATTTTGGAACAGTGGCAAAAGATTTTTGGATATAATGACCTTATTGACGAAATATTCAAATTTGGAACCAATGGAAATATGGATCGTCTGAAGTTAGAATTCAATGATAGTAGTGGGAAAAGACACATCGTTTGGATTTGGAGGGGAGATTACATCAATTGCGGAAACGGTGCCGAAATCGGATTATATAGTGATCCGAAGACCAAAGGGGACATTGAATTTTGGAAGGCAGCGAAATTCAATTTGCCGATGACGTTGAATCTATACTATTATGGTGGACAGAACAACATTGACGATATTTTTTGCTGGGCGCCCAACAGTAAACAATGGTGGATTACCGGCTTCAACCCGGACTATATGACGCTTAATGTGAAAGACATGGTCGTCTTGGGAAGTGTGGATTGTTCCGGATGCCCGGGTATGTATGCGTCGTTGAAAGACAACTACGAGAATGACTCAAAACGTAAGGATTACTTAATTTTTGACGAAGACAGTAAAACAGTATGGATCATATGGTGGCAAAAATGAAAAAGCAAGCGATAATTATTTCGGGAATTGCCCTTCTTCTGTTTGTGTTGTTAGCGACCGGTTGTTGGAATCGACCGTTTATTGATTCTGGAGTAGAAGGAAGTCGATTAAGTGAAGAACTCCTTGGATATCTGGAAAATGACGATGCCGAGGGAATTAAGGGTATGCTCTGTGAAATGACACGGGAGTCGCCGACCATTGACGAGGAGATTGAGGTGGCGTTGGAATTCTTTGAGGGCAAGATTATATCACGTGACTTTGAATTTAGACCAAGTTCGAAGTCTGTTCGCAACGGAGAGATTGTTTATCTTGAAATTGCCCCTGACATTGATAACATCAAAACGGACAAAGAACAGATTTACAGGGTAAAGTTTTATGTTCAAGTAGTCAATGCGAAGAGCCCGGAAAAAGAAGGCGTATCTGAAATAGTCATTACAAACGCCGAAGGTGAAGAATGCATTGTCGGAGAGTTTCTGGATGTTTGAGGGATATCAATTGTTGCGGGGATGTTTTTCGTAACATAATTTTATATAATAATGGGCTTACTCATTGGAACGCCGCGAACTATAATTTGCCCATGACGTTGAATCTATACTATTATGGTGGACAGAACAACATTGACGATATTTTTTGCTGGGCGCCAAACAGTAATCAATGGTGGATTACCGGATTCAACCCGGATTATATGACGATAAGTGCGCAAGATATGGTCGTCTTGGGTAGTATTGATTGCTCCGGTTGCCCGGGTATGTATGCGTCGTTGAAAGACAAATACGAGAATGCAACAACGTATAAGGATTTCTTAATCTTCGACGAAGATGGTAAAACAGTATGGATCCTATGGTGGCAAAAATGAAAAAGCAAGCGATAATTATTTTAGGAATAGCCTTTCTTCTCTGCGTGTTGATTGCGTCCGGTTGCTGGGACCGACCCTTTAATTGAATGGGAATGATGTTCCGCTAGTTAATTTGCTCCCGGGTCCTCGTCGCTAAGAAGAAGGCCTCGTTCAAATATACAAATGTTTATTCAAGACCTTTCAATTAAGAGAGCCTTCTTCCCGCTCAGGTGCCAAATTTCTGAAAAGAACGCTCCTGCGGAGGCTTGCCAAAAAGGTCACTCGCTCTAGGGGCTAGGTGTTCTGTTTGATTAATGAAGACCCCTTTGAAGTGGATGTGTACAAAGAATTTTTATCTTTTGAGATGATGGTTTTCGGGAAAATTTCTTTGAAATAGAGGAGAAGGTGAAAAAACATGAAAAAACAGATTAAATACTCAGTCATGTCAATGGGTCTCATTTTCATCTTAATGATCAGCGGATGCTTTATTCCATACTCTCACCATAAGATTGAAATGTTCACACAAATTTTTCATGCGATTCCAATAAATCTTGGTGATTTGCATTTATTAAAGAGTGAAGTTATAGAGACGGACAAATACGGAAGAAGACTTTTTGCTTTTAGCACATCAGATTCGAGTGGATACTGTATTTTGCAGAAAACGGATGATAGCTATGCCTACTATTATGATAATATTTCGTTTCAACTTCGACGTGAGAGCGAAAGAATATCGGTGTTGATAGATGAATATGCTCCGGAGGACGTGGAGGAATTGAAAGTAAAAAACGATTGGGATAAAGAGCTGGATGAAAGCAAGATGGTCAAGAAAGCATTTATGGGAGAGTTTTTGCTTTCCAAAAGTAGAAAGTCCGTGATCAGCGAGGAAAAAATTACCAAACTTCTGAATAGCAATTTTGAGAATAAGTATTATGACGATTACGATTTCTTTTTTTGTGACTATAGCCAAACCGGACAGGAATTATTCAATATAAGAGGAGAATATCTCATGATTCTCAACGCCGATGGAACGTATAATGCTGACCATTATCTGATGAAGATCGATGATTGGGAGCAGATAAACAGCTTGCTTGCCGAGATCAAAAAGAATAACGGCTGGGTAAGCTGATTGTTGTTCGTGTGTTTGTGCGAGTGATAGATTTCTTCATGGGTGATGGCCTATGATTTTCTATTATCTATGTATTCTAATTGCCCCATATATCCTTTGGTTCCGGTTATTATTATTTGCTCGTTTTGAATTAACGCAATGACATCTTGAATGTCTTTTATTATTTCAGGATAAAAACCATCGACAAGTTCCTTTCTGTCCCTATCGCTTAAATCCTCCCAAGAATCTTCCCGATAATGTCTTATGGGAGGAACTGCGCATGTCAGGCCATATCTTAATCCAAGTTTGTCAAGAAAATAATACCCATGACAATACAAGTCATAAAAGGTAATCAATATCGTGCCCGTGTCTTCGTTGTTAGTTAAGGCTTTATAAAGCAAATCAAGCATTTTCATTGTTTCGAATTTACTGACATCAGCATATTTACGTATAATTTTCTCCGACTCATCGCGGGCATTTATGCTATTGAAATCAAGAGTGATTAATGCTAAGTAATCATCAGAGCCAACAAATGATTTGAGTTCATCAGAAGTATAGACCCATACCTCGAAGTCTTTTATATCCAGGTCTCTATGTAAAAAATCATAGAAAATTTCTTCTACGCGGCTTAAGTCAAAATTTTTCATAGCTTTCAATAACCCCGAACGCTCTGGTGCTTGTGACGTCGGATTTTGTCCTTCATCAGCCGATCGCATTGTCCATAGTATAGCATGAAGAAAGCAACCCGGAAGATGCGCCTCATCGACAATCGCGACCGGTTTGGCGTGCATCGCAATACCATAATCATAAGTGTGATGTCAATAGAATATAACGGAAAAAAAGCATCAGGACTGCCCGGGATTTTCTCATGATTTTTTCCGGACTCGGAGATGATTATTCCGGTACTTTTTGTTTATTATAAACGCAGATCATTCGTAAACGTCAAGATGAGATTCTTTGACGATGGCAAACAAACGACCGTTTACTATACATTCAATTGGTGCTATTTAAGGCACTTAAATAGAGTCAATGCTTGGAAATGATTCCGGTAAATATTTCTAAATAGAATTTTTGACGTTTTGAGTCATACCATTTACAATACTTTCATAATCTTGAATATATTGCTTTATTCAAAAATCATTCAACATATTTGTCAAATCTAGAGGAGAACGTATATGTTCAAACAGAAAAGAATCACCGGAATCATTACACTTTCTATTCTTCTTGCCATAAGCATTACAATGCCCGCCGGATGTTCTGTGAGCAACAAGACGACTTCAGAACAAACATCAGATGCGAATGAGTCAGGGACAACTACAGCAACTATTTCTGAGACGGAAGGGACAACCACGGCAGCTATTTCGGAGACAGAAGAGACAACACCTGAGAAGACACTTGATGAGAGATTAGCCTTTCTTGATGATTCTGATTTTCATGGGACGGTTCTGATTGCCAAGGATGGAGAAATCGTTTTTGAGAAATCATACAAGTATTCGAATATCGAAAGCCAGGCGTTGAACACCAATGATACGGTATACGAGATCGGTTCCGTCACGAAGCAATTTACAGCAGTTGGCCTGATGATGCTTGTCGAAGATGGAAAGATCAATCTCGATGACACACTTGACAAGTACATTCCTGAATATTCACATGCGGGCGAGGTAACCATTCGTCAGCTTCTCAACATGACGTCCGGGATTGTCGATTATTCAAATGATGGTGTGTTCATGATGGAATATGAAAAATTTACCATGAAACAGATATTCGAAGATAAGGAACTTACGGAGTCGGTGTTGAAGCTTTTTGACCAGAAATTTAATTTTGCGACCGTTCTTTCGTTGGTAGACACCTATGATCTTGAATTCGAACCGGGCAGTAGCTGGGATTATTCAAATACGGGGTATTGCTTCATAAGCGAAGTAATTGCACGCGTTTCGGGGATGTCTTTCGAAGACTACATGATGAAGAACGTCCTATCACCGGCTGGATTAGAAACAGCCTCCTTTGAACCGGATCAAAACACATCTACGGGATACCTTGCTGTAGCAGGTCAATGGATTGAAATGCCTGACATTGAGGCAACAGGAGATGGTGGACTTCGCATGACAGCAGATGATTTATATACATGGACGCAAGTAATCGCAAATCAAGAACTGTTGTCGGAAGAGAGTTGGAACGAGATTTTGGACGGTGGAAAATCTGGGTACGGTTTTGGACTAGAAATTGCAGAGGACCATTGGGGACATAACGGGGGCACGTGGGGATTCGCGAGTATGGAGTATGTTTACAAACAACCGAATGTCGTGATTATCGCTATAACCAATAAAAAGAGTGAATCGGTTTTAGAGGCCATGAATCGGTTCATAAATTACACGCTGTACCACTTTGACTTACCATTGCTGCTTAGATAAAAAACTTAGTCCGGGAGCGTAAGTCGTTACAAAAGTCATAATCCCGGTTGCTTCATAAGGCGCCGTGAGAAAGGAGCTGAATGGAGAATCGTCAAGGTGGAATGGGTCGACTCGGGAGAGCCTACCTGACCGAAGAGGAGAAGGCCAATAAGCCGAAGGTCACGAAAGCGCTGCTTCGTCGAATCGGCGCATACTTGAAACCATATTGGAAGCAGATGTCTCTCGTGCTTCTTGCCATCGTCGCATCGTCCGTTTTTCGGATGATGCCGTCGATTCTGAGCGGCAGAATCATCGACGACGGCCTGATCGGACGCGACTTGCGGACGCTGATTACTTTGATTGTTCTGTCGCTTATTGTGACGCTCGCAGCGAATCTGATCGGAGTTTTTGAGAGCTACCTCAACACCTGGATCGCCCAGCACGTCACATTCGATATGCGCAACAAGATGTTTTCGCACCTGCAATCGATGTCGCACCGGTTTTTCACAACGAATAATCAGGGAGAAATTATCACGCGGATGACCGGTGATATCTCAGGCGTCAGCGATATCATTACCAACACCCTTTCGAGTATCCTTTCGAACGCGATTACACTCATCGTTGCCATCGTTGCAATGTTTTCCAAAAACTGGATTCTCGCGGTTGTCGGAATTATTATTGTCCCGCTTTTCGCGCTGCCGACCAAAAAAGTCGGAAAAACGCGTTGGGATTTGACGCGCGAGGCGCAGGCCCGAAATGACGAGATCAACGGAATTCTGAACGAGACGCTGTCGGTCAGCGGACAGACGCTCGTTAAACTGTTCAACAAGGAAGATGTTGAATATGAACGGTACGAAAAAGCAAACCGGCAAATGATTCGCCTGAATATCCGGGAGCGGATGGCGGGCCGCTGGTTTCGTGTTGCGCTCAACACCTTTTCGAGCATCGGGCCGATGTTGATATATCTGGTCGGCGGTATCATGATGATGCGATATGATTCGTCGTTGACCGTCGGCGATGTGACCGTCCTCGTTGCGTTGCTCGGTCGGATGTATGCCCCGGTGAACTCGCTTCTGGGAATTCAGGTTGACTGGATCCGATCGATGGCGCTGTTCACACGAATCTTCGAGTACTACGATATGCCGGCCGAAATTCAAAACGCCCCGGACGCGGTCACGCCCGATCACGCGGAGGGAAACATCCGTTTTCAAAATGTCTTCTTCGCGTATGAGCCGGAACGCCCGATACTTAAGAACATTGACTTTTCGCTCGAAAAAGGAAAGAGCGTTGCAATCGTCGGCCCGTCCGGTTCAGGAAAAAGCACGATTATCAATCTGATTCCGCGGTTGTACGATGTCGTTGAGGGGGCGGTGACTTTCGACGGAATCGACGTTCGCAAGCTGGACCTCGGTTTTCTGAGAAGGAATATCGGAATGGTGACGCAGGATACGTACCTGTTTAACGGCACGGTTCGGGAAAATCTGCTGTATGCCAAGCCGGATGCGACCTCAGAGGATCTGGAGGAAGCGTGCAGGAAAGCGAATATCCATGATTTTATCATCGGGCAGCCGGCCGGATATGACACGCAGGTAGGCAACCGTGGATTAAAACTCTCCGGTGGGGAAAAGCAGAGACTGTCGATTGCACGAGTCCTGCTTAAGGATCCGAAGGTTCTGATTTTCGACGAGGCGACGTCGTCTCTTGACTCCATCTCCGAGAGTATGATTCAAGGTGCGATTGATCCCCTGATCGAGTCAAGGACCAGCATTATTATTGCGCACCGGTTATCGACGGTTCAGGCGGTCGACGAGATTCTGGTCATTAAGGACGGAAGCATCGAAGAACGCGGGCGCCATCAGGATCTGGTTGACCGCGGCGGCGTGTACACCGAGCTTTACGAGACGCAGTTTCGACGAGCGGAACCAAAGTAGAAATTATGATTTTCGGGATGCTCTACATGGGCCGGGCGGTGTAGCGGTGTATCGGTCCGACCGGTACGCGTTGTGGACACCGTTGTTAATTCCAACTACCGTAGTCGAGATTATTCCACACCATCGGGAACAAGCCGACGACCACACCGAATCAAATGCCGTAAATGCCGCTTTTCGTGAGACCAAACTCGAGAAGCGGCTTTACCTTTTCCGTTGCGGTATCCGTTTATAACGAATGAGTACGGACACTTGATATCGGCGATCCCGGCTGCTTGCGAAGGATGCAATTATTGTAAGAGTATATGATTCATTGTATAGTCGTATATGAATTTCCATATAACACTGATAAAGGAAACGGTGGATATGTCGATAAACATCGATCTAAGCAGCGAAATTAGCAAATTATTAAAGATAGAGGATGTCAATACCGCTATACCCGATTGGCGGGAACTGCTCGACGAGTATCTTGCCAGAAAACGGGAGGACGCCGATCTGTCGGACATAGTCGTCCAGACGTATTGGTTTGCGGATTATCTGGCAAAACGTCGCCGTAAAAAACTTGGCATTCGGTATTCGGAAACATATGCCAATTTAAAGACACTCGACAAACCTACGATGTCCCGCAAGGCCGGAGGTTCTGCATATCGTGACGGGCATTGTACCCGTGCCATGATCTTTACTATGCTGATGAAACGCATGCAATATGCTTTCGGTGACCGGTCCCTCACTGTATAACAAGGTCAGGTGTCCATTTTTAATATTCTTTCAACACAGGAAAGCAAGAAAACACAGATCTGTCCGAATTGCGGATCTGAAAGTCCGACCGTAAAATGCATGAACGGATGTCCATACTGCGAAACCAAGTTTGCCATCAAGGAATATCAAAACAAAATCGCCGGCGAAACACTGGACACCATGGGATTCGAACCCTTTGGATTTTTTCTGGGCAGCATAGCCGGCACAGCGCTCCTATACATGCTCTATTCTGTGATATCCAATGAGTTCGGCGATATCGTATTTAACATTTTGGGCGGGGTACTCTTCGGCGGCGTTATAGGTTTTATGGCGTTCTTTGCACTGGTCCCTATTCTGTATATATTTGTATATTTACCGAGGCTTGCCAGAGACAACCGCCTCGCGGACTTTTGTAAAAGGCTTCGTTGGCAGGATCCCAATCTCTCTACCGGCGAATTGACCTCGGAATTTGAAGCGCGCGTCCGGACCTATTTTCTCGCGGGAAAGGAAGACAATATCCATTTTGTATCAAGTGTGGAAATCTCTGAGGATTACGCGGACGTCGTAGACGCAATGATTGTTTCGTATAAAAAACTTTTCACCATACCAAACGAACAGTATCTGGTGATCCGCGCACACATGAAGATTCGACTCATCCGCTTAAAAGAAGGCAGACTCATCTCCGAAAAAATGCCCTTCACAGTAGATCTGGTTCGAAATAAGGAAACCATGACACAGGCGATTCCGGACAATGAAGTATACGTTTGTTCCGCATGTGGCGCTTCAATCTCGATCCTTGAGGGCGGACACTGTCGCTATTGCGGCAACACCACGGACCTGTCAAGATACGGATTTACCATGCAGTTTCTGACGCCGGGGTGGGTGGAATAATTTAAGACCTTTGTAATCTGAGCAGCGTATCAAGAGGGGAGGAGACGGTATGGGAAATCAGAAAATTTGCATTATTCATGCTAATTTTCCACCCCAAAAACAAGTGATACTTTCAAATTAGAGAACAAGCATCTAGTGCGAGTTGGTATATAACGAAAAATGATCCTACCGAAATGATCTGCAATAACCAAAGCAAAATTTTCCGACAATATAACCAATAAGAGGATGGCTCCAAATTCCCATCATTCGGAAATTTCCAAGATAACCGATACATATGCATCCTCCATTCCAAATCCGGAAAAACAAGGAAGTGTTTTAGATTTGCAGTTCTTCAGGAAATGGGAGTCCAGTTCAGATGAGGCGCAGAAGCAGTTGATGTATAAGGCCGGATATAGGGCTTTTTGTACTGCAAACCTGGCCAGTGTGTGTATTTGGACGATCGCGCTCTTGGCGCAGCTGTTCTTTGGGACAGGAGTCTTCCCCGTGGTATGCATTTGCGCAGTTTGGCTTGCCTTGAACGCTTCTTACTCTATATCGGTCATGTCGATGAAGCTTCAGAAGTAAAAATGAATATGTCTTCAAGTGTTTGCTCCTTCGTATGAATACTTCAGAGCGTTCACTCCGTGAGGACTTTTTGAAAACAATGTCGGAGTTAAGGTCGCGAAGCATCTCGCAAATTCGTTCCTTTTCTCTGTCCGAAAATTTGAGCATATGCGGATGGCCTCCTCTTTATATATACGATATGACTGAGATTGAAGTTTTGGTCATATCGATATTTCGACGCTTTCTTATTGCTGTCAATAGAGAAGGACACCGACGAAATGGAGCGATTGGGTGATTTTGGCGCTAGTTACGGTTCAAGCTGGACTGTGCATCACAATCTAACACATACGAAATGCCTGGGTTTGTGCTGTTTCGTATGTATTTACTTTGATTTTCAGGCCAGCGCGAAACGGTTTGCTACACTCTAATACATACGAAATGATTGGGTTTGAGCTGTTTCGTATGTATTTACTTTGATTTTCAGGCCAGCGCGAAACGGTTTGCTACACTCTAATACATACGAAATGATTGGGTTTGTGCTGTTTCGTATGTATTTACCGCCAAATTCGGAAGTTTTGCAACTTTTGGCGGTAATCTGTTGCTTTCGAAAGCAGATACGAGGCCATGAGGTGCTTCATTTACCGCCAAATTTCTGAGAATCGTCTGTTTTGGCGGTAATATCAAATTTTCTCCTGTTCCCGGTGCACTTGATCTCCCAAGATTTACCGCCAAATACAGATGTTTTGGATCTTTTGGCGGTAATCACCTAGAGTGAAACGTTTCGCGATCGACCACCACCGCCGCCCCGGCCGGCCACCACCGCCATACTCACCGGTAGCGCCACTGCAACCAAATCCAGCGCCCATGAGCCATTCTCAGTTTTAATTCGATTTTTTCTCCTTTACAGAGACTTAGATAGGTGGGTCAAATTACAACCCAATAAAGCAATTGCTCGCCATGAACCATTTTCTTGTTAACTATTCTTGGGAACAGATATAGAGCCCATTGTATGGACACAATTATGGCTGAACGCATTATGTAAACATATGTAATAAATACTTTGTCCGTTAGATCTGAACCGAACTAACGGACAAAGTGCAAATTCGTTATTGGCTCACATGCTTGAGTGTTACTTCTGATCCGTCTTTGATGATTTTGTAAATCGAGTTGTTGCCGATTTGATCAGGGCTTTCAAACAAGCTTTGATATTTATCTATGAACACTTGATTCACGCTGTATGTCAATACATAATCGTAATCTAACAACTGTCCTTCCCATTCTTCAACGGTAATGTTGGCGGTCCAAACATCTGCGTCCGAGAATTTATCGCCAAGACTCCAGTAAGCGCCTTCCTTAAAATATTGTTCGATAAATTCGTACTTCAAAATCCAGTATTCAAATCCATCGGTGTGTTCTGCTATAAGCCAGATCTTATCTCCAGGTTGAATGTCGCTGGCATCAACTTTGCTTACTATATCGGAGAACCTTTCTCGCATTTTTACAGAGTCCTTGCGTGAGAGACCCGTTGTAATATTTGAAAGGCTAGTCATTGGAATAAATATGGAGAGAAAAGCCACAAGTATTAGCTTCATAATTGCCATTCGATCCGGCTTGTCCTGTTTGGGACTGTATGAACAGAAGAGAAGGATCATCACAATACAGGCGAATATGCCCTGCGGATATGTGCTGACATACCTTTGAAAAGAAGCAAGAATGGATGCTTCATATTCTGAAAAGCTAAACAGATAGGTTATTAGGATGCCTGCAGTGAATAGCACCAATCCAACTATCGTTATCACATTGGCATATTTGGCGAATCGCAAGTCTTTTTTATTAAGATAATAGAGTGTATATAATAGTAGGCTCAGAACTGCAGCCCAAAAATAGAATGATCCGGTAAAGAATCCGGGTGTAAGACTACCCAAAGCGAGTGTCGATAAGAAATTATTATATACCGTCAAGCGGTAATTATCTGTGGTTCTTTCCAGAATGGCTTTGAGCATGTTCAAATCGATTGAACCAGAGAAAGCTCGGGTGGTATTCGTCAGCGTCATGTTGAGTTTCCAAAGAGCACTTGTCAGGATCGGAATAGCCAGAAGTAGCGAAAATCGCATTCTGTATATGATTCTTCTAAGGAGAATGACTATTCTTCGGAGGATGCCGGACGGGTTTACGGTCGGATTTTTCTTTGATTCGGGGGAATCCTTGAAATCGAGATATATTGCCTTGGATATCAGCACGATACACGCAATAATGGACAAGGCCTGCCCGGATTCCTTAAGAATAGCCAGAACGGAAAGACCCAAACTGACTCGTACCAGGGAAAACAGATTCCCTTTCTCATAAAGATACGCTTCGGCCAGGCAGTAGCCAAAAAACACAGCAAGGATCGTGTCGACATATATGGAAGAGTAAAAATTGCTGTAGAACAGCATCGGAGTCAAAATGATCAGGAGAATCGAGCTAATTATTGTTGCGGGATTTTTCCACTGTATATTTTTCAGAAACGGAAGAAAGAGAGTGATGGCAAGGATGCCATTGCCACGGAATAAATCGGCTTCTTCCCAGGTGCCTCTGATAGATATCAGAAAATACTGGAAGAGTGAGAGAGCCGGCGGATACGAGCGGAAAGTCAGATCAATATTTGAGTATGTGGACAGCTGATCTGACATAACCATCGCTTTGACTACTCGCCCCCAATGAGAGAATTCATCCCAGCCGATCAGCATCATTCCACTATTGTAATACCAGATTGCTAAGGTCAGGAAAGCAAAAATACAAAATGCGGGTGTGAACAGATTTCTGGCTGCATCTGCTATTTTCTTGCGAAAAATTGCAAGAACAATGCCGCTGACAGACAAAAGAGCACAGCCGGCAACCACAAACCAGAATCCGGTCTTAAGCTGATTTATAATGCCAAAAAGGAAGAGCGTAAGGATAACAGAAAATGTAATGGCCGGCATGGATTCTTCAAATCTTTTATTAAACTGCACAGAGAAGAAAACCGTGGCTAGTCCCATCAATGACAAAGCAATTATCCAAGTCATATTTTTTTACCGCCTTTAACCAAAGAAGTCCGAAAGACCCATCTCTTTTGAACTTGGAAACTGATAAAAAACAGAAGTCCGTCAATAAGTGCCTTAACAATGACCTCGTCAATGTGTGTAATATGGTGGAAAAAGTATACAAGACCTGCGGATACGGACAGTTGAATGACACAAAGAAAGTAGTACTTTACAAGCGAAAATGCAATGTCGCTTTTTGATTGGAAGACCACTTGTCGATTCAGGATGTAATTGAAGATAGATGAGCAGACTCTGGCAACAACAGTGGATATAAAAATTGAGGATGCATCGGTACTTCCGAGAAACAGTTTAACTACAAGCGTGAAAATTGCCAGATCCAAAAGAGCCGACAGCAATCCGGACAGCGAGTAGAAGACGAACGACTTGAGTATAATTGCATAAATGCGCGCGGAATCAGCAACAGGTCGGAAATGTGAGACGCTGTTATTCAAATCGTGATATATGGTCTCGATTTGAATTTCTTTAACGTCGATCTTGCGATGGATACAGTAAAGAAGTACATTCATCTCGTACTCATAGCGCTCTCCATGCACTTTATTTATTAGATCATCCAACAGCTCATTAGGAAAACCACGAAGTCCCGTCTGTGTATCAGAAAAATAGTGGCCATGGAAAACCTTGATAATAAAGCTCGTAATTTTGTTGCCAAACTTGCTTTTTGCCGGAATATTATCGCCGTCAAAATCTCTTGAACCGAGAAAAACACTCCTGTTACCAGGCACATCGATCTCATTACTTATCTTTAATACATCGTTCACCGAATGCTGACCATCGGCATCCACCGTAATTATCCCGGTGGAATCGTGTATGTTTGTCAAGTAATACTGTATTGCGGTCTTAAGAGCCCGTCCCTTACCGCGATTTATATCGTGTTTAAGGACGATACACTCCGGGAATTCTTCCAATGAAAGGAATATATCCGCCGACTCGGCTTTGGATCCGTCGTTAACAATTATTATTCGGCAAAACCCATTATTAATGAGACTCCGGACATAATCGACCAGTGCCTGATCAGGATTGAGAGATGGAATAATAATAGTAACTTTTGGGGTAGCCATGCCTGTTTCCTCCATAAAACCGTCTGAAAGTCTTTACAATTCTATCACACAATAGTATTTGAATAAAGGAGAGACTATGAGTAAGAATGCCTCGCTGTGAGGATCCTCATTATGGCCATGTTGACAAAGCAATACAGCGTCTCTAAACTTCAGAGATAAGTGACTGTGATACATTCGTATAAGAATCGAAGAGGTAGGTAATGGCTTTTATATCCATGTTTTTTTTAATGATAGTATACACGGTCGTTTTGATCGGGCTCATATTTTTCCTGATCGCGGCTGTCATGGATATTGTTTGGATCGTGCGTTCCGCTCGAAAAAAGAAGACGCACATTGCGGTTAAGATTCTGGCCGTCTTAATGAGTATCGTCGGCTTTGTTCTTTTTGTGTTTCCGGTGAGTTTTATTCTTATAACGGGTAAGGTTTCGGAGATTACTAAGGCACGTAAGCTGGAAAGCATCGAGAACAAGATTTACCCGGATGAGCAGGATGATAAAGAATATATTGAAGATTTTGAATTTAATGGGATGAACCTGGTTAGAATTGATTTTGTGATTATTCAAGATGACAAGGAACTTGAAATGGAGGGTGCTCTTGTCATTGGAGAATACCGGTATTACTCCATATGCCGGGTAGAAAATGAAAGGGACTTTGACATTTATGTGCTCAAGGAAACAAATCTAAAATACTGTGAGGAGAATCAACTTCAGGCGATATATGATTACTATTATCAAGAGGCGGAGCTTAACGCTACTATTTCTTACTACGGCGAGGACCGTAATAGTCAAAAGTATGAATGTGATTTTGATAAAGATATATTGTTCGAGATCCGAGGTTATTATGATACGAAAGAGTGCGATTATTCCGGTTCCATAGTCAATGAGAAACTCAGCTACAGGATCATAGTAGAATCCTCGGATGGTTTGTTTTATGAAAGTATCAGCTTATCGGAAATAGGGGATGATATAGTGCTTGATAGCGTTTCCAGCGGCGGGGAGATGAGAGGGATCACACTTCCTGAAGATAAAGAAGAATATGTCCGTTCACAGATCGGAGAATGGACAGATCTATATTGAGGTTTTTTTACAGAACCTCGACGATTCTTTGGAATGTTTGGAATCAGCGCACAAAAATCTTGTTGTGTTCGGAGTAAGTGCTCTTGAGGGGCGTTATTTTAGAGCACGGTGTCTGTGTTATCTACAAACGACACTTCGATGAATTCTTCCCGTACGGCATCGCTCTTGCTTAGTTTTTGCAAATATTCGATGCATTCCCGGCTTGGGACTGCGGACTGATTCATACTGATTCGAGCGGCACGATTACGACCGTTTTCTTTGGCGAGGTACATAGCATAGTCACTGATATTAATAATCTGCTCCAGATTCAGAAGGTTCGGAGTCTTGGCATGAAGCGGTAAAGTGCAATAGCCGACAGAGCATGTTTTGTATAGTGTTGTTTCATCGTTAATTCGGAGAGGCGTTTTGGATACGGCCTTGAGAATTTTGCGCGCTAATACATCCAAGTACTCGGGATTGGTCTTGTTCAGTATGATTAAAAACTCTTCGCCTCCCCAGCGAACGATATAATCATCCGCGCGAATCTGTTTTGCCAGTATTCTAGAAATATTGACAAGAACAGTATCTCCCGCCTGGTGTCCATAGGTGTCGTTGACCGTCTTGAAATGATCCAGATCAATCATGAAGACGCCCATGACTTTCCGGTTGATGGAGATGTTCATATTCTCACAGTTTTCCAGCACTTGGACTTTTCTGACGATAAAATTCTCGCACCGTTCAGATACGAATTCAGAGATATATCGACGATTGTGAAGGGAGGTCAACGGATCCTGCAAAGACAGTTGTCTAAGCTTTTCGTTAGCGAGATTCAGCTGTGCGGTTCTTTCTTCGACCTTCTTTTCCAAAGTCTCATAGAGCAGAGCATTTTCTATAGAAATGGACGCCTGGGAGGAGAGGATCTTCAGCGTTTGAATTTGCTGTTCGGTGAAGACATTTTCAGCCAGGTCATGCTCAAGGTATATGACGCCAATCAAGCGGTTACGGTATAGGACAGGAAGTGATAGGACTGATTTGATTTGCCTGCTTTTAATATGCGGGTTATTACTGAAGTCGCTTTCCTTCCAGGCATTGGCCAGCACTACGTTTTCAAGAGAACGGGCGACATACTGAATAATATCCGGACACAGATCGGGATTATTTCGATAGGGTAAATTTTGCATGATCTCAATATCTGATTCAAACGATTTTTTCTGCGCTTCGATGTATAGATCCTTGTCATCGCGATTGACCAGCAACAGAGCACCTTGTCGGGCACCGGCATTTTCCAGAATCAGCGACATTAGAGAACGTAGCAGTTTCTCGATTCGAATTTCACTCGAGAGAAGCTGCATGGCTTTCAAGATGGAGGTCATATCAATGGCATCATTTGACAAGTTTTGGCTGATTTGGGAAGAAACGGAGTACTCTGAAAAATGAGTTCTTAAGCTCGGATGTTTTTCTTCCATCAAACGGACTTTTCGGAGAGCGCCCCATTTCTTATAGAAAAAACAGGCCTCTGAAATGTATGCCTTGGTTATGACAGTATTGCGCTCCGTGTCCCAATAGGCAGCCATCGATTCGCAGATCAAAGCCTTCATGTGAACAAAGTCATCTTCTTCTAAAGACGCGAGGGCTTGACGATAATGTTCGAGGATCTCTTCTTGGGGAGCCTTATTCAGGATCGCAAGTTCTGCCTCAAGAAAATGTGCCTTATGGGCGAAATTTGAAGGACAAAGTCTCGCGGACTCATTTAGCTCCTCTATAATTTTCGAGAGAATAATCTGCTTTTCCTTTTTAGCATCATCGGAATATTCATCCCATAATCGCATTATAATCAGTGCTTTAAACATCGAATGTTCCGGAACAGGAAAATCAGATTGGGAAGCAAACGCGAACTGATCGGTGAGTTGACTCCATTTCTCTGCCTGCTTCCATTGACAATGGATATAGAAATATACCGTGTTGTATTGGCAGAACCGCCAAAGGAAGGCAACATTATGAGTTCTCTCAATGGTTGCATACAAAGTATCATCATCATCGATTTCTTTTTCGGAGCGGTACTTACTAATCATATATTGAATAATTTTCGCGAGAAATAGAGGCATACCGGCATTTACTTCATTCAAGAAATTGATGGTGCGCTGTGTTTCCGCTTCACACTCTGACAGATTTAATCCGATTTGCATGTATAAATGAATTTTATGGGCTCGGGCGTAAGCCGTATGTTGAATATCTCCGGTCTCCATGCCGGTTGAAATTGACTTGTCAAAAGACGCTATCGCCTCCTGAAAATGCGCATTTCTGTAGGATGAAAATGTAAATCCAAAGTATACTGCCGACTTCATCCATTCAGCGTTCAATCTCTCGAGCAATCGAAATGCTGTTTTTCCCAAATGGTAGCCCATCGCATAGTCGTTGAGCGTCGGACTCTGCGTAATGCCGACATCAATTAAACTCTTGCACGAATAAGCGGTCACACCATAATCAAGCGTCAGTTCAAACATCATCAAAGCAGCAAGGACATAAAGAGATGGACGGAATTGTAGTGCCGGAGGAATCACATTGAAAAGAAGCTCCATCGCCTGTACTGTTCTCGGATTCTCCATAATCGGTAAGTCTGCCAAAGTCTCAATTTCACCGGAGCCTCGGGTCTTCATAAGCCGCATAATGCTTTCACCGATCCTGCGCCCGATTTCGTCATCTTCTTGAGGAAGAACGATGTCGAGAACGAAAAGTCCCTCTCGGATTGCCTCAATCGCATCGGGAATACGTCCTTGAAATTCAAAAACACGAGCCCTTAAGTTGTGAATCTTCGCACGATCTAGCGCTTCAACAGGTAAGGCCTGAATTTTATTGCAGATCTCCTCCGACTTATGAAGATTGCCGGATAAAAACAGCGCTTCGCCCAAACGGTAAGACATACTGAACCAAGCATGGAGATCTGCTTCACGCTCATCCCGGGGCAGCAAGGAATCGGCGATTTGGAAATAATCCGAAGCTAAAGAAAAGGCAGTAGACTTCATCGCTCGCTCGCCTGCTTTCAGATTTAAGTCACGCAGGACTTTTCGATCGGCCGGATCAGTGATTAGGGTTTTGCCCTTGTTTATATGATTGACAACGTTGAATAAGACATCAGATTCCTCAAGCTGGTCCAGATCATGGGTATATTTCCAACCTATTTTCAGGTGTATCGACTGCCGCTCCTGCTCGGGGATCCGGGAATAGATCAGCTGCTGGATTCGGTTATGCTGAAAGGCAAAACGAATATTCACATTCGACAAAAAAGAGTCCGCCTCGCCCGTACGAATCAACATGTAATTCTGATCCAGCGGATAAATGATCTCATTTTCGACCGCAGGCCAGAACGCATTTCCGATATCGATGACCGATTGGTCGCAGAGTAAAGAAATCTGCTCCAAATCAAATTGAAAGCCGACACAGGAGGCAATTTTCAAAGGCTCGTATACCGAAGAAGGTAATTCATCTAGTCTTTGACTCAAGAGATCGATCACATTATCGCTGATATCCACCTCGCTAATCCTGCTCAGCTCCCAGATCCATTTCGTCTGATCCGGAGCCAAAATAAAACAACCCAGTGCAAAAAGCGACTCGAGCAAATGTTTAACAAAAAATGGATTTCCGCCTGTTTTCCGGTACATAAGATTTGCCAAAGTCAAAGTATCCTCGTCAGGCAGTCGACGAAAGGTATCAGCCAACATCTCATCAATTACAGTTATTTCGAGCGGCTGAAGTGTAATCGTTTGTGCGACATAGCTGTTACTCTTAATCTCTTCCAGAGCAACCATAAAATAATCTTCCGGATTCATTTCGTTTGGACGATAAGCCAAAACAAACAAAATGAAAGGGTAATATTTGCTTCCTGCCATGCGCTTCAGTATTTCCATAGATGTGCGATCACACCATTGCAGATCATCGAGAAAAATGACCAACGGAGAGTCGGCTGTAGCAAATAGAGCAATGAACTTACTAATGACGATCAATAAACGGTTATGCGCCTCCATCGGGTTCAAGTCGACAACCGGAGGTTGTTCGCCGATAATCTTTACCATTTCCGGCAGCAGATCAGTCAAGACGCCCGCATTGTTCGGAATCTTTTCGAGAATTCGTTGCCTCCATATCTCCAATTGGTTCTCAGGTAAAGAAAGTAACCAATGCGTAAGCCCGTGAAGGGCCTCTTGAAAACCACGGAGGGGAAGATTCTGTTCTTGGGCGTTATATTTTCCGGCGATAAAAAAACCTTTGCGCAGGGAGACGAATTTGCCGAACTCTTGTGCCAAGGTCGTTTTTCCGATCCCCGGCAACCCTTCGATCAGAACAATTGACGAAGCGCCATCAGCAACATCGTTAAAAAGCATAGAAAGCTTCTCCAACTCGTCTTGCCGGCCATAAAGTTTGTTGGAGATCACTAATTGGTCAGACAAATCAAATCGCCCAATTTCAAAAGGGACGATATCGCCGTTAGCAAGAAGACTTTCAAGACAAAGTTCCAGATCCCTTTTCAAACCGGAAGCCATCTGATATCGGTCCTCCGCGTCCTTAGCCAAAAGCTTCATCACAATACCGGATAAGGTCTCGGGGATCTCTTTATCAATCAAATGAGGCGGTTCAGGCATCCTGGCAATGTGATTATATATGATCTCACTCTCATCCTTGCCGACAAAAGGAAGCTTACCGGTAAAAAGTTCATACAGCGTAACGCCGAGAGAATAAAGATCAGAACGTCTGTCAACAGGACGGTTGATCCTTCCGGTCTGCTCAGGAGACATATAATCCGGAGTCCCTTCCAAAAAACCGTTATGCATTTGATTCGACATTTCTCTTTTCAGTTCCGCCGCGACACCGAAGTCAGTGATCACCAACCGACCCGTCTCACGATTCAAGAAAATAGTCGAGGGGCAGATATTTTTATGAATGATCTGCTTTTTATGAATAAGTGAAAGAGAATGTGCTGATTTTACAGCTATCGAGAGTTTTTCGGAAAGACTCAGCGACGTGGAGCGGATTACGTAAGAAAGAGGAACACCGTGGATATCCTCCATAACGATGGCCAGCGTATTATTATGTCGAACAAGATCATAGACCTGAAGGTTTCCTTCACCCGAAACTCTTCTGGCAATCTCATATTCTCTCCGGAAATAGGACAGGAGCAGATCCGATGGATATTCCTGATTAAGGATCTTGATAATCACAGACTGCGCGTCGGTGCCAGGTGAGGGAAGCGCGTCGGTGCCAGGTGGGGGAAGTGCGTCGGTGCTAGGTGGGGGGAGCGCGTCGGTGCCAGGTGAGGGAAGCGCGTCGGTGCAGCGCTCTCCGCGGTAAACAATAGAATCCTGTCCGGCATAGATCTCTTCTTTGACGTTATAGCCTTTTAGCTTAATCATGGTCACCTCTCGTTAAGAAGCAAAAGCGACGACTAATCCAGAAGCAATAAAGAAGACAGACTAAAATGTCAAGGTTGAAGTGGTCTTCATGAAGAATGATGACATTGTGGGCAGAGAGGCTATCGGGCGAGCGAACGTATCGTGAAACGCAACCTGTGTCTGTTCGGCCGCTTGGGTTCAAGTATAAGTATATTGTACCACCCTCAGAGCGAAAATTCTTTCGTTTGCGTAGAGAGAGGTTTGATAATGGAGAGTTACCGGCAAAAGAGGCGTGTGGGAGAGGTTTTGCCGGTAGTTTTCGATTTCGAAGATTTTTGCGGCACGCGGGATACCGGCAAAAGAGCCGTGTGGGAGAGGTTTTGCCGGTAGTTTTCGATTTCGAAGATTTTCGCGGTGCGCGGGATACCGGCAAAAGAGCCGTGTGGGAGAGGTTTTGCCGGTAGTTTTCGATTTCGAGGATTTTCGCGGCGCGCGGGATACCGGCAAAAGAGGCGTGTGGGAGAGGTTTTGCCGGTAGTTTTCGATTTCGAGGATTTTCGCGGCACGCGGGGTACCGGCAAAAGTGTCGTGTGGGAGATGTTTTGCCGGTAAGTTTTCGATTTCGAAGATTTTCGCGGCACGTGGGATACCGGCAAAAGAGCCGTGTGGGAGATGTTTTGCCGGTAGTTTTCGATTTCGAGGATTTTCGCGGCGCGCGGGATACCGGCAAAAGAGGCGTGTGGGAGAGGTTTTGCCGGTAGTTTTCGATTTCGAAGATTTTTGCGGCACGCGGGATACCGGCAAAAGAGCCGTGTGGGAGAGGTTTTGCCGGTAGTTTTCGATTTCGAGGATTTTCGCGGCACGCGGGGTACCGGCAAAAGTGTCGTGTGGGAGATGTTTTGCCGGTAGTTTTCGATTTCGAGGATTTTCGCGGCACGCGGGATACCGGCAAAAGTGTCGTGTGGGAGAGGTTTTGCCGGTAGTTTCGACACCGGATGGACGGCGACAGCGGTCAAGTCCTATATTGTGTGTAAATTCAAAACCTGCATAATATCCGCTGTTCCTAAGCTGCGTTTAGTAGTTTCAACTGATCGCCTGCAATACGTCTAAGTGCGGGGAATACCGTATGCCGGA
>Ga0209723_1003013_pt1 | contig 21212 bp, 22 predicted proteins | sample BiotimSIPDNA_2_FD_185750 | JGI IMG/M metagenome (GOLD analysis project Ga0209723, IMG submission 185750) | Anaerobic biogas reactor microbial communites from Washington, USA - Biogas_R2 time_0 SIP DNA (SPAdes) (version 2) | ecosystem: Engineered > Bioreactor > Anaerobic > Unclassified | place...
ACAGTGTACCTGATGGAATACTCGGAAGAATGGTCAGTGACCAGAGGATACCTGAGTGAGGATTCGCTCAAATCACTGGATAAACAGGCAGCGTGACATGGTAAACGGAGTCCAAAGTTGCGAACTTGATTTGACAGTAGGCATTAAGAAGGATCAAATCCGCTTAGTCATTGCTTCTGGAATGATTACTTCTGAATTGGGCTTGATCGAGATTCCGCATCTGATAGCTCCTGCCGGGCTGGAGGAACTCTCAAACAGTGTGAAGGTCGTTTATGACCCTAAGGTAATCGATTTAGGAGTTCCTGTTTACTTCATCAGAGGAATTAGAAACGATTTCGGCTCGAGCGCTACTCTTGATAATATTATGAAAGTTGACTTCCTACGCGGAGAAGAGGTTCAATGTATAGGGATTCTTTCTGAGTACAAACCAAAACTTCCTGTCAATATCGTAGTGTTAAGCTCGCATACCAAAATCATTCATATTGGCCGGAGCGGGAAAGTGTTGTCCTGCATGACCACGATGAGTGGGCAAATATATGAAGCGCTGAAAACTGCGACAAATGTAGGCAGCAGTTTGATTCATGTCGAAGGTGAACCCGAAAGCGGAGTTGCTGAGAATGATATCGTGAATCTGGCATGCGAGAGCGTTGAAAACACTGGATTTACGAGGGCTGTTTTAGTTCCGCGTTTTATGCAGGTTTTACTCAATACGAGTTGCAGGGAGCGAACTTTGTTCATTGATGCAGTAATAACGACCGAAGACATCAAAGCCTTGATTGAGTTTGAAAACCAAGGATTTTTAACGGACAACTACATTCTGTTCGGTCCGGAAGGCCGACAAAAACTATATAAACAACTATTTGAGAGATACGTTTCCCGGAACGTGGATTTTTTATGCGTAAGTGATCCGCAAAGGATTTCCGACTTGACTGTATTGGGAGCAACAGTCATAGCGAATCAGTTTATAAAAAAAACCGACATTGAATAGGGGAGGTTTAGTTAAGAATGTATAAAATGAAAGGCGTTATTCCACCCATGGTCACTCCATTCCTGGAGAATGGAGATGTGGACTATCCCGGATTAGTAACACTGGTAGGGTTTCTAATGGCAAGTATTACAATATAGCTGAGTATTATACTGATATAAATGCCGGTAACCACGTTGGGGCTTTTTATAAAGAGTTCCGGTCCCGGTTGTAACCCTTGAATCATCAGCGCTCCCAGCAGAATTGCGGTTACTGGGTCGCCGGGTATACCGAGGGATAGCATCGGAATTAATGCTCCCCCGGTCACTGCGTTATTTGCGCACTCGGGTCCTATGACTCCTTCCGGGAGTCCCTGTCCCATTTTCTCGGGTGTCTTCGATGTCCGCCTTGCCGCGTCATATCCCATAATCGCCGCAGTTGTTGCGCCTACGCCTGGAAGCGCACCCAAAAAGGTTCCAATGACTGAAGTCTGTAAGAGCAACTTCCAGTGCCGAAATATATCCTTCAATGCAGAACCTATTTTTAGGTTCTTTTGTTGTGGCACGGGTTTGTGATCAACCTCAGTAAAGCTCCAGAAAACTTCAGTAATGGCAAAGATGCCAATTAACACAGGCAGCTGCTGAATTCCACTGAACAATTCTACCCTGCCAAAAGTAAACCTTTGCCAGCCTGTCATGGAATCTAAGCCTACAACTGTAATCAATAGTCCGAGAGCCATGGAAATAAAACCCTTAATCAGATTATCGCTTGACATCCCGACAACCATGCTAACCTGCAACTGTACCTGCAAGCAGTGCAATAATATAGACGAGATTTATTTCTTCGATGGTAGAAATTAAAGTTTCCATAAGCTGATCCTTTACATGGGAATTCTCAGAAGCACAACGGTCAAATAGATGACAGCTGAACCCAATAGTGTAATCAAGAAGGACTTAAGCACTTTGATTTTTGAAATCACTACAAGGTAGGCGAAGAGAAATAGTGCAATCCCAGCTAACACATGGATATGCTGCATTATTAGTACCATAAAGATTAAGCCAGTTATTAATTGGATTGCATGTGACCAAGTGTGCATGCATAGTCTTTTCATTGATTCTATAAAGATTGATTGCCAAAACCAAGGATGGTTTGATTAACGAAAATCCCGCTTTTTATTGAATATAAAGTGTATCAACTTGGCTGTCACACAGGCTTGTTGATTCTTTTCTTTCTTCGCGTTGCCCACCTGCCGGAACCCCAGCTTTTCCAGCAGTTTCCGGGACGCGGAATTAGATTCGTAGGTGCTCGCGCACAGAGCCTGCGCCTTCACCCGCGCAAGGCAATCGTCCGTCACCGCCCGCAGCGCTTCCAAGGCATATCCCTGCCTGCGGCATTCCTTCCGGATGGCGTAGCCGATTTCCAGCGTCGGTTGGTCGCTTTGCGTTTCCGGGTCCATCAGGTGGACGACGCCCGCGGTCATCCCGGTCTCCTTGACGACGATGGCGAAGCGGTCCGGGTCTGCGGAGAAGCGCTCCACCAACGCCCAAAACGCCCCGTCCATCTCCTGGATGGGCGGATACCCGCCGTCGTCCGCGCAGGTTTCCGGGTCGCTCATCAGCGCGAACAGGCCCTCGGCGTCCTGTGCGGAAAACCTCCGCACGAGAAGACGGCCTGTGTCCAATTCCATGCCGGACACCGCCGCGCGGTCGAACTTACAGGTCAATGTCCAGCGATACCGGGCAGTGGTCGGAGCCGAAAACCTGGTTTTCGATGCCCGCCGCCCGGATGCTGCCCTTGATACGGTCGGAGACCACGAAGTAGTCAATCCGCCAGCCGGCGTTGCTCGCCCGCGCGTTGCTGCGGTAGCTCCACCAGGTGTAGGCCTCCTTTTTGTCCGGGTACAGGTGGCGGAAGCTGTCGGTGAAGCCGGAGCCCAGCAAGAGGGTCATCTTCTCCCGCTCCTCGTCGGAAAAGCCCGGCTGCCCGCGGTTGGCGCGGGGGTATTTCAGGTCGATTTCCTGGTGGGCGACGTTCAGGTCGCCGCAGTACACGACCGGCTTCTTCCGGTCCAGCGCCTTCAGGTGCTCCCGTATCGCGTCCTCGAAGGCCATCCGGTAGGGCAGCCGCACCAGTTCCGGCTGGGCGTTGGGCACGTAGGCGTTCACCAGGTAAAACCCCGGGTATTCCAGGGTCATCACCCGGCCCTCGTCCGCGTGCGCTTCCCCGATGCCGTAGACGACGGAAAGCGGCTCCTTCCGGGTAAACGCCGCCGTGCCGGAATAGCCCTTCTTCTGCGCCGAGTGCCAGAAATCCTCATAGCCCGGCGGGTCGTAGCTGGCCTGACCGGGCTGCATCTTGGTCTCCTGCAGGCAGAAAATGTCCGCGTCCAGCGCGATGAAGGCTTCGTCGAAGCCCTTTTGCAGCACGGCGCGGAAGCCGTTGACGTTCCAGGATACAAACTTCATGCGCGTCTCCTTTGCGTTGCGGCGCCTTGCGCCTTTGGTTGAAGTATACCGCGGCGGGGGGTATAATCAACCGGAAAGGCGCCCGACCGCGCAAAAAATCAAGCGCCCCGGAGGCAAAATGTATAAGGCCGGTGAAAAACGGTACCAGACCATGCAATATAAGCGCGTGGGGGACAGCGGGCTGAAGCTGCCCTACGTGTCCCTGGGCCTCTGGCACAATTTCGGCAGCATGTTCCCCCACGAGAACAGCCGGAAGATGGCGCTGGGCGCGTTCGACCTGGGCATCACGCACTTCGACCTGGCCAACAACTACGGCCCCCTGCCCGGGACGGCGGAAACCACCTTCGGCCGCATCATGAAGGAGGACCTCGCCCCCTACAGGGACGAGCTCATCATCTCCACAAAATCGGGCTTCCTGATGTGGGAGGGCCCCTACGGGGAGTGGGGCAGCCGCAAGCAGATGCTGGCCAGCCTGGACCAGAGCCTGAAGCGCATGGGGCTGGACTATGTGGACATCTTCTACGCCCACCGCCCGGACCCGGACACGCCGCTGGAGGAGACCATGGGCGCCCTGGCGCAGGCGGTGCGCGCGGGCAAGGCGTTGTACGTGGGCATTTCCAACTACGGGGCGGAGCGCGCCGCCCAGGCCATCGACATCCTGAAAGGCATGGGGGTGCGCTGCCTGATTCACCAGCCGCGCTACAACATGTTCGACCGCAACCCCGAAAACGGCCTGTACCGGGTGCTGGCGGAGAAGGGCGTCGGCGCGATTCCCTACTCCCCCCTGGAGCAGGGCCTGCTGACGGACCGCTACCTGAAGGGTATCCCGGAGGATTCCCGCGCCGCGGGCGCCAGCGTGTTCCTCGACACGAATCAGATTACGCCCGAGCTCGTCGGCAAGGTCCGCGCCCTCAATGAAATTGCCCGGGCCCGTGGCCAGTCCCTCGCGCAGATGGCGCTTTCCTGGCTGCACAAGAGCCCCGTCACCGCCTCCGTATTAATCGGCGCCAGCCGCCTTTCCCAGATTGAGGACTGCGTCCGCGCGCAGGACGGCGCGCCGTTTGCGGACGAGGAATTGCGGCGTATCGACGCCATCACCGCCGGGAAGTGACAGGAAGCCGGGCCGCGCGTCGCCGCCCCGGCTTTCGTTTCCGCCCCGCTGACTGGCGAGGCGGGGAATGGGGGGAGCCCATGGCTGAAATCATCAGGGTCTACGAGGAGGCGATGCCGGCCTGCCGCTTTGTCGGCCTGTGCCATCCCGCGCGGGAAGGCGGCTACGCCGCGCAATGGGAGGAATGGTTCGGGGCAGGGCGCACGGACACCCTCCTGCCCCTCATGGACGACGCCTGGCGCGCTGCCTTTCCCGGGGCGGGCAGCCTGCTGGGCCTGATGCGCGTCAAGGGCGGAGAACTCTTGGAGTACTGGATTGGCCTGTGCCTTCCCCCTGAAACGGAGCCGCCCGAGGGCTTCGGTTTCCTGGACCTCGGCGCCGCGCGCCTGGGCGTATGCTGGCTGAAGGGGCGGGAGCCGGACATCTACCACCACGCGGAGGAATGCCTGTCCCGGATGGCGCAGGCCGGCCTGCTGCCGGCGCAGGGCCCGGGCGGGGAAACGCTGCTGATGGAGCGCTACCAGCACCCCCGCTTCACCCAACCGGACGCGGAGGGGCAGCGAATCCTGGATTTCCTCGCCGTGCTGGAGGACGCGTCGCCGCCGGTGGGCCTGCCAGGCGAATCATCCCCGGACGCGCGCTATTGCGCGAAGTGCCGCGCCGTCTTCTCCGAAGCGTCCTGCCCAACCTGCGGAAAGGCCGGGACAAGGCCCCTGGCGGACGACCCGGTGCTGCTGGGCGAGTTGCCCGCGTTACTGCGCAACGCGATGCAAATCGCCTTCCAGGCCGCGGAAATACCCTTCACCGCGATGCCCACCCTGGGGCTGGGCTTCACCATGGCGGCGGGCGACATCTTCGAAACCTACAAGGTGTACGTCCCCTTCGAGCGCCTGGCGGAAGCCCGCGCGGCCTTCGAAGGCGTCCTGGCGCAGCGCTTCCCCGGCTGAGGCCCGGGGATGCTCGTCCTCCTGATCACCCTGCGCCTGCGCGCGCCCTGGTGCCAAAGCCTCAAGGACAAGCGCTCGGAAACCCGGCGGCTGCTGTCCGCTGTGAAAAGCAAGTTCAACGTCTCCGCCGTGGAAAGCGGCTTGCAGGACGTCCGCACCCTCATCGAAATCAGCGCCGCCGCCCTGGCCTTCAACGCCGCACAGGCCGACAGCATGTACGAGTCCATCTGCGCCTTTGCCCAGGCGAGCACGCAGGCGGAGCTGTACGCGTGCGAGAAGGAGATTGTGTAAGGGGAGGAGGCGGCCGGGGGAATTCCTCCCCCGGACCCCTGACAAGGGATTTCATCCCTTGACCCAATCATCAATCATTTATTTGCAACTGTTGTGTTTCGCACTTGTATTGGAACTCAGGACGTTGTCATTTTTTATAAAAAAATGGGTCAAGGGACAAAATCCCTTGCCCTCAGGCTGCCAAAAAACCTTTCTACAGACGATGATGCAGGGGGCTTCGGGGGGCGGCAGCCCACCGATTATCATCGTGTCGTCCGGCTCTGCCGGACGCGCGGGGCGTTTTCGCGAACAGCGAAAACATTCCGCAGCAATCCTCCAAATCGAAAAAGGTCCGCAGACCTTTTTCGACAGTCAGGGGTCAAGGGACGAAGCCCCCGCCCTTTCACATCCCCAGCTCCTCCATCCTCAAAGTCCTGACCTCATACAGCCCGGTGACGGGGTTCTTCCGCCCATAGTCGCAATAGGCCAGTTCGGCGCCCGGCGTGGCGTACAGGAAGCCGATGGCGCGCAGCCTGCCGGGCTCGCGGGGGAAGCGGCGGTCCAGCGCGCGCTTGGCCATGTGGAAGCGCGCGTCCGGCGTTTTGAGGCAGGCGGGCATGACGGTGGTGGGCGTGGAGGCCAGGCGGTCCAGCAGCAGCAGGTCGCGCAGCCGCGGCGTCTCATGGGGCAACGCCCGGGTCGCGGCGTCATGCACGAGCCGTGTCAGTTTCTCCAGCGGGAGGCCGCTTTGCCCCGCTGCGGGCGCCGGGATGTCCCGCCCCAGCGTTTCGAAGAAGGCGAAGGGGGACACACCCTGTGAAAACAGGAACCGCAGCGTACCCTGGAACCGCCCGGCGTTGTACGCCTTGTCCAGGCCGCGTTCCGCGCGCTTCAGGGCCTGGATGTCACCGGGGCCCAGCCAGGGGGTCTCCAGCACCTCGTACGGCGCGAGCGGGTCGAAGCGGCAGGGGTAGTTTTCCGGCTCCTCCCGCATCGCGCTGCCGTGCAGCAGCTTGAGGAAGCCCAGCTGCAGCGTGTGCGGCGCCAGAGAGACGGCCTCGTCCACCCCGGCGGCAAAGCCGCAGAGGCCTTCGCCCGGCAGCCCGGCGATGAGGTCCAGGTGCACGTGCGCCTTCCCCGTCGCCGTCAATGCCCGGATGTTCTCCTTCAGCCGCGCCATGTCGGTGTTGCGCCGGATGCGCAGCAGGGTTTCCGGGTTCATGGACTGGAGCCCGATTTCAAACTGGAACAACCCCGCCGGGCTGTCTTCCACGATATCCAGCAGCGCCCGGTCGATCAGGTCGCCCGCGATTTCGAAGTGGAAGGCGACGCCCTCCGGGACACCCCGGCCGTATTCTTCCCGGATAAAGCCCAGGATGGCGGCCGCCCGGGCGCGGTCGGCGTTGAAGGTGCGGTCGACGAACTTGACGGTTCCGGCGCCGGCGTTGGCCAGGGCCTGGATGGCTTCGAAGGCCTGCGGCAGCGGCAGGAAGCGGGTCCTGCCCGCCCGCCCGGACAGACAGAATGCGCAGGCGTAGGGGCAGCCGCGGCTGGTCTCCAGGTAGGCGATGCGGCCCCGGAGCGGGCGGAGGGCGTCCGGGCTGAGGGGGGCGGGCGGCACCGCGTCTTCAGCGTGCGGCTCGCTGACGATGGTTTGATTGCCCTGCCTGTAGCACAGGCCGGGGATATCCAACAGCCCGCCCAGGCCGCCCAGCGCGTCCGCCAGCAGGGCCAGCGGGCGCTCCCCCTCCCCGGCAATCAGGTAATCCGCCTCAGGGAAGGCGGCCAGCGCGTCCGCCGCGCGGAAGGAAACCTCCGGCCCCCCCAGCACGATGGCGCAGCCCGGCAGTTTGTCCCGCAGCTTCGGCAGCAGCTCCCCGACGGCGCGGATGTTCCAGATATAGCAGGAGAGGCCCAGCAGGTCGGGCGCGCCCTCCGTCAGCCGGGCGAGCAGCTGTTCCTGCGGCTCGTTGACCGTGCCTTCCGCGACGCGGACCCCGTGCGGCAGCCGGGCGTATTTCTCCACCCCGGCCTTCAGGCACCAGGGCGCCAGGGCGGCGTGCACGTACTGGGAATTGACGGCGGCCAGCGTGACGCTCAAGGGCCGGGCCGGCGCGCGTTCCGCTGCTTGCAATGCGCTCTCCTCATTCGGTGATGGCGTCATGCTACCACACCGGGCGCCAAACCGGTACCGCCTCCAAACGGAACGGCCGCCCGCGGCTCGCGGGCGGCCAATGCCTTGCAATGCCCTGGTCAGGCGGCGTATCCTGGGGGCGATGCCTTTGCGGGCTTATACCAGCGCCTGCATCAGCCGCCGGACGGATTTCGGGTCGTTGTTCCGCCCGGCCAGCACCTGCCCGTCCCGGAGGGCGGGGTGCTTTTCGTGGTAGGTCGGCTGGGGTTTCTCATACAGCACGCCGATGGGGATGCGCTCGCCGAATTCCTCCGCCAGCTTCATCGCCTGGGCGAGGTCGCCGGTGTCGTGGCTGCCGTCCAGCTCGTACACGTGGCTGTTGTACCAGGCGTAGGTGTTGAGTTTGTTGAAGGTTACGCAGTTCTGAAAGATGTCCACCAGCGCGTAGCCTTTGTAAGCGATGGCGCGCTCCATCAGGCCTTCCAGGTGCTCCGGCCGGCCGGAGAAGCCGCGCGCAACGAAGCCCGCTCCGGCGGCCAGCGCCATGAGCACGGGGTTGAAGGGGATGGCGCTGCTGCCGTCCACCTGCACGTCCGTCTCCATCCCCACCATCGTGGTGGGCGAGGCCTGCCCCTTGGTCAGGGCGTAGAGCTGGTTGTCGTGGACGAAGTGTGTGATGTCGACGTTGCGGCGGATGTTGTGGATGAAGTGGTTCCCGCCCTCGCCGTAGCTGTCCCCGTCGCCGGAGTTGATGATGACGGTCAGCTTTGGGTTGACCATCTTGGCGGCGACGGCCGGCGGCACGGCCCGCCCGTGAAGGCCGGAGAAATGGTTGGCCTCGAAGTACTGCGGCAGCTTGGCCGCCTGCCCGATGCCGCCCACCAGCAGCACGTCGTGGTGGTCCTTGCCCAGGCGCTCCAGCACGTTGCCAATCGCGCCAAGGATGCCGAAATTGCCGCAGCCGGGGCACCAGGCGGTCTCCAGGGGCTTGTATACGCGTTTTTCCTTCATTGTTCCGCCTCCCGCACGCGGCGCGCGATTTCCCCGCCGCTCATCTGCCGGCCGTCGTAGCGCAGGACGCTCCCCTTCATCCGCAGGCCTGTTTCCTGCCGGATGAGGGAGGCCAGCTGGCCGGTATAGTTCTGCTCCACGTTATACATCGCAACGGCGCTTTTCGAAAGCCGCGCCAGCTCCTTCTGCGGCAGCGGCCAGACGTCCGAGAACACCAGCGCGCCGTAGCGCGTCCCGCCCGCCTGGTTGAGCAGCCTCACCGCTTCCTCCAGGGGCCCGAACATGGAGCCCCAGCCGACCAGCAGCACCTCCGGCTCCGCGTCCCCCAAAAGCGCCGGCTCCTCCAGCTCCCCCTTCAGCGCTTCCAGCTTTCGCATCCGCTTCTCCATCATCCAGTTGCGGGTCTCGCCGTCTTCGATGATGCGGCCCCATTCGTCGTGCTCGTCCGAGTCCGCCGCCGCGAAGCCGCGCCGGTCCCCGGGGAAGATGCGCGGGGAGACGCCGCTGTCTGTATAGCGGTACCGGGCGTAGGGCTCCCCCTCCTTTGGCGCCTCCGGCGCGGATGGCCGGACGGCCGACGGGTTCGGCGGAACGACGGCGGCGGTGGCGTCCGCCAGGTACTGGTCGCTGAGCAGGATGACGGGGAGCTGGTACTTCTCCGCCATCGCAATGGCGCGAGCCGCCTGGTGGAAGGCGTCCAGATGGTGACGTGGCGCGATGACCATGCGCGGGAATTCCCCCTGGGCGGCGGAAATGACGAACAGCAGGTCGCTTTGCTCCGTCCGGGTTGGAAGCCCGGTCGCAGGCCCCGGGCGCTGAACGTCCACCGCCACCAGCGGCACTTCAACCATGCCGGAAAGCCCAAGCGCCTCCACCATCAGGCTGAATCCACCGCCCGAAGTGCCGGTCATCGCCCTTCCGCCCGCAAAGGACGCGCCGATGGCCATGTTGATGGCCGCGATTTCGTCCTCCGCCTGCTCCACCAGGATGCCTGTTTCCTTCGCCGTCTGCGCCAGGTACTCCAGGATGGAGGTGGAGGGGGACATCGGGTAGGCGGAATAGAACTGCAGCCCCGCGGCCAGCGCGCCCAGGGCCAGCGCCTTGTTTCCGGAGACCAGCATGCGTTCCGGCAGCCGACCCCGCGGCTGCGGGAACCTTTCGGGCACGGCCCTGTGCCCGGCCTCGAGCGCCCTGACGTTGACGTCCACCAATTCCGGCTTGAACAGTTTGCCAAACACGCCCGCCGCCCGCTCCCGGTCGAAGGGGAACCCGAACAGGCGCAGCACGGCGCCCACGGCGACGCTGCCGGCGACGCGGGCGTTGCCGAGCGTTTTGGCGATGCCCGCCATGTCCAGGGGCAGCGCGCGGGGGTCGTCCGCCGCCGCGCTGGCGTCACACAGGATAAACCCCTCCGGTTTCAGCTCCGCCGCGTGCAGCGCGGCCGATTCCGCGTTGAAGGCGACCAGCCCGTCCAGCGCTTCCGAATGGGCGCGCACCTCTTCTTCGCCGAAGCGCACGCGCAGGAAGTTGTGCCCGCCCCGGATGCGGGACATCAGGTCGCGCGTCGTGAACACGCCGCACCCGGAGTCCTTGATGTAGAGTTCCAGCGTGGAGCCGGCCGTGTCGATGCCCTGGCCGGCTGCGCCGCCGATGAGCAGATTGTACAATGGCGTTCCTCCCCTCCGGTATTCGGCCGGTTTGAGACCCCCGGCACCCATCATCTTACCCTGATTTCCCGCAATGACCGTTTTGGCGGGATGCGAAAAGCCGGCGGGCGGGCCGCCGGCTGCAAGAGCAAAAGGGGGATTTTTGTAGGCTCAGTACGCCTTCGCGAAGTACATCACCTTGTCCGCGGGCTCGCCGCAGCAGACGCAGCTGTCCGCGAAGGGCGTCTGGTTGAAGGGCATGTTGCGGCTGGTGGCGGAGAAGGCGTCCTTGATCCTGTCCTCGCATTCCCGCTTGCCGCACCACATCGCGCGGGCGTAGCCCCGGCCGACCTGCTCGCCCAGCTCCTCCCAGGTGCGGACGTCCCGGGTCCTCGACAGGCGGAACGCGTCCGCGATGCGGAACATCCCCCGGCGGATATCCTCCAGCAGGGCCGTCACGCCCTCCGCCAGGCCTTCCAGAGGCAGGGTCCCCTTTTCGAAGGTGTCCCGGCGCATATAGCTGGCGACGCCGTTCTCGATGTCCCGGGGCCCGATTTCCAGCCGCAGGGGCACGCCCTTGAGCTCCCACTCGTTGAACTTCCAGCCCGGGGACACGTTGTCCCTGTCGTCCAGCCGGACGCGGACGCCGGCCGCCTTCAGCCGGTCGCGGGCCTCCGCGCACTTCTCCATCACGCCGCCCTTGTGCGCGGCGATGGGCAGGATGACCGCCTGGATGGGCGCGACGCCCGGGGGCAGCTTCAGCCCGCGCTCATCGCCGTGCGCCATGATGATGGCGCCAATCAGGCGCGTGGACATGCCCCAGCTGGTCTCATGGCAGTACTCCAGCTGCCCTTCCCTGTTCTGGTAGCGGATTTCGAAGGGCACGGAAAAATTGGTGCCGAAATTGTGGCTGGTGCCCGCCTGCAGGGCCTTTCCGTCCTGCATCATGGCCTCCACCGAATAGGTGGCGCGGGCGCCGGCGAACTTCTCCTTTTCGCTCTTCTGCCCGGAAAACACGGGGATGGACAGCACGTCCTCGCAGAAGGAGCGGTACACCTCCAGCATCAGCAGGGTCTCCTCCTGCGCCTCCTCCGCCGTCGCGTGCACGGTGTGCCCCTCCTGCCACCAGAACTCCGCCGTGCGCAGGAAGGGCCTCGTGGTCTTTTCCCACCGCATCACCGAGCACCACTGGTTGTATTTCATCGGCAAATCGCGCCAGGACTGCACCCACTGGGCGAACATCGTGCAGAACATCGTTTCGGACGTCGGGCGGATGGCCAGGCGCTCCGGCAGCGTCTCGCCGCCGCCCTGGGTCACCCAGGCCACCTCCGGCGCGAAGCCCTCCACGTGCTCGGCTTCCTTGAGCAGCAGGGATTCGGGAATCAGCATGGGCATGGACACGTTCTCGTGCCCCGTGTCCCGGAACCTGCGGTCCAGCTCCTCGCGGATGAGCTCCCAGATGCGGTTGCCGTAGGGCTTGAGCGCCATGCACCCGCGCACCGGCGTGTAGTCCATCAGTTCCGCCATGCGGACGACGTCGGTATACCACTGGGAAAAGTTCTCCTCCCGGGGTGTGATGTGCTGGACGAATTCCTGTTTTGCCTGCTTGGCCATGCTGCCTCCTTCAAAAAACGGCCCCGCCCCACGCAGGGACGGAGCTGATTGCGTCCGCGGTACCACCTTGCTTGGCGCTTGCGCGCCCGCTTGAGCCCTTAACGCGGGAAACGGCGGGGATTGGCCGCGGCCGCGGGGCGGGTTCCGGCCCCCGCGCGCTTTCACCTGCCGCGCTCGCTGGTTGAGGCCTCATTCCCCGCGTAAGCCTGTTCAATTGTGCGCAAGTATAGCAGAGGGCGCCCGCCGCCGCAAGGGAGCGCATCCCCGAAGGCGGCGCCTGCGCCCGAAGGAAAACCCGCGCCATGGCGCGGGGAAGGGGCGAGGCGGGCGTGCCGCAACTATCGCTGCCTTCTGGTATCCCCCAGCATCCGGGCGTACTCGCCCGGCTTTTCCAGCACCAGGCTGCAGCCCAGGGCGATGCATTCCTGGGGATGCTCCGCCACGTACACGGGGATTTGCATCTCCTCCTCGATGACCGCGCGCAGGCTGCGCAGCTGGGCGCCCCCGCCGGTGAGCAGCAGGCCGTCCTCGAACACGTCGTTGGCCAGTTCCGCCGGGATGTGCTCGATGACGCTGTGCAGGCCCTCGATCAGCGCGTGCAGCGGGTCCTCCGCGGCCTCGGCGCATTCCTCGCTGGTGATGTCCACCTGCCGGGGCAGGCCGGAGACGAGGTTACGCCCGGCGACGGGCAGGCTCAGCGCGTTTTGCTCCTTCAGGTCCACGGTTCCCACGGCGCTTTTCAGGTCCTCCGCCGTGCGCCAGCCGATGAGCAGGTTGTGCTTCAGGCGGATGTAGCGGATGAGCGCCTCGGTGAAGGCGTCGCCCCCCGTGTCCAGGATGCTGCGCGCCATGATTTCCCCGGAGGAGATGACGGCGATGTCGGTGGTGGCCCCGCCGATGTCCGCCACCATGCGCCCGGTCACCTCGTGGATGGGCACGCCCGCGCCGATGGCGGCAGCCAGGGGTCGCTCGATCATCTGGGTGCGCCGCGCGCCCGCTTCCAGCATGCCCAGGATGAGCTGGCGCTTCTCGATTTCATTCGCGGTCGCCGACACGCTCATCAGCGCGCGCGGGCGGTTGAACAGGTGCTTGCCCACCACGCGCATGACGAAGTAGTTGAGCATGATGCTGAGCATGTCGAAGTCCTGGATGGTGCCCTTCTGCAGCGGCCGCACCACGGCGATGCCGCTGGGCTCCCGCCCGATCATGCGGTAGGCCTCCAGGCCGATGGAGATGATGTTGCGCGTATCGTGGTTGACGGCCAGCACGGCCGGCTCGTTGAGCACGATGCCCTTGCCGCGCTCCGAGATGAGCACGTTGGACGAACCCAGGTCGATTCCGATATCCTCAACGGAAGCCATCGGTCCACTCCCTTACCGGTGAAATCGCCATTGACGCGGGGCGTCCCGTAACAACTCCGCCTTCAATTTCACATACTATAACATATAATGGTAACAAATACCACATTATTGTTAAAAACTTCTCAATAACGCCCCGACGCCCCCACTTTTGCCTAAACCGCGGAGGTGCCGGTCCACAGGCTGCGCCGGCCCAGCACGTCGATGAGCATCACGGCCACCGTGCCCCGCAGCAGCGGCACCTCCAGCGAAGTGGCAAGCGCGGGCGCCTGGCGGGTGCGCAGCGCGGAGGCGTAGGCGGTAAACACGCCGTTGTTGAGCAGCCCCGCGTACCACTGGTCCACCGCGTCCATGCCGCGCAGCTTCAGGCCTGCCGGCTCGCAGTCCAGGCCGGCCAGCTCCTCCTCCGGCAGGGTAAAGGCGTTGAGCGTCACGGTGTAGTACCCGATGCCCGGCATCGCCGCCGCGTCCAGCAGCGCGCCGGCTTCCGTCAGCGGTGCCTGGCAGACCAGCCGGTAGGGGCTCAGGCGCTTGCGGCACACCGCGAAGGCCACGGGGCTGCTGTCCACGCCCAGGAAGCGCCGGCCGTTGGCGGCGGCGGAGGCGAGCGCGCTGCCCGAGCCGCACATCAAATCCACCACCAGGTCGCCCGGCCGGGTGGTGGACAGCACCATGCGGTCCAGCAGCGCCTGGGGGCGCTGGGAGGGGTAGCCGGTGCGCTGCGGGTCCTTCTGCGCCAGGCGGCTCACGTCGCCCCAGACGTCGTCCGGGTAGGCCGGCTCGTCGTCGTAATAGATATATTCCCTGCCGCCCGTCCTGATGGTGCGGTAGGAGCGGCCCTTTTCGTCCACATGGCGCTTCATGTGGTTGTTCCGGCTGTCCTTGCGCTTCACGGGCACCTGGGTGATATCGAAAAAATGCGCGGGCGTCTTGGCATAAAACAGCACGGTGTCGTGCTTGCGGCTGAAATACTTCAGGCTGCGGCCGCCGGTCTGGTAGCTCCAGATGATTTCGTTGCGGAAGTTGTCCTCGCCCATCACCTCGTCCGCCATCAGCCGCGCGTGGGCCGCGGCGTTGCCTTCCACGTGCAGGAAGAGGGAGCCGGTGTCGTTGAGCAGCAGCCGGGACAGGTGCAGAAGCTTGCGGAGCTCCCCGAGGTAGGCGTCCCGGTCCGTCGGGGCGAAGTCCTGGTAGGCGGGCACCTTCACCGCCTGCCGGCTGGTCAGCCAGCCTTCCTCGCCTACCCGCACCTTGCACTCCGGCCGGGTCCCGCTCATCGCCGGCGGGTCCAGGTACACGCACTGGGCCTGGCCGAAAAAGGCGGATAAATCCGCCTCGAACGCGTCCGCGCACAGCAGGGCGCCGCCTTCCTGCGGCTGGTCGTTGATTTCCCTGGCGCAGGCTGCCCGGTGCCAGATCACGGCTCCTGCCCCGCCGCGCAAAACGCGGCCTTCCATGCGTTTTCCATTGGCAAAAGTGTAGCACGCGGCGCTTTGATTGACAAGCGAGGCGGGCGTTCCTACAATGACGGACACAAGACAAAGGAGCGAGCGATGCGTTTTCATCCGCCCCCCGAGGTGCTGTCCGCCATCGCGCGGCTCAACGGGCGGGGCTTTGAGGCCTACCTGGTCGGCGGCTGCGTGCGGGACGCCTACCTGGGGCGGGTCCCGGAGGACTACGACCTGGCCACCCAGGCCCTCCCCGCGCAGATGCGGGAGGCGTTTTTTCCCCTGCGGACGCTGGACACCGGGCTGCAGCACGGCACCCTGACGCTGCTGACAGACGGCCGCGCCGTCGAGGTAACCACCTTCCGCAGCGACGGCCGCTATTCCGACGGGCGGCACCCGGACGCGGTGCGCTTCACCGCCAGCCTGGAGGAAGACCTGAAGCGCCGCGACTTCACCGCCAACGCCATGGCCTGGCACCCGGAGACGGGCATCGTGGACCCCTTTTCCGGCCGGGCGGACTGCGACAGAAGGCGGCTGCGCGCCGTGGGCGAGCCGGGGGAGCGCTTCCGGGAGGACGCGCTGCGCATCCTGCGCGCCCTGCGCTTCGCCTGCCAGCTTGGGTTTGACATCGAGCCGGAGACCCTTCGCGCGATGGAGGAAGCGAAAGAGCGGCTGCGCCTGGTTTCCTTCGAGCGTGTCGGCCGGGAAATCAACCTGGCGCTGACCGGAGAGTCGGCCGCGGGGGGCTTTTCCGCCTACCCCCAAGTGCTGTTGTACGCGCTGCCGGAGCTTCGGGCCCTGGTGGGCACGGCCGGGCAGGGTGAAGCCGGCCCCTGGCAAACTGCGCTGCGCCTGCTGGGCGCGCTCCCCCGGGAGCCCGCCCCCCGCTGGGCGGCGCTGTTCTTGTTCAGCGCTCCGGAGCCGGGGCAATGCGCCACGCTGCTGGCGGGCGCGCAGGACCGCCTGCGCCAGCCCCGCGCGCCGTCGGAGGAGGCCGTCCTGCTCGTCCGCCACGCGCTGGAAAAGGAGCAGCCCGGCGACCCCGGCCTCACGCTGTACCGGCTGGGTGTCAAAAGGGGCCTTTCCCTGCTGCGCTTCCGGCTGGCCCTTGCCCGTGCGCGCCACGCCGGCGGGTCGGAAGAAGCGCGCCGCGCGCAGGCCATGCTGGATGCTGCGTTGCGCCTGGTGGACGAAGGCGCCTGCCTTGGCCTCAAGGATTTGGCCGTCAAGGGGGAGGACCTGCTCGCGCTGGGCTTCCCCAGGGACGGGCGGATGGCGAAGGCACTGGACAGCCTGATGCTCAGGGTGCTCAGGGGGGAGACGGAAAACGACCGGGAAGCGTTGATGGAAAAGGCCAGGTCGTTGCTGGGGGGCGGAGAACCGGAAACCCGGTAGCGCCGGCGCTGGTGCAGCCTGAAATGAATGCCGCCAGCCCTTCACGGGGCTGGCGGTGTCTGTGTTTTATTCTCAGGCCTTGCGGGGAACGGCGTGCCGCCGGGCGAAGTCGACGGCCTCCCGGATGTCCCGGGCGTTGGGGCGCCCCATCCGGAACACCAGGAAACCGCCGGGGCAGACGAATTCCTCCGCTTCCACCGCGACGCCGGCACCGGTCAGGGCGTCCCGCACGCCGACCTGCCGGTCTTTGCCGGAGGCGCAGCTGGTCATCAGCACCGCGCGGCGGACGTCCCGGGGGCTCAGGGCGCGCGCGAACGCCAGCATCGGGGCGTCGCTCTTGCCGCCGTAGATGCCGCCGAACAGCAGCAGCGTATCCGCCTTCAGGCCGGGGCTCCATTGGCGGATGTCCAGCGCGTCCGCGCCGATGTCCGCCGCGACCGCCTTCGCCAGCTTCCTGGAATGGCCGGTCCTGGTATGGTAGGCTACGATGATGGACATCCCGCCGTCCTCCTTGCTTTCCGGTCTTGTCCCATCTTATCTTCCGGCTTTCATGGGCGCAAGCCGCGGGACGGCCGGCGTGTAAAGGCAAGGCGAATTCCCGGTGTGCTGCATGTAAAAAAAATGGGCGGCCTTACGGCCGCCCGTTGGATAAAGCGAAGTTCGCCCGCCTCAGCCTTCCGGCACCAGCAGGCCCAGGTTGCCGTCCTTGCGCAGGTAGAGCACCTGTGTCTGGTCGCTGTCCACGTCGATGAAGACGAAGAAGGTGTGGCCCAGCAGCTCCATCTGCATCACCGCGTCCTCCCGGCTCATGGGGCGCACGGTGTAGGACTTGGTGCGGACCACCTTGCGCTCCTCCTGCTCCGTGGCGCTGAGGTCCTCGATGAATTCCGGCTGGGTGTCCGCGGGCAGCTCGTCGCGCAGGCGCTTGTCCAGGCGGGTGCGGTGCCTCAGGATTTGCTTTTCCAGCTTGGCCAGGGCGCGGTCGATGGACATGAACAGGTTGTCCTCGCTGCTCGCCTCCGCGCGCAGCAGCACGCCGTTGATGGGCACGGTGATTTCAACGATACGCAGGGTCTTCTCCCGCCGCATGCGCACGAACATCTCCGTGTCCTGGCGCAGGTACTTGCCCATGGTCTGGGTCTTCTTCAGCACGCGGTTCTCGATGGCCGGGGTGATGTTCATGCCCTTGGCGGTGATGATGGTCTTCATGCAGGTTGTCCTCCCTTAAAAGAAATGGGAAACCGGGCGCTGCCCGGGGCTTTACGCGGGGTCCTCCTTCGCGCCGACGTACACGTCGTCGAACGCGGGCTCCGAAAGCACCTTCTTGGCGTAGGAGCAGGTGGCCAGCAGTTTGTAGCCCTCGTTGCGCGCGTACTCCGCAACGCTTTCCACCAGCTTTCGCGCGACGCCCTGGCCGCGCAGGGAGGGGTCCGTAAAGGTGTGGTCGACAACCAGCCGTTTGTTGTGGTGGTGCCGGAAGGTGATTTCCGCCAGCGGATTGCTGGGGTCCGGCCCCCCGTAGAAGCGGTTTTTGTCGAAGACAAGTTCCATGTTCGTCGCCTCTTTTCTGTGTTCTCTTCTCATTGTATACCCTGTGTAAAGCCCGTTCAGACTTGAAAAGGAGGGGGTGCTTTGCTATGCTGTTGCGGGCTTTGCGGCCCGGAAGGAGACACCTGATGGACAAGAAAACCGTGTTTTCACATGTGGACCATACGCTGCTGAAACCCGACGCGACCGCCCGGGATGTCGACCGGGTGTGCCGGGAGGCGGTGGACAACGGCATGACGTCCGCCTGCATCCCGCCGCGGTTCGTGAAGATGGCCAAGGACAAGTACGGGAACCGCCTGACCGTCTGCACCGTCGTGGGCTTCCCCCTGGGGTATTCCACCACCCGGGTCAAGGTGTTCGAGACCCAGCAGGCCGTGGCCGACGGCGCGGACGAGATTGACATGGTCATCCACCTGGGCGACGCCAAAGCCGGGGACTTCGGCCGGGTGACGGAGGAAATCCGCGCGGTCAAGTCGGCCTGCGAGGGCAAGATCCTCAAGGTCATCGTCGAGACCTGCTACCTGACGGAGGAGGAAAAAATCGCCCTGTGCGCCTGTGTCGGCGAGGCGGGGGCGGACTTCATCAAGACGTCCACGGGCTTCGGCCCCGCCGGCGCAACGCCCGGGGATGTGGAGCTGTTCAAGCGGTACCTCGCGCCCGGCGTCCTCATCAAGGCGGCCGGCGGCATCCGCACCCGGGAGGCCATCGAGGGCTACATCGCCCAGGGCTGCGCCCGCGTGGGCGCCAGCTCCGCGCTGAAGGCCTACGAGGGGGTCTGAACCCGCCTCTTTCTCTGGCGGGAACGGACAAGCCGGGCATGTTTGCCCGGCCTCAGTGTGTCAAAGAAGTGTCTGCGGACATTTCTTTGATAAAGCAGGAACGGGAATTTCTGCCTGTTCGGCATCGCTATGCTTGCCTCACGGCCAGCAGAAATTCGCGGAAATGTTTTGTCAATAGCCAAAACCCGCGGCACCGCACATGTCGCTGCCGCGGATTACCATCAGAGGGCTTCGCCCTCCGATACCTCCCATGAAAGGGTTTTTTGACAGTCTGAGGCCGGTCATGTTTGCCCGGCCTGTTTTTTCTATCATGCGGATCCGACCGCCTAAACAGCCGCCTTGCGCTCCCAGGGCAGATGCCGCACGCCCTGCGGCGTGAACACGCTCTCGAACAGCGTCACGTCCGGCAGGGCCAGCATGACCGCGCCCGTCGGCAGAAGGCTCGACAGTTCCTGAAGCGGGCGTTTCAGCGCGGCCTTGCGCGCCAGGGTCACGTGCGGGAGAAAGGCGCGCGTCTCGGGCGCGAAGCCCAGGCGCCGCAGGCCCTGCTCCAGGGCGTCCGCCAGCCCATGTACCGCGTCCGCGCATTCCAGCCCCGCCCACAGCGTCAGCCCGCCCTCGCCCGGAAAGCTGCCGTATGCGGCCAGGCGCGCCGCCAGCGCGCCTTTTTCAGGCAGCCGGACGCCTTTGAACCACGCCAGGGCGTCTTCCGCCTGCTCCGGCCCCGCCTCGCCGATGAAGCGCAGCGTCAGGTGGAGCTGCTCCGCGCGGGTGGGCCGGAGGCGAACGGCCTGCGCGGCCAGGGCGCCCTGCGCCGCCGCCAGTTCCTCCCGGAGCGCTCCGGGCAGGCCGGCCGCGATGAAGAGGCGCATGCTTCTTTGGCTCTTATTTTCCATGGCCGTCCTTCAGGCACTGTGAAAGGCGCTGGGCGAACTGCGCCAGCAGCAGCTTCTGCCCCAGGGTCTGCCGGAAGGTCGCGGATTTTTCCCGGCCTTCCTTCCGCAAGGCCGAAAGCCGCGCCTCCGCCTCCTCCAGTTCCCCCAGCACGTCCCTGTGCAGGCGCTCATAGGCGGCCAGCCGGCGCAGGGCGGGCGTTTCCGCGGCCGCGTCAATCTCCCCGGCCAGCCACCGCGTTTCCGGATTCATCAATAGTCCCCCTATATCCCGAACGCCAGCTTCACCGCGGCGCCGACCGCGCCGCAGGCGAAGATGACCAGGATGGGGCTGGCCTTCCAGATTCGCAGCGCCATCAACCCCAGCGCGAAGCAGGCGAGGGACACCCAGTCCAGCCCGGCCAGGGAAACGCCGCCTTCCCCGAACATCGCCAGGATAAAGATGGACAGGCCGGCCGCGGCGATCAGCGCGACGGTCGCCGGCCGCAGCCCCGCCAGCACGCCCTGGAAGGCAGCCTTGTCGCGCCAGGCGGCGTACAGCCGCGCCAGCAGCAGCACGATGATGAGGCTGGGCGTAATGCAGCCCAGGGTCGCGACCAGGGCGCCGGGGACGCCGGCCACCCGGTTGCCCACGAAGGTGGCGGCGTTGAGCGCGATGGGCCCCGGGGTCATCTCCGCGATGGTCACCAGGTCGCTGAAAGCGCCCATCGTCAGCCAGGGGTGGATGACCACCACCTGCTCGCGGATGAGGGGCAGCGCGGCCAGCCCGCCGCCGAAGGCGAACAGCCCGACCTGGAAGAAGGAGACGAACAGCGTGGCCAGCAGGCTCATGCCGCCCCCTCCTTCCCGCCGCGCCGGGCGCGCAGCCAGGCGTCCAGGAAACCGGCCAGCCCGCAGGCCAGCAGCACAAGGACGACGCTGACCTTGAACGCCCAGACGGCCAGGAAAGCCGCGACCATCAGGGCGACGGGCAGCGCGCGCCGTTTCCTGAACACGCCCCCGGCCAGGGTCCATACCACGTCCGCGATGACGGCGGCCACCCCGGCGCGCATGGCGTTGAGCAGCGCCGCCACCCAGGCGCTCTCCCTGAAGGCGTCGTAAAACATCGAAACCACCGTCAGCACAATCAGCGGCGGCAGGGCGGTCCCCAGGACGGACACCAGCGCGCCCTTCAGCCCCATCAGGCGATAGCCCAGAAGGATGGAGGTGTTCACCGCGATGGGGCCCGGCGCGGACTGACCGATGGCGATCATGTCCATCATCTCCTCCGGCGCCACCCACTTCAGCTCCTCCGAAAACCGCCTGCGCATCAGCGGGACGATGACGTAGCCGCCGCCGAAAGTGAAGGCGCTGATCTTGAACACCGACAGGAACAGGGTCAACAGGCCGGGCCTCGTTTCCCTCATGAGCGTCACACCCCCGTTTTTCTGCGTCCATGCTATGCGCGCCTTGCCGGCCTGTCAAGAACGCTTGACCCGCGCGTCGGTTGTGATATACTCGCTATGGAAAAACAGGAAAAACGCAGGCGGAGGAAGGCATGGGTCTTTTTTACAGCGCCGTGATGGCGGGGGTCATGACCGGCATCGGGGGCGCCGCCTTTCTGGGCGCGGCGGACAAGGCGGTGGGCAG